>Ga0114975_10001515_pt1 | contig 16514 bp, 11 predicted proteins | sample S_130626_EF_Meta_FD_87031 | JGI IMG/M metagenome (GOLD analysis project Ga0114975, IMG submission 87031) | Freshwater microbial communities from Lake Simoncouche, Canada to study carbon cycling - S_130626_EF_MetaG | ecosystem: Environmental > Aquatic > Freshwater > Lake | place: Lake...
ATATCTTTTCGATAGGGTTCATCAAAACGAACTACCAATTCAAATTGCTTTTCCCCCTCAAAGACCGTTCCTGCACTCAGCCCCGCAAAGCCCATGGTCACAACCTGATTGATCGCCTCCACATTTAAGCCGTACTTGGCGATTTTGGCGCGGTCGTATTCGATTTTCATCTGGGGAAGCCCATCCACTTTTTCAAGGATAATATCTGCCGCTCCTTCTACCCCTTGGATGGCCGCTTCAATTTCTTCAGCGGTTTGCAGCAACACATCCAAGTCCTCTCCCACCACCTTGATGGCCAAATCGGCACGGACACCTGTGATCAATTCATTGAAGCGCATCTCAATGGGCTGCGTAAATTCAAAATCCAATCCAGGGATAGCAGTTAATGCCTTTTTAAATTCCTCTGCCAACTCGTCTTTGGTCTCGACAGTGGTCCATTCGCTCGGAGGATGTAGCGTCACAATCACATCACTCTCCTCCATGGACATGGGATCCGTTGGGATCTCGGCCGCTCCAATACGTGTCACTACCTGCTTGACCTCAGGGAATTTCATCAGAATTTTCTCCATTTCTGTGATCGTTTCAACTGTATTACTCAAGGTAGTACCTGTCTTAAATACAGGTTGAATCACAAAATCTCCTTCATCTAAGGTGGGTACAAACTCCGAACCCATGCTTGAAAAAATCAAAATAACACCTACTAGAAGGCTTCCTGCTCCGATCAAAACTGCTTTGCTGTGGTCCAAAGCCCAATGCAAAACCGGCTTATAGACTTGATTTAAAAAATTAAGTAATCGGACTGAGATGTTTTTGGGGCCTGGTACGCTCGACTTTAGAAAAATTGCAGAAACTACGGGTACATAGGTAAGACCCAGAATCATCGCCCCAATCAAGGCAAAGCTAAACACCTCGGCCATAGGGCGGAACATTTTGCCCTCCACCCCAGAAAGGGAGAGAATGGGAATGAAAACAATTATAATGATGATCTGCCCGAAAATCGCGGAATGCATCATCTTAGAAGATCCAGTGAAGGAAATCTTATCCTTTTCGAGCTGTTTATCTTGTTTAGAAAGCCCAACAAAAGCCGCAGAGGATTTGCTAAACTGAAAGGCAATGAACTCTACAATGATGACTGCCCCATCGATGATGATTCCAAAATCTATGGCTCCCAAACTCATCAAGTTGGCATCCACGTCAAACAAATACATCATGGACAAGGCAAACAGCAAACTCAAAGGAATGACAGAGGCCACCACAAGTCCCGAACGGAAATTGCCAAGCAACAAGACCACCACAAATACCACGATAAGGCAACCCAAAACAAGGTTCTCCACAATGGTAAGTGTCGTGCGGCCAATCAACTCGGACCGATCCAAAAATCCATTGATCACAATCCCTTCCGGAAGCGTAGTTTCCATTTCTGCAATTCTTGCCTTTACGCGATCAATGGTGCCTTTACTATCTGCACCTTTGAGCATCATCACCTGCCCCAAGACCTTCTCACCTTGGCCATTGGCAGTGATGGCTCCAAATCGATTGGCATGGCCAAACTTAACCTCAGCTAAATCACCGATGTAAATGGGGCTCCCTTTGCGGAGCTCCACCACGATGTTTTCGATGTCCTCCAAACTCTTGACTTGACCTTCACCACGGATAAAGAAGCTCTCGTTGGTCTTTTCAATGTAGCTGCCTCCAGCGATGGAATTGTTTTGCTGCAAGACAGCGTAAACAGCCGCCAAATCCACCTCCATGGCCTTGAGTCGATCAGGATTGATGGCTACTTCGTATTCTTTAAGATAGCCACCCCAGGTGTTGACTTCGATGACTCCTTCAATGCCAGAGAGATTACGGCGGACTACCCAGTCTTGGATCGTTCGAAGACCGGTGATGCTATACTGATCCTCGTAACCTGGCTTGACGTCGATGATGTATTGGTATATTTCTCCCAAACCCGTCGAGATCGGCCCCATAATAGGTTTGCCGAACCCTGCTGGGATGCGTTCCTCAGCAATCTTGAGTCGCTCAGCAATCAGTTGCCTCGGCAGGTAAGTACCCATATCCTCCTCGAAAACCAAGGTGACAACCGAAAGACCAAACTTGGAAATGGATCGAATCTCCTTGATCCCCGGAAGATTGGCCATTTCTAGCTCAATGGGATAGGTGAGAAACTTTTCGACATCCTCGGTCGCTAAATTTCGAGAGGTCGTGATGACCTGCACCTGGTTGTTGGTCACATCAGGAACTGCACCTATGGGCAGATTGGCTAAGGAATAAATTCCAAAACCTATCCATGCCGCAATAAACAGGGCTACTAAAAATTTATGGGAAATACTCCACTGTATGATCCGGTCAAGCATAAGTCCTAGGCTAGGGTAGGGTACAAAATTCCAATACCCCCCTTAGGACTAACTTAGTCCATTCTTAATTTTTCCTTAAGAAGTCTTGTTGAAATCCAAACGGAAGGTACTCCCCTTCCCTTTTTTACTGCTTACCGACAAGCGAATGGAAGATTCTTGAGCCAATTTTTTAACGATTGCCAAGCCCAAACCAGTGCCAGGAATTCCATGATCCAAAGCTTCTTGGACCCTGAAAAAAGGATCAAAAATTTGCTCCAAGTACTCCGAAGCAATGCCTGTACCCGTATCCACCACCTCTATAAATGCCTCTTTTTCCTTGCCAACGCGAAGGAAAACCTCCCCTCCATTTTTGGAATATTTGACAGCATTTTCCAAGAGATTTTGCAAAATCATCTCCAAGGACTTTTCATGAGTGGCCACATAAATCGGAACTCCCACCAAGGATTGGAATTGAATCGGATGTGCTTGTTCTTCCGATATTTTATCGGCAAGCTCCTCCAAAAAAGTAATGAGCTCCAACTCTTCTTTCACCAAATTCTTGCCATTTTCTACCCGAGCCAAGGCCAGCAATTGGTCAAGCATGGCACTCATTCGGTCGATACTCACCAAGGCCGTTTTTACTTTCGTCTCGTACTCTTCAGCCGACCTGGGCTTACGAATCAATACTTCTAAAGTTCCTCGCAAAACAGCTAGTGGGGTACGCAATTCATGAGAAGCATCCGAAGTAAATTGCTTCTCCCGTTGCATGGCCTGCTCCAAACGGCCCAATAAACTATTGATGGCCCGAGTCAACTGCCCTATTTCGTCGTTGGTACCGGTTTCTGGAACACGCTCGTTTAGATTTTGCTGGGTGATCTGATTGGTCTTCAAACTGATTTTCTCCAAAGGCTCTATGCTCTTGCCAGCCAAGTAGCGCATGCTCAAGTAGAGCGAAACGAGGATCAAAGGATAGATCAACAGCAGTACATTCCGCAGATTGTCCAAGAGTTCACGCGAATCTTCAAAGGATTTTGCCAATAACAAGTAGCCTTCTTGCTTTCCTGCGTTCAATAGTGGAATCTGACGCTGCCTAACCTCACGGGAACCAATTTTCTGGGTCCAGGCCTCTTCAGATTTTGCTTTTTCGGGAGAAAAGGTGAGATGATTTTCCCCCAAATTGGGAGATCGATCCATGGAATTTCCTTCCAAATCGACTATTTCTATGAAAATCGGGTTCAGTTGGAGCTGCGTATGCTCCATCTGCTTCCATTCGTTTAGGTACAGAAACCGGATTTTGCCATCAACTAAAAAAATCTCGCCCTTGTGTTTATCAACCTCTAGTTGGAGCTCTCGGTCAATGTTCCGAACTACAGTAAAGTTGGCCACCAAATAAATCAGAAGAAATACCAACGAGAAGATCAGGGCTGTCACCCAGGTCAGCCTTCTTGCAATCCGCTCTTTGTAGGAGGTATTCATAAGTCTTTGGCCATGTACCCTACCCCACGGATGGTTTGTATGTAGTCTTCCCCTTTTTTTAACTGTAGCTTTTTTCTCAAGGAATTGATAAATACATCAATGATTCCCGTGTTGTAGTCAAAATGAATGTCCCAGACACTTTCAATAATTCGGGTTCGTCTGCATACCTTATTTTTGTTGCGCACAAGGTACTCGAGGAGGGCAAATTCCTTTTGTGTCAACGGCACTTCTTTGCCTTCCAAAAGGACCAGGTGTTTTTCCGGCTCCAGGACAATGGGACCAAGGGTCAGTTTTTCTTCAGTTTGGACAGAATTACGCATCTGAACACGAATGCGTACTAGAAGCTCTTCAAAATGAAAGGGTTTTTTGATGTAATCGTTGGCCCCATTTTGCAATCCAAAGACCGTTTCATCCACGGTATCCCTTGCAGTTAAAAAAATAATGGGGGTAGCAGGATACTCCTTGCGAAACAGCCGCGTCAATTCAATCCCGCTCATGCCCGGCACCATCCAGTCTAGCAAGAGTAAATCGTAATTTCCGGAGAGAGCCAGTTCCAAGCCCAACTTCCCATTGTCTGCCAGATCCACCGCAAAGGATTCTTCTTCCAATCCCTGTTTAAGGAAATTGGAAATCCCTTGCTCATCTTCTACTACTAGGATTCTCATGCTGTAAATTTTCCCTATTTTTTGGAAAATCCACGAAATTCACTCAAAAAAATCGTCAAGCTACTTTAATCCTCGTGGAGGTTGTTTACCCGCAGGTAAAGAGTTTAGTTGGCTTCCTTTTCTCCTTTTGGGTTTCTCTTCTTCTTGCGCTTGTTCAACCAAATCAAGGTACCGGTGATCGGAAGGGAAGTTGCAATCGCACAGGCCACCGCCCATAAAAACTTGGTAAACTTTCCGAAAATCTCTCCCGTGTGGAGGGCCTTCACCGACTTTCCAATCTGTTGACGAACCGGAAGTTCCCCAAAAAGTACCTTCTCCTTTAATTCCAAGGTTTGCGGATTCAACTTCAGTTGATCTGCTCCTGCTCTCGCAAAAAATCCAGTTCGCGATTTGCTCACCGAAAGATCCCCTTGCGGTTCTTCAGGTAAGGTAAGTTTGACCACCCCTGCATAGGACAAGTGCTGATTTGCTGCTGCGAGGGCTTCATCTAGAGAGATTACTAGGTGTTCAGGGATAGCGGTAGAATCTTCCACAACCTGCTCGCTGGCATTTGATTCTTTGGATTTATCCTCCTTCTTCTCCTCTTTGGGTGCTTGGTAGGTATCCCAGGTTTTTTGCCAACCCGTCTTGTACCACTCAAACGACCAGTAGGGACCCGTCACAGCCATGATAAACAGAGCGAGGATAGAATAAAAAGCCAAGGTATTGTGCAGGTCATGGTTGATCCGCTTCCAATTGCCAGACCATTTGACAGTCAACCCTTGCTTCCAATTTTTGGCTTTTTTGGGAAGCCAAAGGAAAATTCCAGTAAGCACTCCTAACAAAAACAAGGAAGTGGCTATTCCATTGATCAAGCGACCCAATTCTTGGTTGGTCATGCTTTCTAGTATGGGTGTCTCCACTTTGTCCAAAAGCAACCACCGGTGTAGGGAAAATACGTAGCCCATGAACTCCTCAGATGCGGTTTTCTTGCTGTTGTCCGCTAAGACTTTTCCAGTGTAAGGATCTACAAAATAGGTGGTGGCTTTCTCTTCGCCCTCCGCTTTCACTTGAAACTGTACCGTCCTGTCGGCTACCGAGTAGGTTGTGACCCCCACCAACTTGCCATGTTCTAGCGGTTGAAGACCCGATTTTAACTCCTCTAGAGTTTTGGGAGTCCCTTGGGCTGAGACAAAATAGCGCTCAGAATCAAAAAATTCACGGATTTCCGTGTTGTAGACGTACAGCGTCCCAGTAAAACATACCGCAATGACTATGACTGCGCTAAGCAAACCAGCATACAAGTGAATGTCATTGAGGAATTGACGGATGGGCTTCCACATACGAGTCTATTTTTATTTGGAACAAATCTAAATAGTATTTTTATTTCTTCGAATACCTCATCTACTTTTTTTTTAAAAATTGCTACGGCCATTTGATTATCGCCTTTCAAAATCGATGAACATCTCGCTGTTTTGGTATATTTAGAAAATTTTACCGCTTATGAATCTGTCTAAACTTATTTTTCCAGCAGTACTTCTGTTCGCTTTATATTCCTGTCAGGAAAAAAACCAAGGGCCTGATCCACGACTACAGCAGCCCGAACAATTTAAAAAACTTTTGGAAGCACATGGAGATTGGAAGCAATGGGTGGATGCCAAGTCCTTATCTTTTGCGATGGTCCATGAAACCACCTTGGAATGGGAAAATCACTACATCGACCTCCGCGATGGCAGGGTGCGCATTGATGCAGACCTTTTTCAAGCTGGAAATGATGGGGAGCAAGTTTGGATAAACCCCAATCGACAATCCTTTCCTGGCAATTCGGTTCGCTTCTACCACAACTTGTATTCGACATTCCTCAGTATTCCCTACACGCTTACCGATACCTTGGTAACTATCACTCCGCTAGATAATAGAGTATTCAATGGCATCAGCTACGCTACACTGGAAGCAAAAGTGAAAGATGGGAAACTTATAGGTCCATCCAACCGCTATGAACTTTTAATCGATCCAGCAACAGGGCAGTTGGCTTGGGTGCTATTTGCAGTCACATTTTACGACAAAGGAAATCAAGTACAAGAAGCCTTGAAGTACGAAGACTACCGCGATGCAGGGGGTCTAATCTTCCCACGCGTCATCACAGGTTACCAAATCGAAAATGATTCAAGCAAACGAATCCGTTACCAAACCAGCTTCTCGGATGTGTTTTTAGTCAAAGACGAACTGGATTCTGATCTATTTGAGATGCCCAAAGGAGCTGTAAAATCCAATTAAAATCAAACAAGGTTTGAAACCTCAACTAGATGCACACAAAAAAAGGAGACAAAAACTTGTCTCCTTTTTTTGTGCTTTACCCCTCCTTAGGAAATTACTGAACCTGGAGAGGTCACCTCGTGTGGTTGTAGCAACTTCAATTTCCCATCTTTATCGGCTGCCATCAAGATCATCCCTTCACTGTCGATTCCCATCATAGTTCGTGGAGCCAAGTTGATCAACATAGTCACTTGCTTGCCCACCAAAAATTGAGGGTCAAAATGCTCTGCAACACCACTCAAAACGGTACGGTGACCCAAGCCAGTATCTACCTTCAGCTTGAGTAACTTCTTGGACTTAGGCATCGCCTCCACCTCAAGTACCGTCACCACACGCATGTCTAGCTTCGCAAAATCATCGTACGTAATTAGCTCCTTCATTGCAGGAACTGGTAGTTCAGCAGCTTCATTCATTTTTTTAGCGTTTACAAGTTTCTGAATTTGTCTCTCGACTACTTCATCTTCAATTTTTTCAAAAAGGAGTCCTATCTCTCCCAAAGCTCGATTGGATTGAATCAAATTTCCATTTCCCGCATCCGCCCAGGTAGTGGCTTGCATCCCAAAGGTTCGATATAATTTTTGGGCGGTAAATGGCAAGAAGGGCTCAGAAAGGATTGCCAAATTGGCTGCTACATTCAAGGCAATATTTAGTATGGTCTGGGTGCGGGCCACATCTGTCTTAACCTCTTTCCAAGGTTCGGTATCCGCCAAGTACTTATTTCCCATTCGGGCCAAATCCATCATCAAGCCCTGGGCTTCTCGGAATCGGAACCGCTCAATGGAAGCAGCGATTTTCTCTGGAAAAGCTTCAAGCTCCTGGAGAACCTCCTGATCAATGCCTCTCAGTTCTCCTCTTGCGGGTACAATTCCATCAAAAAACTTTTGCGTGAGCACCACAGCACGGTTAACAAAATTGCCATAGATAGCTACCAACTCCGAATTGGTTCTGGTTTGAAAATCCTTCCAAGTAAAATCATTGTCCTTTGTCTCTGGTGCATTGGCAGTTAGCACATACCGAAGTAAATCTTGCTGCCCTGGAAATTCTTCCAAGTACTCATGAAGCCAGACGGCCCAATTTCGGGAAGTAGAAATCTTGTCTCCCTCCAAATTTAAAAACTCATTCGCAGGCACATTGTCCGGAAGAATATAGCCTCCATGGGTTTTTAAGATGGCAGGGAAAATGATGCAGTGAAATACAATGTTATCCTTACCAATAAAGTGAACCAGCTTGGTATCCTTGTCTTTCCAGTAAGGCTCCCAATCAATCCCTTTCTCTTTTGCCCACTCTTTGGTAGCAGAGATATAGCCGATTGGGGCATCAAACCAAACATACAATACTTTTCCTTTGGCAGTTGGAAGTGGAACTGGAATACCCCAATCCAAATCTCGTGTCATGGATCTAGCTTGTAGGCCATCTCCTGCCTCTAGCCAAGAGCGGCATTGTCCTAGTACATTGTTTTTCCAATCGTTCCCATGCTCCTCTAAAACCCATTTTTTCAAAAAATCCTGATAGCGAGCCAAGTCCAAAAACCAATGGGTAGTATCCTTCAGAATGGGAGTTCGCCCACTCAACTTCGACTTGGGATTGATCAAATCGGTGGGACTAAGCGAAGTCCCACATTTCTCACACTGATCCCCATAGGCGTGCTCGTTGCTGCATTTAGGGCAAGTACCTTCGATGTAGCGGTCGGCAAGAAATTGATCCGCCTCCTCATCGTAATATTGAGCGGTAGTTTGCTCTAGAAACTCCCCTTTCTGGTCCAGATTCGTAAAAAATTCCTGAGCCGTCTCGTGATGGATAGGCGCAGAAGTGCGGGAATAATGGTTGAAGCTTATCCCAAACTGCTCAAAGCTCCCCTTCATCATCTCGTGGTAATGATCCACGACCTGTTGAGGCGTCTTGCCCTCCTTTGCTGCCTTGATGGTAATCGCTACGCCATGCTCATCGGAGCCACAGATGTAGGCCACATCTCTGCCTTGGGACCGCAAGTAGCGCACATAAATGTCAGATGGAATGTAGCAGCCTGCCAAGTGACCAATGTGAAGTGGTCCATTCGCATAAGGCAAAGCTGAGGTAACAGTATAGCGTTTAAATTTGGTGTCGCTCATGTGGGTGTCGTATCGCTCCTAGAAAAAGCAACTGCTTTTTCTGAAACTAAAGCACAAAGATAGAAAATTCAAAGGAAGCCTGTAACCCAAGTGCGCTATAAAATCCGTACAATGGCATTTCATCATGGATTCAGAATGCACTCAAAAAAATGAAGGCATAATTCACTTCAAATCGCAAATTCTTGAGCCTTAACCCTTATTTTTAGGGTAGAAATTTTAGCCTTTCATGACCCACGCTGAAGCCGCAACTCGGATCCAAGAACTTACCCTACAGCTTAATTACCACAATCGGCTGTACTACCAAGAAAGTCGTACAGAAATCTCTGATTACGATTTTGATCAGCTGCTAGAAGAGTTGATTCGCTTGGAAAAAGCATTTCCAGACTTACTTCAGTCCGATAGCCCTAGCCAGCGCGTGGGTGGCACCATCACCAAAGAATTTCAGACAGTTGCGCACGAATCCCGCATGCTGTCCTTGGGCAATACCTACTCGACAGAGGAATTAACTGCTTTTGATGAGCGTATTGTCAAAGGTTTGGGCGATACCAATTACGAATACTTCTGTGAAATGAAGTTTGATGGGGTCGCCATCTCACTCGTCTACGAAAATGGACAGCTTGTACGGGCGGTAACCCGTGGCGATGGCACCAAAGGAGACGATGTCACTGCAAATGTGAAGACCATTCGAAACATTCCTTTGCAGGTACTGGGAGATTCCATTCCAAGCCGCTTTGAAGTTCGGGGTGAAATTTTTTTACCCCTCAAGGAATTTGAAAAAATCAATGCGGAGCGGGAAGCCAAAGGCGACGCCCTTCTTGCCAACCCTCGAAATGCGGCTTCAGGCACTCTCAAAATGCAGGACAGCAGCGTGGTGGCCAAGCGTAGGCTCAACTGTTATTTCTACCAGCTACTTGGAGATGACTTGGAAGTCAATCAACACGATCAAGCGATTCACCTGTTGGAAAAATGGGGATTCAACGTGTCCCCCACCTACCAAAAGGCAAAAACCATCGAAGAAGTATTTTCCTACATTGAATCTTGGAGGGAAAAGCGGTTTGAATTGCCCCTAGACACGGATGGGGTCGTGATCAAAATCAACGACTACCAGCAACGCGAAGAACTTGGCTTTACTGCAAAAAATCCCCGCTGGGCGATTGCCTACAAATACAAAGCAGAAAGTGCGGAAACAGAATTGCTCTCCATTACCTACCAAGTGGGGAGAACTGGGGCCATCACTCCTGTGGCCAATCTAGCACCGGTACAACTTGCAGGTACCACCGTCAAGCGTGCATCCTTGCACAATGCGAATGAAATCGAGCGGCTAGATCTCCATGCAGGTGATTTTGTATCCGTAGAAAAGGGAGGGGAAATCATCCCGAAAATCACTGCGGTCAATCCCGAAAAGCGAAGAGCTGGCGCTCAATCCATTGCCTACATCAGCCAATGCCCGGAATGCGGCAGCACCTTGGAGCGGAAGGAAGGAGAAGCCAAGCACTACTGCCCCAATGCCGCTGCATGTCCTCCACAGATCCTTGGTCGCATCGAACATTTTGTCAGCAAACGAGCAATGGACATTGACTCCATGGGAACGGAGCGAATTCGTGCCTTGATCGACCAGGGATTCATTCGCAACTATGCAGATATCTACAGTTTGGACAGCAAGCAACAGGAACTCCTCGGGCTGGAGATGAGCCAAGACCAATACGAACGAGAAGTCAATGGACTGCTGTACATCTCCTTGGACAAAGTATTGTTTGCCCTCATAGAGGGAATTTCTTTGAAGCAAATCCAAGATTTCCTCCTAGAAAATACACATCTCCCTCTTCGGGATCGGATCCGCGCTTTTCAGGCACAACTGAAAGCTTGGAAGAAAAAAGTGCCTTCCAATGTAGGAATGGTGGACTTTTTACTGCAGAATCTGGCCACGCATGTGGAATTGATGAAGGTGGAGGACTACATCCCTGTGGCAGTAGTCTTGGAAATATTCCTGGGGCGCAGGGTGGAGTTTGAACAGATCTTGGAAGCCAGCAAAAAGCACGGCACCATCCACACCATCCTGCTTGAACTCCAACTTAACTTGCCAGACGAACTTCAGGAACGAATCAAAAAACTAAAAGCCAATACCTTCCAGGAGGGCGTGATCAGCAACATGATGGAAGGGATCTTCGCTTCCAAATCCCAGGATTTTGACAAAGTACTTTTTGCCCTAGGCATCCGAAATATCGGCGAAAACACGGCACAGCTCCTTGCCAAGCATTTCGGGACCCTTGAGAAACTTCAAGCCGCCACTTCGGAAGAATTGCTGGAAATCAATGGCGTAGGTGAAACCCTAGTGCAAAGCCTCCAAGAGTTCTTTGCCCAGTCGATTAACCTTGACATCATCGCCCAACTGAAAGCACAGGGATTGAATTTTGAGATGCAGGGAGGCGAAATTGTGGCTCTCGGCAATGCACTGGATGGCAAAAAAATCTTGGCCTCCGGCAAATTGAATCACTTCAAACGTGATGAGATTGTCACTTTTGTACAAGCCCATGGAGGACAGTACCTGAGTTCAGTTTCCAAAAATCTAGACTTTATCATCGAAGGAGAAGAAATGGGTCCAAGCAAAAAAGAAAAGGCTCAGAAACTGGGCATTCCTTTGTTGTCGGAAGAAGAATTCTTGAAACTCGTACAGGCTTAATTCCTAAAGAAAAGCTTGAATTCAAAAAAGAGATGGTCTAAATCCTGTTGAATTGTAGTGACAAGTAATTCCTATGAGATCCTACTTACCAGCACCTTATCGATCCGCTGTCCATCTTTGTCCACTACCTCAAGTTTGAGTTTCTCGACAATAACAGTATCGCCCACATTGGGGATATAGCCACTTTGGTGCAGAATTAAGCCTGCCAACGTGGTGAAATTTTTGTTTTGGTAGGAAATATCAAAATCGAAAAACTTTTCGAAATCGATCAAGGAATACTGACCATCGATTAACCAAGAACCATCTTCCCGCTCAACGATTTCGTAATCCGTTTGATCCATTTCCGTGGACTCCCCTACGAGTGCATCTACCACATCATCCATGGTTACCATACCCACCGTGACCCCATACTCATCTATAACCAATCCGTAATGCAGCCGATGCGCTTTAAAGGATTCCAAAGCTTGGTAAGCAAACATGCTCTCGTTCAGAAAAAGTGGGGATTTTGCAATTTTTTTTAAGTCAAATCCTTCCTGAAGACTGGAATCGAAGAGGTCCTTCACCAGCACCATCCCGACGATTTGATCCAAATCCCCCTCCTTGCATAGCGGATAGGCGGAATGTTTTTCTTCGCTGATTTTCAATCGGACCATTTCTTCGGTATCGGTCGTGTTGAAAGACACCAACTCATTTCGATGGGTAAGCAAGGTATTGATCCGTCGATCACCCAACTCAAAAACGCGCTCCACGATATCCTGCTCAATATCCATGATTTCGCCTCCCTCTGCACTTTCTTTGATAAGCGCCTTCAACTCTTCCTCGGAAATTTTACTGTCGGAAGTTCGCCTGATTTGAAAAACCCAGAGTAAAAAATCATTGGAAACAGTTAATAGCCAAACAAAAGGACTGGTCAACTTGGACAACCAAACCATGGGTTTGGCCACTTGCAAGGCAATCTGCTCCGGAAAGGTCATGCCCAGCCTTTTGGGAAACAACTCTCCCAATACAATAGACAAGTAAGTAATCAGCACCACGACTAGACCGACGGCCAGGGTATTAGCATAAGACTGAAAAAAAGGAACCTTTAAAAGCATGGATTCCAGGTCATCTGTGATGTTTTTGCCCCCATATACCCCCAACAAAACACCGATAAGCGTAATGCCTATTTGCACCGTAGACATGAATTTGGTGGGGTTCTCCGAAAGCGCTAAGGCTTCTTTGGCTCCCAACTTTCGCTGCTTTTTTAGGCTCTCTAACTTGAACTTCCGAGAAGAAACAAGGGATAGCTCGGCCATGGCAAAAACGCCATTTAACAATACTAGCAAAAGGATGATTACAATTTCCACTGGGAGAAAAATGAGGATACGGCTATAAATTTAACTTAAAATACTTCTTTTTTATGCAGTATTTCAAATTCGAATAAACCAAGGATTAAGGATTGCCAACTAGAATGCCAGTTTGCCCTAAATTCCACTTTCCCAAACAAGAACCAATAATTTAAAGTTATTGGTTTGCATTTCGGTTTCATTTGCAGCCGTATTTACGGGTCCTTTTCGCTAAAAACCCAGCCAAGACCCTATATTTGTTTTTGGTTTAAAAACTTCCACATGAACGCATTCAAAGGTATAGGAGTTGCTCTAGTCACCCCCTTTCAGGAAGATCAACGTATTGATTTTGATAGTTTAAAGCGATTAATCGACCATGTAATCGCCGGTGGTGTGGACTACCTAGTCGTGCTTGGTACTACAGGTGAGTCAGCAACGCTCACTGCATCGGAAAAGGCCCAAGTGCTTCAAGCGGCAGTGGAATCCAACAAGGGACGCGTTCCCCTCATGCTTGGCCTTGGGGGCAATGCCACGCAGAAACTACTTGACGAAATCGAACAAACCGACTTTTATGGAGTCGCAGGAATTTTATCCGTAAGCCCCTATTACAACAAACCTACGCAGGAAGGAATCATCGCGCATTACCGTGCCTTGGCAGATGCGTCTCCAGCACCAATGGTTCTGTATAACATTCCGGGACGGACCATGTCCAACATGAGCGCTAGCACCACGCTCACCCTTTCCCACCATCCGAATATCGTAGGCATCAAAGAGGCAAGCGGCAACTTAGAGCAATGCATGAGTATCGCCGCTGCTATGCCAAAAGACTTCTTACTCCTCTCTGGGGATGATCTCCTTACCAAACCCATGCAAAGCATCGGGGGAAGTGGAGTGATCTCAGTCTTGGCCAATGCCATTCCTAGCACCTTTAAAACGCTACTGGAAGGAGATGAAACTTCCTCCCTACTGGCAGCTTTTTCAATCTTAAAGTTGAATGGATTGATGTATGAAGAAGGAAATCCGGTGGGTCTAAAAAATCTACTGCTGCATCAAGGAATCATTCAAACGGACCAAGTACGACTACCCTTGTTGCGCGCTAGCCAAGGCTTAAGCGAGAAAATCTGCTTGGCAAAGCCGCACTAAACCATGCAAGCCCTATCCGTTTTACAACTCACTACGCACATACAGCAGGTACTTGAAAAGGAACTTGAGCCCTTGGTGTGGGTGGTAGGCGAGCTATCGGATTTTAGACAAGCACCTCAGGGACATGTGTACTTTGAGTTGGTGGAGAAACAGGGAAACCAGGTTCAAGCAAAGATTCGAGCCAACCTCTGGCAGTTTACCTACCGCAGTGTAGCCGCCAAATTTGAAGCTATCACCGGCACCTCACTCAAGAATGGAATGAAGGTACTTGCTCAGGTGAGTGTGACCTATCATCCGGTCTATGGATTGAGTTTAAATGTCAAAGACATTGACCCTTCTTTTTCCTTGGGCGAACGGGCACGAATCCGTCAAGAAACCATCTCTAGACTTACGCAAGAAGGTTCGATCGGGAAGAATGCCACATTACTCCTACCCCGCGTAATTCAACGAATCGCAATCATCTCGAGTGCCACTGCTGCTGGATACGGCGATTTTATAAACCAAGTGGATGGGAATCCGCAAGGCTACAAGGTATACCACCAACTTTTTCCTTCCCTAATGCAAGGCAATGAGGCAGTAGATAGCCTCCTAGCAGCTCTTGACCAGGTAGCCAACCAAGTAGAAAAACTTCAATTAGATGCCGTAGTGATTATTCGAGGAGGTGGCGCCCAACTAGACCTAGATTGTTTCGATGATTACCGTTTGGCTGTCAAAATGGCCAATTTTACACTTCCCATATTTACAGGAATAGGACATGAACGCGATGAAACGATTGCTGATCTGGTCGCACATACCCCGCTGAAAACACCCACTGCGGTTGCTGAATTTATTCTCTCCAGTTTTCGGGAATTTGAGGAAGGCTTGGGTGTCATGGCCCAAAGACTGGATTGGATCACCCGATCTACTTTTAAAGGAGAGGGGCAAAAACTTCAGGGATATAGCCTGCGAATATTAGGAGAGAGTAAATCACAGCTGGCTCGGGAAGCCGAAAAGTTAAGAAACTGGGGAATGAGGATGCAGCAAGCGGGAAAGAATGGAGCAAAGCAGGAGAAAATAAAGCTTGAACAGCGACAGGAGCAGTTGAAGAAAGGCTTACAGCATTTTTTGAAAAGCCAGCAGGACAGACTTAACCAACTAGAGATCAGCAGCAGGCAGTTGGACCCAACAAGCTTACTCCAAAAGGGATATACACGCACCGAATCCAAGGGGATCCCAATACACTTGACTACCTTGGTCCCTGGAGATCCCATCGTAACCCATACCTTCAATCAAAAAATTAGTAGCACGATCAATCAAATTGAAAAAAAATGAAAGACTATACCTATACCCAAGCGATGCAACGGTTGGAGACCATTCTTGCTCAATTAGAAGAGGGAACATCTACAGTGGATACCCTCTCAGAACTGGTGAAAGAAGCTGCAGACTTAGTGAAATTTTGCAGAGAGAAACTCCGAAACACCGAGGATGAGGTGCAAAAAGCCTTTGAAGGTTTATAGGTTGAATCACCAGCCTGAGTTGGTAAGAACCTAAAATTATAACTGCCGGGCAGCGATTAAACAGTTTCTGGGGTAACTATCACCTGCAAAAACTTACGCGGGATGCTCACCAACAAGTTTTGGTAAATCCCGGGGATTCGAATTAGGAAGTAGTCTTTATTTCCTTTTTCAACACACTCCCCTACCATATCCTCTAGTGATCCACCGATTACCTTTACTTTTTCTCCTGGAGCAATTTCAGAACCATCCGTTTCTATGGATACTCCTGTAGCCACTACACGTTGAATCGTTTCTACATCTTCGTCGCGAATGATCGCATGCTCTCCAGAGAAGTGAACAAACTTTACAGCTCCAGGTATTTTTAGGCAGTTCCACAGGTTATTTCGATGGGTTTTCACAAAAACATAACCGTTGAATAAGGCCTTCTGCACCTTTTTTTTCCGGTCAGACCATTGCCTCAACTCCTCCACCATAGGCAAGTACACTTCTACACCTTCGTCCACCAGCATGTCGGCCACTTTTTTTTCCGCCCGAGAACGGGTGTACATGACATACCATTTTAATTCCTGCATTTCTTTTAGGTCTAAGGGGACCACAAATTTAAAAAAATAGCTGTGCTTTTAAGAAAAAAACGAAAAAACCCCTGGAACAATGTTCCAAGGGTTTGATCAAAAAAACCACCAACCTAAACAGAGATGATTAGGACCTACGAAGCTTTATTGCAAGCTTATCAGTAAGCAAATACATCACTGGAACTAGTACTAACGTAATGACCGTCGCAAAGGTTAACCCAAATATTACAGTCCATGCCATCGGCCCCCAGAAGGCTGCATTATCGCCTCCCACATAAAATTGAGGGTCAAATTCGCTAAGTAGGGTTGCGAAATTAATGTTCATACCGATCGCCAAGGGAATCAATCCTAAGACGGTCGTGATAGCGGTCAAGAGTACAGGACGAAGTCTTGTTTTGCCAGCCTCTACAATACTTGC
>Ga0114975_10001519_pt1 | contig 16504 bp, 13 predicted proteins | sample S_130626_EF_Meta_FD_87031 | JGI IMG/M metagenome (GOLD analysis project Ga0114975, IMG submission 87031) | Freshwater microbial communities from Lake Simoncouche, Canada to study carbon cycling - S_130626_EF_MetaG | ecosystem: Environmental > Aquatic > Freshwater > Lake | place: Lake...
ATAGATCCTCTGGACTGTTTGGTATGGATGTCTCAACGCCCTAATGAACCTGGTTGGAAATCACCTTTTGGGGTTGGTCGACCTGGTTGGCATATTGAGTGCACAGCAATTGCAATTAAGTATTTAGAACCATCACCGGATGAGGATGCACTGATTGATATTCAGGGGGGTGGATCAGATCTAATTTTCCCTCACCATGAAATGTGCGCAGCACAAGCACAAGTTCTTTCAGGAAAGCCGCTAGCAAGCACTTATGTTCATGCCGGAATGATTGGCCTTGATGGTGAGAAAATGAGTAAGAGCAAAGGAAATTTAGTCTTTGTTTCCACACTAGTTGCAGAGGGTCGCGATCCCAGGGCTATTCGTTGGGCCCTTATGAAGAATCATTATCGAACCGATCGCATGTGGGATGACAAGCTTTTACTTGACGCAGAAAATGAGATTGATAATTTGCAAGCAGCATTGGCTAAATCAGAAGTAGCTCCTACAGCAGATCTTATTCAAACAATAATTGAATCTTTAGCGGACGATTTAGATACGGTATCTGTGATTAACGCAATAAATGCCTGGGTTGACTCAACTCAGTCAGGTAAGACTGGTGGGGATTCGGTATCTCTCGTCAACTGTTTAGATGTGCTTTTAGGTATCAAAATTTAGTCTTCATTTTGACGGCGCAAGTACCTTTCAAATTCTTTAGCAATCAGATCGCCGGAAACATCTGGAAGTTCTGCGGCGTCTTTACTTTCTTCCAAAGCTTTAACATAATCAGCCACATCAGTGTCCTCAGCTGCTAACTCGTCGACAGATTTTTCCCATTCATCTGAATCTTTTTGCAAAGATCCTAAAGGAATAGATATCTCCAGAAAATCCTCTAACGAAGTTATTAAAGCTAAAGATGCTTTCGGTGATGGGGAATTAGAAGCGTAATGGGGAACAGCAGCCCACAGTGAAATCGCATCAATGCCTCGTCGCATACATCCATCCTGAATGACCCCAAGGATTCCTGTTGGTCCTTCATGCTTCGAGACAGAAACTCCAAGTCGTTCTGCAATGTTGGGATGCGCGCCAGTTCCTGTAACCGTGATCGGCCGCGTATGTGGAGAATCTGCGAGCAATGAACCAAGTGTTATTACTAGTGAAACCTCTAAATCATCTGCTAAATCCAACAAATCGGAGGTAAATCGTTTCCAGCGCATTGAAGGTTCAACTCCAGTGACGATGACCAGATCACGTTTCATCGAAGATATTGCCAATCCAAAAATCTGTGTACCCGGCCAGGTAATGCTTCTAATCGATGATTCATCTATCGCTACTTGCGGTCGGTTGACTTGAAAATCGTAAAACTCTTCAGCTTCTACCTCTGCAATCAACTGTGGAACTACATCATCATCTTTTTCGCTCCACGCCGATAACAAGTGCTCTAGCGCACCTGATGCACCCTCAGCAGCATCATTCCAACCAGTAAAGGCAACGATCATTACGGGATCGCGCAGCAGCGGTATGTTAAGAATCTCCACGAATCCAACCTTACGGTAACCTTAGGCAGATGAACACGCCGAAAAAAGCAGATGGATTGCTGCGGCGTACCCTTTCTGAGCGAGTTGTAGTTGCCGATGGGGCTATGGGGACCATGCTTCAAGCGGCTAACCCTTCTCTTGAAGACTTCGAAAATCATGAAGGCTGTAACGAGATTCTTAATGTCAGCCGTCCAGATATTGTTCGATCAGTCCACGATGAGTATCTTGCCGCTGGCGTTGATGCAATTGAGACCAACACCTTTGGGGCAAACTGGTCCAATTTAGCTGACTACGGGATTGAAGATCGAATTTACGAGTTGGCTTTTGCCGGCGGAAAGATTGCCAGAGAAGCAGCTGATGCATTTTCTACACCGGAAAAACCGCGTTTCGTTTTAGGGTCACTCGGACCTGGGACAAAATTACCAAGTCTTGGTCATACAACTTACGACAATCTTAAGGTTGCCTACTACACCGCAGCAAAAGGTTTAGCAGACTCAGGTTGCGATGCCTTACTTGTTGAAACTTCTCAAGATTTACTACAAGTGAAAGCTGCAGTAAATGGCTGTCGACAAGCAATCAATGAGGCCACGCATGACATTGTTTTAATCGCTCAGGTGACAGTTGAAACAACTGGAACAATGTTGATGGGTTCTGAAATTGGTGCGGCGCTCAATGCACTTGAACCAATGGGAATTGACCTTATTGGTTTGAACTGTGCAACGGGACCTGCAGAGATGTCCGAGCATCTTCGTTACTTAAGCAAGAATGCAAAAATTGCAATCTCCGTAATGCCGAATGCAGGATTACCGCAGCTTGGTGCCAATGGTGCGACATACCCTTTACAGCCAGATGAGTTGGCGTCGGCTCTAGACGGCTTTGTGACTGATTATGGAATTTCATTGGTTGGTGGATGTTGCGGTACGACACCTGCCCATATGGCTTCGGTAGTTACAAAGATGAATGAACGAAAGATTTCTCAGCGCACTCCCGCACTCGATCCTGGTGCGTCATCGCTCTATCAGTACGTACCGTTTAGACAAGATCAAACATATCTTGCGATAGGAGAGCGGACGAATGCCAACGGTTCACGCGCATTTCGTGATGCTTTGCTAGCTGAAGATTGGGAAAAGTGCGTTGAGATTGCGCGTGACCAGATTCGCGATGGCGCACATATGTTGGATTTATCCATCGATTACGTTGGCCGCGATGGCGCACGAGATATGAGTGAGATTGCTTCTCGCTTTGCAACTTCGAGCACATTGCCGATAGTGCTTGACTCCACCGAGCCAGGTGTTTTAAAAGCAGGCTTAGAACATCTCGGTGGTCGATGTGTTATCAACTCCGTTAACTACGAAGATGGAGATGGTCCAAGCTCTAGATTCGCAAAGATTATGCCTTTGGTAAAAGAACACGGGGCGAGCGTTGTTGCGCTCACTATTGATGAAGAAGGTCAGGCGCGAGATGCTGAATGGAAATTGCGTATCGCTCGACGGTTGATTAACGATTTGCATGATAACTGGGGCATGAATATTGGCGATATTTTGATTGACTGTCTTACATTTCCTATCGCAACAGGTCAAGAGGAAACCCGTAAAGATGGAATTGAAACGATCAATGCAATCAAGAGACTGAAGCTTGAATTCCCTGAGGTACAAACAACACTTGGCGTAAGCAATGTTTCTTTCGGATTAAACCCTGCAGCTCGTGTTGTTTTGAACTCTGTTTTCTTGCATGAATGCGTACAAGCAGGTCTTGATTCAGCCATTGTTCATCCTTCGAAGATCACGCCCATGGCGCGAATAGATGAACGACAAAAACAGGTTGCGTTAGATCTTGTTTATGATCGCAGAACTTTTGATGGAGATGAATGTACATATGATCCGCTCCAGGAGTTCTTACAATTGTTTGATGGGGTTGAACTTGCCACAAGTAAGAATGCTCGTGCCGAATCACTTGCTGCGTTACCACTATTCGATCGTTTGCAACGCCGAATTATCGATGGAGAAAAAGTTGGCTTAGAAGATGATCTTAAGGCAGCAATGGCAGAAGGTATGCCACCACTTGAAATCATCAACACTCATCTGCTTGAAGGAATGAAGGTTGTTGGTGAGCTCTTCGGTAAGGGGGAGATGCAACTTCCATTTGTTCTTCAGAGCGCCGAAGTAATGAAGACAGCCGTAGCAATGCTTGAACCATTTATGGAGAAGACCGGCGATGAAGGTCGGGGAACAATGCTTCTGGCAACAGTGCGAGGAGATGTGCACGACATCGGGAAGAACCTTGTCGATATTATTTTGACTAACAATGGCTACCGCGTCGTCAATCTTGGAATTAAACAAACTGTTAATCAAATCATTGATGGAGCGATAGAGAGCAACGCTGATGCAATCGGAATGAGTGGTTTACTCGTCAAATCAACCGTGATCATGAAGGAGAACCTCCAAGAGTTAACGGCCCGCGGTTTAGATAAGCGATGGCCAATCGTTTTGGGTGGAGCAGCATTAACGCGAGCGTATGTCGAACAAGATTTAGCCTCAATGTTCCCAGGTGAAGTTCGTTATGCGCGTGATGCCTTTGAAGGGTTACGTCTGATGGATTCCATCATGGCTGTTAAACGAGGAGACGAGGGTGCTGCGCTGCCCGCGCTTCGCGAGAGACGCGTTGCAAACACCAGAATTAAAACTGAGGAAGCACCCATCGATATTCGACGAAGTGATGTTGCCACAAATAACTCTATTCCAAATCCACCATTCCACGGTTCCCGTGTTGTTAAGGGAATTCAATTGTCGGACTATGCGGGAATGCTTGATGAACGCGCACTCTTTGTCGGACAGTGGGGACTCAAAGGCAACCGTGGAGAGTACGAAACCATGGTGGAACAAGAAGGTCGTCCGCGTCTGCGCGCACTCATCAATGAGGTCCAGTCAAAGGGTTGGTTGAATGCAGCGGTTGTATATGGATATTTCCCTTGCTATAGCGAAGGCAATGATTTAGTTATTCTCCATCACGAGGGAGAAAATAAGGGAAAAGAGAGAACGCGTTTCACCTTCCCTCGTCAAAGTCGTGATCGTCGTTTGTGCATTAGCGATTTCTTCACTTCTAAGGAGTCAGGTAAGAGCGATGTCGTTGCCTTCCACGTTGTGACAATGGGTTCAACGGTCAGTGAAACAGCTGCGACACTGTTTGCAAACAATAATTATCGAGAATATTTAGAATTGCACGGACTTTCGGTTCAACTAACGGAAGCTCTAGCTGAACATTGGCATGCACGTATCCGGGAAGAACTCCAGGTAAAATCAGAAGACTCAAGTGACTTGCAAGGGATTTTGGATCAGGGTTATCGCGGTTCTCGTTATTCATTCGGCTATCCAGCGTGCCCTGATCTAGAACAGCAAGTGCAGTTATGCGAATTACTGGATCCTGCACGAATCGGTGTGGAATTATCTGAGGAATTCCAACTTCATCCTGAGCAATCGACATCGGCCATTATCGTTCACCATCCCGAAGCTAAATATTTCAATGCTAATTAGAAAATAGTATGAGTAATTTTTTCGACGCGATCTTTTTTGATATGGATGGCCTCATGGTTGATTCTGAACCAGAATGGTTGCTTTCAGAAATAGATGTAACAGCACCTTTTGGGTATACCTGGCTAGAAAGTGACCAAGTTGCGTGCTTAGGTGGGCCACTAACTAAAGTCGGCACGTACATGTTTGATAAGTGCGGTAGACGTCAATCGCCGGAATACTTCACACAAACGCTTATAGATACTCAGGTAGCAAGAATGCGCCGAAATACACCAACTATGCCTGGTTCGATTGAACTAGTTCGTGAACTTCAATCCCACGGAATTAAGACCGCTTTAGTGTCGGCCAGCCCACGAAATATTGTCGATGCGGTTCTGGATAATTTGGGTCACGACTTATTCCCTTTCTCAATTAGTTCAGATGATGTGAAAGAGACCAAACCAAATCCTGAATGCTATTTGAAGGCTGCAACTATGAGTGATTCAGATATTGCTAATTGTCTAATATTTGAGGATTCATTGACCGGGATGGCTTCCGCGATTGCAAGTGGTGGATACCTAATCGGTATTCCACATCTTGTTACGATCGAAGAATCTGAACGAGTGAGGGTATTTAAGTCACTAGCACAAGTGTCATACATGAAGCTGCAGCAGTTACATATGGATTTCTCCACGACAATTTAACTGTTGTGTGCAGGACAAATACTTTTGAAAAAACACCAATCGCATAAACGAGAGGGTTTCGCTGGCCAATACTCTTTCTCGATGGAAATAAATATGTCTTTGGCTACTCGTCGCAGAACTTTTTCAGTGGATTGAAGTTCGGCAATCGTCGGGTTGCTCTTGACTAGTTTCCCGTCTCCTAAATAGATCATTTGCAAAAGTCGGGGGAGAACCCCGCTATTTTTCCAATACAAGAGAGCATAAACGCGCAATTGGAAAAGCGCCTTCTCTTCCCATCCAGGTTTCGGCGCTTTACCCGTTTTGTAATCGACAATCCTGACTTCGCCGGTCGGTGCAACATCTAGTCGATCTACATATCCGTGAAGGTAGACATTAGAATCAAAATCATTTTCTAAATGCATTTCGCGATGTGTTGCCTCAAAGGTGGTTGGGTTTTCCAGAGTGAAATATGTTGTCAAAAGCGCCGAAGCTCGATCTAGCCACTCTTTTTCGTTAGTGACCATCTCCAAAAGGGCTGGTTTATCGTCCAACTGATTCTTCCAGCGAGCTGGCAGCAGCTCTACAGCAGATTCAATTGTGCGACCTGCCGCCGGAATTTCAAATAGATCCTGGAGAACGGTGTGAACCAATGTTCCTCGTTCGGCATCAAGTGACGGCGGCTCTGGCAATTTATCGATCTTGCGATATTTGTATTGCTGAGGGCAGTTCTCGTACTCACTTACTGCGCTAGGAGACAGTCGAAGACTTTTTTCATTACTCACCTGGCTGAAGATACTCGTACTCGCTGCAATAAATTCGCCTAAGATGCTCCCGTGTCTAATCTTGGGTATTTCGGGGCTGGGGATCGCATTCAATTGACCGATCCAAAGGGAAAGCTCTACAGCTTCACAATCACGCCCGGAAAAGAATGGCACACGCATAAGGGTTGGATCACTCATGACGAGTTAATCGGAATGCCCGAAGGATCAGTTGTGAGCACAACGGCAGGATTGAAATTCACCGCTTTCAAACCTCTGCTTGCCGATTACGTTTTAACAATGCCACGCGGTGCGACAATCGTTTATCCAAAAGATGCAGCGATGATCATTGGTGTGGCCGATATTTATCCAGGCGCGCGAGTTCTTGAAGCCGGGGTGGGTAGTGGGGCTTTAACAATTTCACTTTTGCGAGCAGCAGGTCTTACAGGAAAGGTCCATTCTGTTGAACGACGTGTTGACTTTTCCGAAAATGCCCGATCAAATGTTGATGCATACTTCGAAGGAGCTCCGAATAATTGGAGCCTGGTAGTTGGTGACTTACAAGATCAGAATTTTGATTCTGAATTTGATCGAGTTGTTTTAGACATGTTAGCTCCATGGGAGTGCGTAGATATCGCTGCTAGAGCATTACGACCAGGTGGTGTTTTTCTGGCCTATGTAGCAACAACTACTCAATTGTCTGCAACGGCTGAAGCGTTAAAAGAGGATGGTCGATTTACTGAACCTGAAAGCTCCGAAACTTTAGTTAGAGGCTGGCACCACGAAGGATTAGCTGTTCGTCCTCAGCAACGAATGATTGGACATACTGGCTTCCTTATTCAAAGTCGCCGGATGGCTCCGGGAGTTGAGGTCCTTGCGCGTCGACGACGTCCGGCGAAGGGTGCGTACGGTGTCGCGGAAGATTGAACGATTAATCAATCTCACAATCGCGCTACTCGCTACAAAGAGATACCTCACTAAATCAGAAATCTTCAGAACCGTGGAGGGCTACGAAGGTAGCCCCGAAACAAAAGAGCGCATGTTTGAACGAGATAAGGACGATCTTCGGTCTCTTGGAATTGAAATAGAGGTCGGTAGCTTTGATCCCTTGTTTAGTGATGAAGCCGGGTATCGGATCAAATCAGAGAGTTACGAATTAGATCTTGGAGAAATTACTCCCACTGAAATTTCATTGCTGTCATTGGCAGCCGATGCTTGGCAGGACGCCGCATTTGCAGATTCAGCTCAAAGTGCGATCCAAAAACTTAGCGCATTTGGCGTTCCGGCAGATCCCATAGATATACCGGGAATTTCGCCAAAATTAACCAATAGCTCGAGGGACCTATCCACGATCACTGATGCCATTGCTAGTACAGACTGCATTTCTTTTTCTTATCTTGCATTAGATCTTTCGATCATGCAACGCATAATTATTCCAATAGCTTTAGCTAACAAATCTGGATATTGGTATGTCTCTGGCGTTGATCAAGAGATTCAGGAAGTGAGAACCTTCAGACTTGATCGCATCCAAGGTGTGATTAAATCTATTCCGAATAAGGAACCGTTTGAGTATCCAGCATCCTTTGAATTTGGCGAGGGGGATACAACCTCAAGCAAAATCTATGCGGTCATTGATGTCCGAAAAGGTAAAGGCCACACACTGCGCACCTTAGCTACATCCAGCAAAGATCTTGGGGAATGGGACCAGATAAAAGTTCCAATATTTACTCTCGAAACTATCGCCGCCCAAATACTGTGGCATGGTGACGATGTGTTTGTTCAAGAACCCCCTGAACTGCGTGAAAATATCATTGAACAACTTCAAGCTCTGTTGAGTAATCATGAATAAATCCATTTCTGCGCCACTTTTGCGTACAGCCCGCTTATTGGACCTGGTTCCATTTTTGAACACACATCAAGGTATCTCATTGAAAGAACTAGCTAAACATTTTGATGTTTCACCTGCACAGATGAGCGCCGATTTAACGACTCTTTGGATGTGCGGTTTGCCAGGGTACACACCTCTTGAATTGATGGACCTAGAGTTTGAATCCGGATATGTCAGCATTAGAAATGCCGAAACTTTATCTAAGCCGCGTTCGATTACCTTTCAAGAGGGCGTCGCACTTTTACTCGGACTCGATCTCATTGCATCTTCACTGCCAGATGAACGCGAGGACCTCTTAACTGCGATTGCTTCATTGCGACAACGATTAACGGCGATGCTTGGAGTACCGATCAAGTTATCTGCTATTTCCTCAACATCCGGTGCCGTCACATCCGCCATTTCACAAGCAATCGCGTCACTTGGTGGACTACAGATTAGCTACCACTCTATGTATAAAGACTTGCTCAGTGATCGCATCGTAATGCCGATAGAGTTATATGAAAAAGATGGGAATCAATACCTGAGAGCATATTGCTTCACCGCCCTTGATTATCGTGAATTTCGCGTTGATCGTATAAAGAAAGTGAAAGCGACGGCCGTTCCTGAAACTTTTGAATCAATCGACCAAACTCAGGGGAGGATTAATTTCTCAATTACATCAAAGAATCCGTCAAGAGATGTCGTTGAACGATTTGGAATTGCCGATCTAGCGACTAACTCACCGATCGAATTGTCGTCGTATTCTCGTCAATGGGTTGAAAGATCGGTCATGGCCTCTGGTGCAGCTGTAGTCCTGAACTCGCCTTTGGATATTCGTGCAGAAGTGGCGAGAAAGGCCGAACTGTTGCTTGATCGTTACACGGCTGAGTAGTTCCGCCTACCAATTGGCTGGAGCCTGAGGTAGCCTAATCCTGTTAGCCCAACCGATCTGCAGGGAGTTTGAAGGATGTTTCTACGCGAGCCAAGTCATATTTTGATTCTTCTCATTGTTGTCCTCGTTTTGTTTGGTGCTAAGCGCCTTCCTGATTCTGCTCGTTCTCTCGGTCGCTCAATGAGAATATTCAAGAGTGAAATGAAGGAAATGACCACAGAAGAGAAAAAGGCCAACGAAGAAGGCACAACAGAGAAGTAACTCCATGGCGTCTATTAAAGACGCGCGGATGCCGTTACTAGATCACTTACGAGAACTTCGTAAAAGGGTTTTTCGCGCATCTGTCGCGATTTTCCTGGCCTCTGGTTTTGGTTGGTATTTCTACAACACGATCATTACAACTTTGGCACAGCCTGTTTGCGACCTTAAAGCCGCGCAAGAATCTGGCTCTGCTAGCTGCGGTGCTTTGTATATCAACGGTGTTCTTGGTCCACTGAATTTGCAAATCAAGGTTGCGCTTCTTTCCGGAGTAATTCTTTCCGCACCAATTTGGCTGTATCAACTTTGGGCATTTATTGCACCTGGACTACACAGAAAGGAGAAGAGAAATACAGTTTTCTTCATTGCCTCGGCTACACCCTTTTTTGCTGTTGGCGCAACATTAGGATATTTGGTTCTACCGGTTGCGATAAAAGTTCTTTTCGGATTCACGCCAAATTCGCTCAACAACTTAGTTAAATTCGATGACTACTTAGATTTCGTAATGCGCATAATATTATTATTTGGGCTCGCATTTGAATTACCCATTTTTTTGATTACTTTCAATTTGATCGGTTTTTTGCGAGGCAAGACAATTTTGAAACCTTGGAGAGGGTGGGTTTTTTGCATAGTTCTCTTCACCGCTGCCTTTACTCCGACCGCAGATCCTTTCACCATGATGTTGCTTGCCGTTCCATTGATTGTTTTGTACTTCATGGCTGGTGGTATAGCCGTATTGGTAGACCGTCGCAGGGACAAAAAAGCTCAAAATATTGAAACAGGTGTTTCAAGTATTGAGTCACCAACAACAATCCAGGAATAGCCGATAAGGTCCTCGCATGTGGGCGTTAGTTATTAATCCTGTTGCAGGACAGGGTAGAGGGACCACAGTCGGAACTTATGTAGCGGGATACTTGAACCAACGTAAGATTCAATTCACGATTGTTACTGGGAATACATCAGTTGCCCTTAGCGACCACTTGAAAATATTCATTGAAAAGAACCCTGAATGCGAAGGCATTATTGCGGTGGGCGGGGATGGTCTCCTTCATATAGTTCTACAAATTGTTGTACCAACGCAAATCCCCTTCACGATAATTCCAGCTGGAACCGGAAATGATTTTGTAAGGACTCTCGGCTTTAGTTTAGAGCGGCTCGATGAACAATTGACTCGGGTCACAACTACCACGCCATCTGCAATAGATTTAGGGCTCGTTGATGGTGAATGGTTTGGAGCAATTTTGTCCACCGGCTTCGACTCAATTGTGAACGAAAAAGCTAACACTCTTCAATGGCCTAAGGGTCCTATGAAGTACAACCTTGCAATAGCCATGGAGCTGCCACGATTTAAGCCTCGACATTACGAGATCACACTCGATGACCGAATGATCTCTACTCAGGCTATGTTGATTGCCGTATCTAACGGAAGGTCATACGGGGGAGGGATGCTTGTATGTCCAAACGCAAACATTAACGACGGACTTTTCGATGTAATGGTTTTGCATCCAATATCAAAGATTGAATTCTTGAAGGTGTTTCCACAAGTATTTGCGGGAACTCATATTTCGCATCCGGCCGTTCAAATCGTGCGGAGCAAGTCTGTAATTATCGAATCCAAAGCTGTTGCGTATGCAGATGGTGAACGCATAGGGCAGTTACCTATCAGCGCCGAATGCATCCATGACGCTGTGCAAACCTGGGTCGCATGAGTACCCCAGCACAGCGCTATGCCGCTGCCAAACTGCGCGGGGCGCATCCGATTACTACCGAGTTCCTTCAAACTTTCGAATTTGAATTCGATCCCTTCCAAATTACTGCTTGTCACGCAGTTGAAGAAGGTAAGGGTGTACTCGTCGCTGCTCCTACCGGGGCTGGCAAGACTGTTGTTGGCGAATTTGCAGCTTTTTATGCTCTACAAGCTGGGAAGAAATGTTTCTATACAACTCCAATAAAAGCCCTCTCAAATCAAAAGTATTCGGAGTTTGTCGCAAAATTTGGTGAAGATCGAGTTGGTCTGTTGACGGGTGATACCAGCATCAATGGTGAAGCAGAGATCCTAGTTATGACGACAGAGGTTTTACGCAATATGTTGTATGCCGGCTCAAATACTCTGACGAATTTGGGCTGCGTGGTAATGGATGAGGTGCATTACCTTGCCGATAAGTTTCGTGGAGCGGTGTGGGAAGAAGTACTTATCCATTTGATGGAGAGTGTTCAAGTTATTTCTCTTTCTGCAACCGTATCCAACGCTGAAGAATTTGGTGAATGGCTAGGAGAGGTTCGCGGCGAGACTGAAGTGGTAGTCAGCGAGATACGCCCTATCCCGCTTTTTCAACATGTTCTGATAGGCAATCGCTTGCTAGACCTTTTCGATGCACCAGGTCGGATAAATCCAGAAGTCTTAAGTCGTGAACGTGAGATTACAAGGCGCGCATCCCTGGGCAGAAACCGAAGAGGTCGATTTGCTGAACCAAGTGATCGTCTTTCGCGAGCGGACATTATCGAAAAATTACAAGGTGAAAGTTTGCTACCGGCCATCACATTTATTTTTTCTCGAATTGGGTGCGACGCAGCAGTAAAGCAATGCCTACAAGCGGGATTACGTTTAACTTCGCCCGAAGAACGTGAGGAGATCAAACGGACGGCGCTTCGATACACGCAGAATATTGCAGAAGAAGATCTGGAAGTTCTCAACTTTAAGGAGTGGCTAACCGCGTTAGAACGTGGAATAGCAGCTCACCATGCGGGTTTACTTCCAAGTTTTAAAGGCGCGGTAGAGGATTTATTTCAACGCGGTCTTGTTAAGGCTGTTTTCGCGACCGAAACTTTGGCACTAGGTATAAACATGCCAGCTCGTACAGTTGTTTTAGAGCAGCTCATTAAATTTAATGGTGAGGCTCATGTTCCAATTACTCCGGGGGAGTACACCCAGTTAACTGGACGTGCTGGACGTCGAGGAATCGATATCGAAGGTAATGCAGTTATTCAGTGGTCACCAACAGTTGATTCTGCTTCGGCTGCAGGGTTGGCTTCGACTCGAACATATCCGCTTCGTTCCTCATTTACTCCGTCCTACAATATGTCGATCAACTTAATCGCACAATTTGGGCGAGAACGAGCTCGTCGTTCTCTGGAATCATCCTTTGCCCAGTTCCAAGCGGACCGCGCCGTGGTTGGCTTGACTCGGCAAATTCGAAAGAATGAGTCAGCGATAACAGAGTTAGTGCACGAATCAGCGTGTCATCTTGGCGACTTTGCAGAATATGCTCGAATTCGTCGCTCGATTAAGGAAGTAGAAGTACTTCTTAGTCGACGGGACCAGCGCAAAACTTTTGACAACAGACAACGCGGACATATGGAAGGAGAGTTAGCAGATCTACGAAAGGCGATGAAAAATCATGCTTCACATGGTTGTGCAGAACGTGAAGATCATGCTCGCCTCGCAGAACGCGCTGGTCGCTTAACCCGTGAAAATGAGGGGCTGACTGTACGAGTTGAAAGTCGAACTCATGTGATTGCTAAGACATTTGATCAGATTTGTCGAGTCTTGGATCATCTGAACTATATTGAGGGTGAAAAACCAACAGCCCAAGGCAAGATTTTGACAAAGATCTATGCCGAATCTGATCTTTTATTGACTGAGTCGATCCGCAGGGGATTGCTGGATGAGCTCAACGCCACCGAATTACTATCAGTTGTTTCCTGCGTGATTTTTGAATCCCGTTCTGCTGAAAATTTGGCACCAAAGATACCAAGTCAGAAGGTGCAGTCAACAATTACTGAAATAGTTTCTCTGTGGGCAGCACTTGAAGACATTGAAAGTAATTTCGGCGTTAAGACCCAACGCGAGCCCGATGCAGGCTTCTGTTTTATTTCCTATAAATGGGCTAGTGGAAATTCACTCAACAGTGTTCTCAAAGGCACAGATATGTCTGTTGGTGACTTTGTGCGGTCGACGAAACAACTCATCGATCTTCTGAATCAAATCGCTGGTGCGAGCGATAAATTACGCCCCACATGTAAGGACGCGGTCGCGCGCATTGACCGTGGGGTAGTGGCGTACTTAATGGGAGAAATATGACATTGATGCTTTTGGATAGTGCTTCCCTTTGGTACCGGGCGTACTACGGAATGCCTGACACATTGTTGGCACCAGATGGAACTTCGGTCAATGCGATTCGCGGGTATATCGACATGACCGCGCGTTTGATGAATGTCTATAAACCTAATCGATTGGTCGCCTGTCTTGATGGGGATTGGCGTCCCAGTTGGCGTGTTGATATTTTTCCGGCATACAAAGCAAATCGTCTTGAAGAAGAAGGCGATGAGGAAGAAGAGCCAGAAACACTGACGCCACAAATCCCAATCCTGTTAGATCTATTAGATTTATTTGGAATCCCAGTTGTTGGAGTCGATAATTACGAGGCTGATGATGTAATGGCTACCTATACAGAAATTGAAAAAGGTCCCATACGAATTGTTACAGGAGACCGCGATTTATTTCAAATGGTTGATGACAAGCGCGACATCAAGATTGTTTATCTAGCCAAAGGGGTTTCCCAACATGATTTGGTAGACATCAAATATGTTTCTGATAAGTATTCGATTCCGGGTGATCGATATGATCTCTTTGCAATGTTCCGCGGTGATCCTTCTGATGGATTACCTGGCGTAAAGGGGATAGGTGAAAAGGGTGCAGCTGTTATTGCTAATCACTTCGCAACTGTTGAGCAAGCATTAGAGGCAGCCCATTCCGCCCATGATGCACTTCCACCAGCACTTGCCAAGAAGATCATTGCGGGGGCGGATTATTTGAAAATCGCACCTAAGTTAGTTCGGGTGGCTAGAGATGCTCCACTGCCAAAGGTTGATCTCTCAATCCCTAAAGTTCCGAAGGATCTATCAGAGATTTATCAATTCAAAGAGCGTTACGCTTTAGGTGCAAGCGTTGATCGTTTGATAAGCGCCCTTGGTTGGTAGAACTTCAGTGGTAAATCATCTTCTCTCAGCCCTTTCAGGACTCTTGTTAAGTGGAGCCTTCGAACCAATCGCAAAGTGGTGGCTTGCTCCGATAGCCATCATCGTTCATATGTATGCAATTAATAGATCAGATCGAAAACTGTTTTCGGCATTCATATTTGCTTTTACTTTCAATGCAGTCTTGCTTCATTGGACGAGCACATATGTGGGTTCAACTCCTTGGATTATTTTAGCTTTCGGTTTATCGATTCTTTACACACCTTTAGCTTTGATCGGGCGCTGGGGGATAGCTTCATATCCTTTGATCTTTGTAATCCTGGAAGAGGTTCGAAACCGTTTTCCTTTCGGGGGTTTCGGGTGGGCTCGAATTTCTTACTCTCAAGCCGATGCACCATACGTTTCAATTGCGGCTCGTGGGGGAGCGATCGCACTTTCAGCAGTGACCTTACTTTTCGCGGCTTTCATCTTTTATGCGATAAATAAACAAGTGAAAATTCTATTTTTGATCCCATTTATCGCTCTACTAATTCCAAACAATATTGAAGCACTCAATCAAACATCTGTTCTAATGATTCAAGGGGATGTACCAGAGCTAGGTTTAGAATTTAACGCCAGGGCAAAACAAGTTTTTCAGAATCATGTGAATCAAACTCAATTGGCACTTACAGAAAATAAAAATGTAGATTTTATTGTCTGGCCAGAGAACTCTGTTGATGTAGATCCTTACGCAAATAAAGATGTTTACGACCAATTGCAAACTTTTGAAAAGCCCCTAATAATTGGAGCAATAGTTGGGAAAAGTGACAAACTTCTGAACACCTCAATTTTGTGGGGTGAAAATCAGCAAGAAATATATGTGAAACAACATTTGACGCCATTTGGTGAGTACATTCCGCTGAGATCCCTGGCCCGTAAAATCTCACCTTTGGTCAATCAAGTTGATGATTTCTCACCGGGTAGCGAGCAAAAAATCTTCACAATCGGTAAAACCCGAGCCGCTCCGGTGATCTGCTATGAGTTAATCGATGATCAGATACTGACAGAGGCAGCTCTGAATTCCAACCTTTTGGTAGTTCAAACCAACAGCGCCACTTTTGGGAAGTCCGCGGAAAGTGCTCAACAATTGTCGATAACTAGAATCAGAGCTATTGAACATTCTCGAAATGTCGTATCGGTATCAACAACTGGATATTCGGCGGTCATAGATTTCAATGGAAAGATTCTTCAAAAAACGGCTATGGGAACAGCAGACCATGTTTTTTCAGATGTTGGGCTCATTGAGCAGATTTCGCCGCGGGATCGTTATGGGGATTGGGCGGGCGTACTCACGTTAATTTGGCTACTGGTGGTAGCCCGCCGAGCGAATGTAAAACGCCGATAAGTTACATTATGTAAAGTAAGATTGAGATCAGGAAAGGCTGACTAAACAACCTCTCCTATCGATAATCATCCATTGGGGTGCACGCACAGACCAGATTCCTATCTCCGTGGGCTCCATCAATGCGTCCAACCGGCGGCCAATACTTCATCCGAGACCCAATTGATTCACCAGCTACCAGGCCCTCCAAAACGACTGGGTATCCACCCTTTTCGCGGCTGTACTCCCGCTCCCACTGGCTTGTAACCACAGAAAGGGCTGTATGTGGAGCATGTCGCAGGGCCGAAGCCTCAATAGTTACTTTTCCATCAATGACCTCTTGGATCTCAGCCCTGATTAAAATCATGGCCTCAATAAAACGGATAATTTCTCTAATGTCTTCTGATTCAGTTGGTTCAATCATTAAGGTTCCGGCTACTGGGAATGACATTGTTGGCGCGTGAAAACCGTAATCCATTAAACGCTTCGCAATATCATCAACGCTGACGCCAGAATCTTTCGTCAGTCCACGAATATCAAGGATGCATTCATGCGCAACTCGGCCATTGGCCCCGGTGTAAAGAATTGGATATGAATCCTGAAGTCGAGCAGCAATGTAATTGGCTGACAAAATTGCTATCTGCGTTGAATGAGTCAACCCTTCCCCGCCGAGCAATCGAATGTAC
>Ga0114975_10001521_pt1 | contig 16496 bp, 14 predicted proteins | sample S_130626_EF_Meta_FD_87031 | JGI IMG/M metagenome (GOLD analysis project Ga0114975, IMG submission 87031) | Freshwater microbial communities from Lake Simoncouche, Canada to study carbon cycling - S_130626_EF_MetaG | ecosystem: Environmental > Aquatic > Freshwater > Lake | place: Lake...
GAAGACACAGTCGCTTATCACTTTCATGAACCACTAGGTGTTGTTGGACAGATCATTCCTTGGAACTTCCCAATCTTGATGGCTGTGTGGAAATTAGCACCAGCGTTAGCCGCAGGTAATTGCATTGTTCTAAAGCCAGCGGAGCAAACTCCTGCATCGATTATGGTTTTGATGGAGCTAATTGCCGACCTTCTACCACCCGGAGTTCTTAACGTTGTAAATGGATTTGGTGTTGAAGCCGGTAAGCCATTGGCTTCATCTCCACGTATTGCAAAGATTGCGTTTACCGGTGAAACAACTACAGGTCGCTTAATCATGCAATATGCAGCAGACAACATTATTCCCGTGACACTAGAACTTGGTGGCAAGAGCCCCAATATCTTCTTTGCTGATGTTGCAGCCGAAAACGATGCTTTCTATGACAAGGCTCTAGAAGGCTTCACTATGTTTGCCCTTAATCAAGGGGAAGTATGTACATGTCCTTCACGTGGATTAATTGATACCAAGATTTATGACAAGTTCTTGGGTGATGTTACAAAGCGCACGCAGGCAGTAGTTCAGGGTCATCCTTTGGATCTTTCAACAATGATCGGTGCTCAAGCTTCAAATGATCAACTTCAAAAGATTCTTTCCTACATTGAAATTGGAAAGAAAGAAGGAGCAAAGGTAATTACTGGTGGAGAGCAAGCTGATCTTGGCGGTGAACTATCTGGTGGTTACTACGTGACTCCAACAATTTTTGAAGGCACCAATAAAATGCGCATCTTCCAAGAAGAAATCTTTGGACCAGTTGTATCTGTGACAAAGTTTGATGGATTTGATAACGCTATGGAAATCGCTAACGATACTTTGTATGGATTAGGCGCAGGTGTGTGGACTCGTGACACAAACACTGCCTACCGTGCGGGGCGTGAAATTAAAGCAGGTCGCGTGTGGACTAACTGTTATCACGCATACCCAGCAGGAGCAGCCTTTGGTGGATATAAGTCATCCGGTATCGGACGTGAAAACCACAAGATGATGCTCGATCATTATCAGCAGACAAAGAACTTGCTTGTTTCATATTCACCAAACAAGCTCGGATTCTTCTAAGCCGAATACAATTACTACATGGAGAATCCATTACGAGTTGAATTGACCGAACTTGCTGAAGAACTACTTCGAAAGTTAACGTCGATTCATGGCCCCTTGATGTTTCATCAATCGGGCGGATGTTGTGATGGATCTTCTCCCATGTGTTACCAAGCAGGCGAGTTCCGCGTTGGTGGACAAGATGTAAAGCTGGGGGATTTGGTAGTAGCCGGCATTCAGGGACCAATTGGTTTTTGGATGTCGGCTTCCCAATTTGAGTATTGGAAGCACACACATTTAACTGTTGATGTGGTCGATGGCCGTGGTGGTGGTTTTTCACTTGAATCACCTGAAGGCAAACGTTTCTTGATTCGCTCACGCCTATTTACAGATGAAGAATGGGCAATTCTTGAACATCAAGAAGTACCAACAGGTGCTTATTAATTTGCGTGGCCGTACATACTCATTTAGACTTCTATTAATTAAGGGGAGTACCTAGTTACAGTTACCTCGTCAATACGGTGTAAAAACCCGGGGGGCTGGCCGATATTCGGTTAGGAAGACCTTGACCACGTTTCTATTTACGCGAGTCAAGGGAGAAAACTATGGAAGTTTCATCAACGATTTGGGCAATAACGGTTGGCTTAATTGCAGCCCTGATTGCCATTGACCTATTTACATCTAGCCGCACAGCTCATGATGTTTCCTTCAAAGAGGCCGCGGCCTGGACTACTTTCTACGTAAGCCTTGCAATCGGCTTTGGCGTGTGGGTGTGGAATTACTTTGGTTCAACATATGGAACCGAATTCTTTGCTGCATACCTTGTTGAGTATTCGTTATCCATCGACAACCTATTCATTTTCGTAATTATCTTGGCTCAATTTGCCGTTCCAAGTATTTACCATCAAAGAATCTTGTTATTCGGAGTAATGCTGGCTTTAGTACTACGTGCAATTTTTATTGCAATCGGCGCAGCAGCGCTTGGAGCATTCTCCTTCACATTTGTAATCTTTGGAGCAATTCTGATTTGGACAGGCGTAGGGCTGTTTAAGCACTGGGATGAAGATCCAGAACCAAATGATAATTTTGTAGTTCGCACGATACGCAAGCGCATGGCCATGGTTGACGAGTTCCACGGAACCAAGTTATTTATCAGAATAAATCAAAAGCGCTATGCGACTCCAATGTTTTTGGTCATCATTGCCATTGGATCTACTGACCTATTATTTGCCTTAGATTCCATACCCGCGACATTTGGTGTTACTTCACAAACCTTCTTAGTGTTCACCGCTAATGCTTTTGCATTGCTGGGCCTTCGCGCTTTGTATTTCTTGCTTAAGGGATTATTAGACAAGTTAGTTTATCTCTCTTTGGGTCTTTCATTTATCTTGATGTTTATCGGTATAAAACTTGTCATGACTTACCTTCATGAACAGTTTGATAGTGTTCCTAAGATTCCAACTCCAGTAAGCCTCGGAGTAATTGCTGGAATTTTGACGATCGCAACGATTGCAAGCATTATTAAAACCAGTCGGGATCCAAACGCAAAAGCACATGCGGGCAGAGTCACTGGGCACAAGGAGGAGCCTCCAGCGATACTATAAGTACATTCTTATAGTGACGGAGGCAAAGCGTGCTTGAAGCGTTGGTTCTAGGAATCGTTCAGGGCCTTACAGAGTTTTTGCCAATTTCATCAAGCGCCCACATTCGCATTGTGGGTGAATTCATGAATAAGGCCCAAGATCCAGGCGCACGATTTACTGCCATAACGCAGATTGGCACAGAACTTGCTGTGTTGATTTTCTTCCGAAATGAGATCAAAGCAATCGTTGTTTCCTGGTTTAAACACCTTGTTCGGCGGGCAGAGTTAACTACTGAAGATAAAGGTCAAGCTCGAATGGGTTGGCTTATCATTATCGGAAGCGTGCCAATCGTTGTGCTTGGTTATTTCGGTAGAGACTTCATTACTAATGATCTTCGATCATTGTGGCTTATTGCATCTGTCATGATCATCTTTGGTGTAATTCTTGGAATTGCAGATAAGTTTGGAAAGAGCGAACGATCAATAGATCAGCTGGGCACCAAACACGGATTCCTATACGGAGCAGCACAGGCACTTGCATTAGTTCCAGGTGTTTCACGCTCTGGAGCAACGATAGCTATGGGACGTTTTTTGGGGTATTCCCGTGAAGCAGCTCTTCGTTATTCCTTCTTGCTGGCTTTGCCCGCAGTTTTTGGTAGTGGCCTGTATCAGTTAAAGGATGCATTTTCATCTGATGCTGCGCCTAATGTCTTTTCGATTTCAGAAACCTTTGCAGCAACTGCTGTGGCATTTGTAATTGGCTACATCGTGATCGCGTGGCTTCTAAAGTATGTAGCAACCAAGAGCTTTATGCCATTCATTATTTACCGAGTAATCCTTGGTTCCACACTTCTTGTTCTCTTGGCAACGGGTGTTATTTCAGCCTAAGCAAAAATCATAAAATCAAATCGATCTCTGGGGCTAACTCTCAAGCGTTAAATTCACAGTCAAAAGAGATGCATAAATGTAATGTGAAATACATGTGGTGACCTACTTAATAACTGGCATAGAGGTAGCCCTCGCAAAAACTCTCTAATTCATTTCTATAAGTGGAAACCTGTCTCCTGTAAGAACAGCAAAACTCAGGGAGAGATGGGAGTACATAATGAAAAAGACTTATTCAAAAAAGACAAAGGTGCTAGTTCTTTTCACTGCCATGGCATTTATCTTTGCCAATGGTGTGCCGGCCAATGCAGCCAATAAGACAATTACTTGTTACAAAGGCACATTAGTTAAGAAAGTAACGGCAGCGAAGCCAAAGTGCCCTACTGGTTATTCAACTACTAAACCAAAAGTAACGACCAAACCAACAGCCACAGCCAAAGCAACGACACCAGCAGTATCAGCAACTGTTGCATTCAGTGGTACCTATAAAGGAAATCTTGCAATCGTTTGGGGAGATACCTACTTGCAGGTTACATCTGTAACTGGAAAAGGAACTGGGAATGTTCTTGGCCTAACAGATTTAACCGGAACCGCATCAGCAGCTCCTGCTGGCCTGTGTGATTCATTTGATGCAAAAGGTTCCATAGGTGGCGGTGGAAACACCCTCAATGTTTCATTTGATACATCTGCAAAAGGTTGCGCCGAAGATGAATCGGCTCCGACAACAATCAAGATCACAGGTAATGCGCAGATAACTGGCGGCACTGGCAAATATGCAGGAGCAACAGGAACTCTCAAAGTTTCAGGAGTTTTCAGTGTTAAGGGTGGAGCCAAGGAAAATGCGGCGTTCACAATGGATGTAAGCGGAAATATCAAAACCAAATAATTTGAAACCCGTAAACCAATTGAAGGAGTCGTAATGAAGAAGGTAATTTCAGGAATAGCCGTTGCTGTATTAGCAATTACAGGTGGTGCCCTATCTAGCGGAGCTGCCTATGCAGCGCCAGCTGCATCGACACTAATAATGTCAGGCGGAAACGGAGTATTCGACTTAGGTCCAATCGTAATTAATGGAACAGCCAGCGCGCCAGGAGTGGTTGCATTTACGGTAAACGGCAAAGTTGTAACAGGCTGTGAAGCGGTACCAACAACTACTGTGACTCCCTTTGTCGCAAAGTGCTCATGGATTCCAGCGGCATCCGGAACAACCCTAATCACAGGTGCATTTACACCCACTGATGTAGCAAGTTTTGCTCCAGCTATAAGTAATAACTTAAATGTAAAAATTGGTGTCCCCGTTCAGGGAATCGTTTCCCCCATTCATATTTATGTTGACACAGTTCTTGCAACTGGATCAACTGGCGTGCTTGCACCACGTTTCAATGGTTGCGCAATCATGAACGAATTTATGGTTGGTCAAACTATCGTTTTTCGTGTCTATGCCAACAACGCTGATCAAGGTGGAGCGGTAATGGATTCTGCAAATACCTCAAAAGCATTTATTGAGGTAGCCGGAATTAAAGACCCAATTGCGATGTCATATGGAAACCACAGTGGTGTCGCTTTTTGGACAGCTGTTCTAAAGACAGGTGCAGCACCTTTGTACAGCACTATCGGAGTTATTAACTACAAGGTGACTTTGGTTGCTAAAGATTCAAGCACAATGAAGGTGCTTTCAACAAAGCTGACACCTAAATTAGAAAACGGAAAGCGCGTACTGGATGCTTCAGGTCGCACAGTGTATGAGCGCGTTAGTTATTACCGCACCGTTAAGTTATCAATTCCACTAAAAGGTGCAACAGGAATTTGGACTTCAAACTTCACTGCTAATTCTCAATTAAGTTTGTTTGCAGCTCCTACCATCACAAAATAAAAATTAGATAACTAAACGATCGGAGAGAAAATGCGTAAACGTTATACAGCTGCACGAGTAGGAGCGGTGCTTATCCTTTCATTAGGATTCATCACTCCTGCTCAAGCAGCAGATAATCCAGTTAAATTGGTCGCACCAAAGGAAATTACTGTTCCGGCCCTACCATTTACTGGGCTCACGGCTGCGGCATTTACAGCTCCATCAAATATGGTGAATTTAGAAATTTCACCGTCACAGATGTTTATTGGTGATGCATTTACTATCACCGGAAAAGGATTGCCCGGAAACACACCGGTCACCCTCACCTGGTCAACAAGTGATGCAACGTGGATCGCTGATGTACAGCCAAACACTGTCAATTACATGGGGACTTCATATACAAAGTTCAATGTAGTGATCGCGACAATTTCAACCGATGCACTTGGTGGATTTGTTTACAAGACCAAGATTCCATCAGATTTTGGTGGCGTGCATGACATTTATGCAGTAAACGACAATGTTGCCCTTGCGCACGGTGGGTTGCAGATTGCCCGTACATTAAAGATCTCCCCAACTAGTGGGCCTATCGGAACTCCTGTGACAATTACTTACACAGGCCTTGGACCATCACTATATGCAGCAGGATCTGCGCTGTATTACGACGGCAAGTACACAGGGTCAATGCAAGCTCGTTGGACTCGCGGAACTGCAACGACAACGATTCTTGCCACGGGGCCTGTTGGCAAACACTTCATACAAGCCAATGAAGCGATTAGTTTTTCATATTTGAATGCGATGCAATCTCCGGTTCCGTTTGCCAATAGTGAAATGGGTACATTCACTGTTACAAAAGATAATGGAATCTTTAAACCATATGTGATCTATCCAAAGCTTATGACTCCAACTGTTGATCAACGTACAACCTTGACATCAGCTGGATTAGATCCTGCAACCACGGCGGTCATGAGTTTGACTCCTGATCGTGGAATTGTTGGAAGCAAAACAACAATTAAAGTTTCAGGAATACCTACAAAAGGTGTGCACACAATTGTATGGTCAACCGTTACTGGTAATCGCGTTAATTGCACAACGGGTACATGCTGGGTCTATAACCCAATTCCTCTAGGCACAGTGGATATATCAGATGGCACAGTTAATAAAGTTGTCACAATTCCTGATCATTTGGGTGGCTATCACGTCATTCAAATCAAGCTAGGTGAAGTTGTTGAAGCTCAGCAAGTCTTTTATGTAAAAGAGAGCATTCAGCCTTTGCTTGATGCAAAGGGCAAGGTAGTCACCATGGGTGTTGCAAAAGCAGATCTATCCGGCTCTGTAGATGCATTTGCTCGTGGAGGACAAGGAACACCGACCTACACTTTTAAAGAAGGCGAAGAGTTCACTCTTAGCCTAAAGGGTGTTGGTTGGACACAGATGGACAACACATTGGCTGTTGCCTATGACAATAGCTATGTTGGATATGGCTGTGGATTTAATTCAAATGGCTACCTAGTAGTTCATTTAAAGGCTTTAGGAGGCGTTGGAACGCACATTATTTCAATGCGCCCATTGCTCTACACACAGCAGCCATCATTTGCCAACACACCTTATGGAATGGTGCCGATCCTTACATCAGAAAATGATCTTCCAGGTTTAGCACTTGGTTATCAAATTCCTACCGTTTACTTTGCGATAAATATCGTTAAGTGACTTCTTCTGGGACAGACCCCCGTCTTTGACTTATGTCAGAGGCGGGGTTTTCCTTGCGCAGGTAACCACCAATTCCATCTACCTAGCAACACCATTGCACTTGGCAAAAGCAAACCACGAATAATTGTTGCATCAATCAAAACGCCAGCAGCAAGTCCGATACCCAATTGTTGCAGCCCAGCAAAATGCCCCATTATTAATCCAGTCAGGGCCGTGATAAAAATTAGCGCAGCTGCAGTAACCACTGTTCCAGAATTTTTCATACCTTCGCGGATTGCTTCTTCATTGCTTGCACCACGATCCCACGCTTCTCGGATTCTGGAAACAATGAATATTTCATAATCCATCGAAAGTCCGAACACAATAGCAAAGAGCAATACCAGCACCCATGCCTCTAATTGTTCAAGTTGATATGCACCGATACCAAATTTAAATACTAAAACCAATAATGCAAAGGAGGCAGCTATTGAGATCAGATCAAGAATTATGGCTTTAACGGCAAGAACTATTGACCGGAATATTTTTACAAGAATTAAGAATGTAATCAACACAATGAGAGAAATAATCATTGGCAGTGACGATTTGATTGCATCTAGTAAGTCCACACCTTGTGCTGGTGCCCCACCAAGGTAGATTTTTACCCCTGCCGGAAATCCTGAATTGGGAATGTATTCATCCCGTAGTTGACCTACTAATTGCTTTGTTTGATCTGAGCCAAGATCATGGTGACCAAACACGTAGATCCGCAGGTATCGGCCTGAAGCATCTATATAGGGCCACTTTTCACCGCTTGCTACTGAGAATACCTCTGGGTTAGCTGCTATTTTCTTTGCAAACTCAAATCGAATTACTGAAACATCCGGTGAACCCGCATCTGCGCCTAGATCAACAACTATTTCATGGGGAGTAATTACTCCAATACCTACTTTGTCAGTAACGCTATTTAGCGCTCGTGCCGACTCTAGGTGAGCAGGGATTGCGCTGAGCGAGCTCGGAGTTACCTGCAACCACAAAAGAGCGGACACAAGAATTGAAAGAGCGATAAGTGTTGAGGCAAAGACCTTGCCAGGTTTGGCAATTGCGAAATTTGTAAGACGATCAAAGGAAAACTCGAGTGCTCCCTTAAATCCAGTCTTTGGTGCGGCTGCCAACATAGATAAAAGAATTGGTTGCAAAGTGATAGCGGCAATGATTGACACAAGGGGTAGCACCAAACAAGCAAGCCCTATTGATCGAACAAATGGAACTGGCACCAACAACAATGTAGCCAAACCCAAAGCAACAGTGAATCCTGAAATAACAACGGTACGCCCTGCAGTTTTCATAGTGTGCACAATTGGATCTTCGCTTTGGCCTAGTTCGCGCCGATAGCGGTGAACCATAAGCAATGAGTAATCAATTGCAAGACCTAAGCCGATCAGTTCCACGATGTTTGGAACATACAGAACCATCAGAAACTTGTGGGCAAGTAAATAAATTATTCCAAGAGTTGTTGAAATTGTTGCTAATCCAAATAGCAAAGGAATCAGCACTGCCCGGGTAAATCCCAAAGTCATGATTAAGAGCACGATTGCAAAAACGACAGCAATTATTTGTCCTCGGCGCAAATCACTTGAAAGAATTGGGACTACATCACTTTCAATGGCCGGGGGACCGGTCACAAGAGCACCCATCAACCCTTGCTTAACAAGAGCTTGTCGTAGCGCTTTTGTATACGTTGCTGCATCTTTAAGATCAAATGGAGTACCGATATTGGAATACAAGGTGCCAGCAAAAGCTTTTTCATTGGTAATTTCTGAACCTGGGATGACGTGTGCTGCTCTTGCTACAGAAGATTTGAAGGTGGCGATTTGTTCTGCACTTGCCTGCTTGTATGTATACATCACCGTGAATGTGCCTTCAGAATTCGCATTAAATTGCTTGTTCAATATCTCATTGGTGGCAGCCGAAGAACTGCCAGGCACATTTAATGAAGTTGTTAGGTATTGATCTAAGTTAGAGGCACCAAGTAAGCCGAAAGCGGTTAGCGCAATCCAAATTGTCAGGACAAGTGCGCGGGCCTTAAGTACTGTTTTTAACCACCGCTCGACCATAGTTTGAGTCTATGGTGACTTAGATGTTTTCTAGTTTGTATCCAAGTCCGCGGATCGTTTGAATAAGAACTGGATTTGCAGGATCTGCTTCAATCTTGGCGCGAAGGCGCTTTATATGAACATCTAAAGTCTTTGTATCCCCGTAATAGTCTCCACCCCACACACGATCAATCAACTGTGAGCGTGTGAGAACTCGACCCGAATTTCGCATAAGGAATTCAAGTAGCTCAAACTCTTTGAGTGGAAGAGAAACAGGAGAGCCATTTACTGAAACCTGGTGTTTACCAATATTGAGCTTTACCGGACCAACTTCCATCAGATCCTGATCTTGAATCGAGCCATCATCCGAAATGCCTCTGCGCAATACCGCTTTAATTCGAGCGATTAATTCGCGCGATGAATAAGGCTTAGTTACATAGTCATCTGCGCCAAGTTCAAGTCCTACGACCTTATCGATTTCAGCATCTTTTGCTGTCAACATAATGATTGGCACCTGCGAAGTTGTGCGAATAGTCCGGCATACCTCAACCCCTGAAACCTCAGGAATCATGAGATACAAAAGAATTAAGTCTGCGCCTTCTTTGCCAAAAATTTCTAGGGCTTTGCGACCATCTTCGGCGACCAAGGTCTCAAACCCCTCTTTGCCTAAAAGAAAAGCCAATGCTTCTGAAAATGATGCTTCATCTTCTACGATGAGAATCTTGGACATTAGTTGGCCTCCGCTTGGTTGTGATAAATGGGCAAAAGTAAGGTGAATGTACTTCCGATATTTTCTGCGCTCCAGACCTTCACATCGCCTCCATGTTTTGATGCAACATGCTTAACAATTGAAAGCCCCAAACCTGTGCCACCAGTCTGGCGAGAACGTGCTGGATCTACTCGGTAAAAACGTTCAAAGATTCTTAATAAATCAGACTCGGGGATTCCTATGCCTTGATCCGTGACTGAAATTTCAACAATGCCATCTACTAGCTTGCTTGTAACAGCAACTTTTGTATTTTCTGGGGAGTAATTGATGGCGTTATCAATCAGATTTTGAGCAGCGATTGTTAGTTGATCGCGATCGCCCCAGACAGTTAGATTTTTCTCTTCTTGAAAAGTTACCGTGATGTGTCTATTTTCGGCGTTAATCTGACTTTGATCAATTGCCTCTTTGACTAAAAAGCCAACTTCTACTTCCTCGGCAACTTGCAGCGGATCAGAATCCTGAATGCGGGACAAGTTAATAATTTCTTGTACTAAATCGGTCAACCGTTTTGACTCTGATTGCATTCGAGTGGCAAACATTGTCACGGCTTCCGGTTCATCTTTTGCACCTAACACCGCTTCACTTAATAATGACAGTGCACCGATAGGTGTTTTTAATTCATGCGAAATATTTGCAACAAAGTCTCGGCGAACTTCGTGTACGCGTTGAGCTTCACTTTCATCAGAAATCAACACAATGACAAGATCACTTTCAGTTAAAGGAAAAATGTTAACCGTTAATTCATGAATTCCTTCGCCGATTGGCCCGCGTGGAATATCTATGCGGCCTGTGTGTTTTGTATTTGTACGGCGTACTACTCTTATTGTGGCTAACAACTCTGGGCTATCGATTCGCCCATCCTTTAATATTCCTAACCGTTCAATTCCAGATGATGCAAAAATTGGTTGTTCACCCGGAGCTAAAACCAGGGCATCTCCATCTAGGTTATTCAGGGTCCTAATGAGCATCTCAGGTAGCAAACGAGGGTCTGTAGCCTCCTCACTAACCCTGCGCTTTAACCTCATACAGAAACTCTATCGCGCTAAAACCCCAGTTAACCGCCCGTTAACCCAATGGTTTGCGTATGTTAATCATTGAGCCTTAGGTTGCACCTATGGCCCTTATTAGATCAGCGTTTCAGGACGAGCTAGACGGTGTTTCACAATCATTGGTCGACCTTACAAATATGGTTTCCGAATCAATTGTTAAGGCCTCCAAAGCACTGTTGTCTGCCGATCTCAATCTTGCCGAAGAAGTTATTGCAACAGATGTAAGAATCGATGATTACCAGCACGAACTTGATGCTCGCATCATTGACATCATTGCCCGTCAGCAACCTGTTGCTTCAGATCTTCGTGCACTAATTACGGCTCTTCGCATGAGTGCTGATTTAGAACGTATGGGCGATCTGGCACACCACATTGCAAAGGTCGCACGTCTGCGTCACCCAAGCAATGCAATTCCAAATGATTTGATATTAGCTTTTACCGAAATGGGTCATGTTGCAGAGAAGTTGGCAACAAAGGTCGCAACAGTTATCACGACGCGCGATACCGATATGGCATTGCAAGTTGAAAAAGATGATGACGAGATGGATGAATTGCACAAGAAGGTAATCATTGGAATCACAAATGGTGGTGGAGCAATCACTCTTGAATCCGCAATTGACCTTACCTTGCTAGGTCGTTACTACGAGCGCTTTGCCGACCACGCTGTTGCAGTTGCTCGTCGTGTGTACTTCCTTGTTAAGGGTGAGTTCCCAGCTTAAAAGCTTTATATACCTTCCTTGTTAAACGATTCTAGGGCTACACTAAAGAATCGAGAGAAAGAGGATGAGATGCAGATTAACTTAGATAAAAAGTCTGGATTGCTGCTCGGAATCATCGCGGCTTTACTCGTAATTGTCATTGTGTTACTTGTAGATAAAGTTGAAGACGATGAGCACATGATCGAGTCGCGCTCACATCAGATTGTTGATATTCGATAACCATGAATATTCAAGAAATTGCTGCAGCATATGAGGCGGCAACCAAAGAGTTTCTGGATATTGCAACCTCGGTTCCTGCGGATAAGTTAGATTTAAATGACGGTGAAAATTGGAGTTCTCGCCAAGTAATTCACCACTGCGCAGATAGTGAAGCTCAGTCATATGCGCGCCTTCGCCGCTTAGTTGCCGAACCAAACCCAGTTATTCAGGGGTATGACGAAAATTTGTGGGCGCAGGATGCAACCCTTGGCTACACAGAATTGCCAATAGAAAACTCGATTGCCGTGTTCACAGCTGTTCGCGCTGCATCCTTGGACATCATCAAGCGACTTACCCCCGAACAATTAGAGCTCGCTGGTACTCACACTGAAGCCGGGGAATACTCAATGAAACGTTGGCTGGAGACATATACGCGCCATGCTAATAACCATGCAGATCAAATCAAGCACAATCTGGCGTAAAGCAGACACCAAGAAATAACCTGCACATCTAACCCCATATGGGGTGAGGCGACCTTGATTCTGCTCGGGTTAGCCATCACCCTTTGTGCATGAAACGCGGTGTAATCCCAGGGGTGAATCTCGCCCGCACGGTTGCCCCTGTTGTTCCGGCCAGTTTCCTATCCCGAAAGCACCTTTTTGACCTCTTTGAAACCAATATGCCCGGTGCAACCATAGTTGCTGCCCCTACCGGATACGGAAAGACAATGCTGGTGGCCGAATGGGCGCATGCGCAATCTCGACCAACAATTTGGTGTGCTGTCGATCCTGGTGATTCACCACAAATGTTTTTTGCTCATATTGTGCAGGCGGTTCGAAATGTTTTGCCGAAATTTGGTTCTGATTTTGAAAGTGAAAGATTTCTATCACCAGATAGCTACATCCAATTTATAGTTCGTGAAGCTAGCGCAGTAATAGAAGACTTTAACTTTGTCATTGATAACGGCCCAGCCGATGCAGAAGAGATCACACCATTTGCACAGGCATTAGTAGATAGTCTGCCCAGCAATGTACATGTTGTAATCGTTAGAAGAGTTACCCCAGCGACATCACTGGCACGGTATGCAAGTCTTGGAAACTTATGCCTGATCACGAGTCAAGAGTTAAAGTTTTCACAGGAAGAAATCATCGTTATTTGCGAACTAAATGGCTTGGACCACAATGATTGGAAGGTTTCAAAGCATTTAATAAAGTGCAATGGCTGGCCCGCTGCCGTCCAAATGATGTCAAAAAATATTTCGCGTGGTGTCACGGATAGTGAATTTAAGGCAGTTGAAACCTCCAACCCACTAGGAATTTTGGCATTAGAGTCATTTAATTCCTTAAATGATGAAAATAAGCGCCACTTGTTAAAGCTTGGAATAGTTGAAGAGTTTGATCTTGAAATTGCTGCAATTATTTTAGATGAGGATTTTTCCGAAACCTACATTAACAAGCTGGCAACTGATGGAATGTTTATTTCAGTTTCATCAGGATTTCAACGCACCTACAGAATCAGTCCAATAATTTTTCCGGTACTTCAAGAGATTCGCACTAGTCAAGTGGTTCAAGATGTATCTACACATGAAAAGCTAGCCCGACACTTTATTTCAAAAGGCACACCCGTAGACGCCCTAGATCACATTTTAAAAACTGGAAACATTGATCAGATAACAGAAATTCTAAGGATTTCGATCCGAAACATGGCTGCCATTGGACGTGGCGATCAAATTATTCGCTGGGCGCACTATGGAGCAGATGACAGCCCCATTGGTGAATTAATCAAGAAGACCATCGAAGCAGTGGGCCATCTAGTTAATTTGGATTTTAGAACAGCAGAAGGAATCGCAGCAGAACTAAATTATGTGGCAGATCAAGTTGCGCAAGCAGAGTTCGTTACTCAGCTAGCAGCAATGATTTTGTCCCATGTGCACTTTGCTCGAGGAGATTTTGACCGCGCGCGGTTGCTCATTAGTAGTGCGTTGGAAAAAGACTATGGCGTAGCTGGAATTGAAAACGTTGATAAAATCGCACTCCTACGAGTTCAAGCCGATATCGGGTATATCTACGACGATGCAGAATTAGTTGCTTCTTCACTGCTTCGAGCCAAGGAATTTCAGGATGGCAATAATCAAGTAATTACTGGGTATCACATTGGCTGCATGACATCAATGTCACTGTGGTGCGAAGGAAGATTTTTTGAGGCTGCAGAGCTCGCATCAATAGTGATTGCTCAAGCCGAAAACAACAGATACTCAGGAATCACCGCACCATTTGATGCGCAACTGGTTTTGTCTAGATGCCAACTCGAACTTTCTCGATTGGAAAAAGCGATTGAAACTTCAAATGAAATTGAGCATAGGGCCGAAGCAGCACAAATCTGGCCTTGGTACTTTATGAGTATTGGTACTCGCTCGCGAATACAAATAACACAAGGTCGAATAAATCATGTCGTTGATGAGATTGCAGTACAGCGCGAAAAACACAATCAGCTTCAGACTCCAAATCAACTGGGTTGGATCATTGACGTCACAGATATCTTTTTGCGCTTTGTCTTAAATGACTGGAAGCGCGCTGACGAGTTATTGCAACGGATGCCGAAGATAGAAATGGTTCGTCAAATAGATATGAACTTAAAGTTTGAATCAGATCCAAAGCGCATTCACGCACTTGTTGCTCAGATGCCTGAAACAACTCCGCGCGAGAGAGTCAACAAGATTTTGTATCAAGCAACTATCAATCTTGATCAAGAAAATGTGGCACTTAACTATCTTCGAACAGCCCTAGATCTTGGGGCCGAAGTTGGGTTCCACGAATACTTTGTTCGCCAAAACAGGCTATATCCAATCATGGTGAAAGCTGCTGCCGCTAAGCCAACTATCTTCATAGAAAGCGTGGTGCACGAGATGTCAGAGCGGATTAAGAATTCAAATTCAGATACTGGTGCTCTTGAAGAAAAATTGACCAACCGAGAACTTGAGATCTTGAAGCACCTGACAACCGGTAACCCTATTAGTGCAATTGCAAAACAACTTCATATTTCGCAGAACACTATGAAAACGCATCTGCGCAATGTTTACCGCAAGTTACAAGTAGATGGCCGCCATACTGCTGTAGAAAAGGCGCGCAAGCTGCTACTTATCTAAAGTAGTTTGAAAAGGATTGTTGCCATATAAGGTTGCGCGCATGGGTCCAGCATTTAATCGCATGTGGGCATCAAGCATTGTTTCCAATCTCTCTGATGGAATTCTGATCGCAGCGGCGCCACTTCTTGCAATTACTCTGACTGACAGTACCGTCCTGATTTCTGCAATTGGTGCGATGGTGATGCTGCCATGGTTGCTGTTTGCAATCCCCATTGGTGTCTTAGTCGATCGCGTTGACCGCCGCTTTATTTTGGCAGGGGCTAATGCAACACGAAGCGCCGTAGTTGGTTTACTTGCGGTCCTAATTGCCACAGATCACGTCACTATTTATTGGTTGCTTTTTGCCTCATTTGTTATTGGTGTCTGCGAAGTTGCAGCCGATACAACTGCCCAATCGCTAATCCCACAAATTTTGGAAGAAAAGAACTTTGAAAACGGCAATTCACGTCTTCAAATTTCCGAAACAGTTATTCAAGGATTTGTTGGCGCGCCATTAAGCGGCTTCATATATGCCATCGCTATTTCGCTACCTTTCTTTATCAATAGCCTCGGTTTGGCAGTGGCGGCGTTGCTTGCGTTATCAATTCCTATCAAGTATCTGCAAGATGTCCGAACAGATGATGTCGACAAGGAGAAAAGAAAGTTTGTCGCAGATATGAAGTTTGGAATTCATTATCTGTTCAATGAAAAGGCATTGCGCAGACTTGTTGTAACAACGGCTGCTATAGGTCTGTGTTATTCAATGGGCACCGCAACCATGGTTTTGTTCATTATTGAAGAACTCGAACTACCGAAACAACTATTTGGTGTCATCCTGACTATCCAGGGATTAGGTGCAATTGTCGGTGCAACTATCGCGCCGCGCACGTCCAAGAAATTTGGTCGAGGAAATGTCATGGCCTTTGGAATAGTTTCAAGTTCAGTTGTCCTATTACTTCAGGGATTTTCACCAAATATTTATGTATTTGTTGCTCTTGCGACTTTTGCTAATTTTGCTATTTCCCAATGGAACATCCTGCTGATGGCTACCTACCAAACAGTCATTCCAGCCGAGTTATATGGACGCATTCATGGAACCCGTCGCACCCTGGTGTGGGGAATGATGCCGATTGGATCCTTATTGGGCGGAGTACTTGCCCACTTCAGCTTGCGATTACCTATGTATGTGGGCGGAGCTATCGCGACCGCCCTTGCCGTTACCTCTGTCGGCTTTCTGCTCACTATCGCCAAGCCAGCCGAGCCCTCCCTCTAGCTCCAAAAATCACCCTTCGTTGCTGTCATTCTTTACTGTTTCGTTATAAAGCCCCGCCTGCGTACGTTGTTTACCTGTTGCTCATTTGCCGTTCACTAAGGCAGACTTCGCCTACCAAAAGCGCCCTTGTGGGGTAGGTCGACTCTCCACAGACGCTTTTCTTTAACCCTCAAGGAGGAACTATGAAGTTCACAC
>Ga0114975_10001522_pt1 | contig 16495 bp, 11 predicted proteins | sample S_130626_EF_Meta_FD_87031 | JGI IMG/M metagenome (GOLD analysis project Ga0114975, IMG submission 87031) | Freshwater microbial communities from Lake Simoncouche, Canada to study carbon cycling - S_130626_EF_MetaG | ecosystem: Environmental > Aquatic > Freshwater > Lake | place: Lake...
GTAATTCTTAATTAAAGTATCGGTGAATAGAGTTACTTCTTTACGCATCTCATCATATAGATGTTTCATTGATGCTACTGTTTCGTAATTGAAATTGCTTTCGTTGATTACCCAACCAGAAGCTTCTTTACGTGATAAGAATTTAACACGAGCTTCATCAAAGTGTGAGTAAACATAACGGTCAACTAAGTCTTTTACATTACCAGTTTTACCAACCATCAACTTAAACTCAACACCAGCATTTTCAATAACCCAAGTTTCATCTAATCTAAAGTTAAGTACTAATGGAATATCTTCTAAATTGAATAATATATTTGCTATCTTATTGAATTCTGTTTTAATAGTATCTGATTCAATAATCTTAGCACGAGTTTTCATTCTAATAGATTCGATCTTTGTAGCATCTAAGAAAAACTCTTTAGTCAAATATTTCATTTGGGTTTTTAATAACCCTGCAAAGAAACTAGGATATTCTTCTGAATCTGAGTAGATAACAACCTTAGTAGTTCTTTTAACAACGTTCTTTAATAAACCACTTTCAATAAAAGCTTTATAAGTCTCAAAGCGACCTAAGCACTCACCTTTATTATTGTGTGCATAATAGAAACTGTTTTCTACATTAGCTCCGTAAACTTTATAGTTTTTACCAACGACAATGTAATCGTCTGATGGATTAAAGACTATGTCTGGATAAACATATGTAGAATTAAATAAGTGTAACATCGGCTTCTTCGCATATTTGTTTAAGTTGCTCAGCTGAGAATGTTTCGTCCATTACCATCTTAAGCATCGGGAATAATACACAATCTTTTGAAATAAAAGATATTAATTGTTGACCAGAATAAATTGGTCTATCAAAGTAATGTTCAAAGTATTTCAACTTATCAAAATCTGGTAAGTTTGAATAGTAGTAACTATTAAATGTTTCATTAGAATATAAGTTTACAAACGTCTTACCAACTTCTACTTTATCAACAACAACGTTACTTGTAATGTTATCGCCAAACTGTTCTTTATATGCAGAAAGATTCTTAATTGCATATAATAAAGTTCCATCTAGAATATCAATTACTTCACGAATTAATTCTTTGTTTCTGTTAACATATTCTACAATCTCATCATTAGTCAATATGGCTTTAGATAAGAATGGTGCATCTAATTCAGACTTATCAACCAAGTCAAGTTTATAACCTTTGTAATGAAATAACGCTTTCAATAGCGTTGCTTCAAACTGTTCTATATGAACACATGATTGATGTCTAATGAATTCAGTGAGAAGAATACATTTGTCTTCAATATCTACTTCATTAAAATCAATATCAATATTTTTATACTTCAAATTACTAAAGTATGTAATGAAATTTTTACCTTTGATCTTTGAGTTAACATAATCAATTTTAGGACTATCAATTTCACCTGTAATAATCTTACGAAGATTATCAGAATCAAATGGCACTATAAACATCAAATACTCCCGTGACAACTTCCATGACAAGAACTATGGCAATAATATTCAGAGAATGTAAGTGTAGAATTTCTATGACCAGCAATAGTACTTGATAGATTACTTACGAATGCATCAATGCCACCAGCAGTAATAGTATTAGTTGCAGAAACATCGTTAACACTTACATCATCCATACCACGTTGATAGTCTGAACGACCAGTTGCAGTAATTTGTGTATCGTCATATGTTACACCATTACTACCTTGGTTATTGTAATAGCGAATCAATCTGCAATAACGAATTCTTGATAATGCAACAGAGTAATTTCTAAATTGATTAACGATTGTTGAAGCTGTAATAATCTCATCACCAATGTTTGGATCTAATTCTCCAACTGCTTCAGCACCGCCTTGTGCAGGATTATTTGAACCATAATCGTTTGATGCACCAGGATTGAATGGATGACTACCGGCTGACCAAACAATCAAACTATTGATTGAATTGCGCGCAGCTTCAAACTGGTCTACAATATTAGCCTTTGTTATATTATCGCCTGCAGTAGTCATTACTTTCCTTTAATTTCTTCATTAATGTTTTTGGTGCTGCACAAATATCTTCTTGCCATTTCAATTGATGACAGTCACTATTACATATATCAAAAACATCACATGTATAGCAACGTGGATCTCTTTCCATCTCACATGATATATTATTTATCCGACCTCGAGAACCTAATAGCATATTGATGGATTGATTAATATGCCCAAATGCATTATCTACTGCAGCATTTGGACAACCAGCAACTCCACCATCAGCATTAATAGTAAAGATCTTTTGCTCGCAATCTCTACATCTAACTCCACCATGAACACCTTTACCAATTGATAGGTAAAGACCTTCTAATAATACGTCTTTATAATGTGGTTTAATATCATTATAGACTTCATGCATTCCAATAAACCAATCGTCCAATTCTTTATTAGAAGGGAAGATATCTTGGTTATCTAACGCATTACCATCATATGTCAATCTTTCAAACTGTACATAGTTAACACCTAAAGTATTCAACCAATTCGTTAACTCTACTTTGTCCATCTTAACAAGAGCTTTGTTAAGTGATACATTTAATGTTATATTATGTCCTCTATCAACAACAGTCTTTAAATTCTTTCTCCAAAGTTCTTCTTGCTTTGCATTTGAAAATCGGATATCTTTATCCCAACTTGTGCAAAAGCCTTTTTTAAAAACTTTGTCAAAGAACTCTAAATGTTCTTCAGTTAAATTGAACGTCAAATTAGTTGAACACGTCCAACTAATGTTTGGCCATAATGGTGATACCTCTTCATACACTCGTAACATATCCTCAAGTGGAGCCAAGAATGGTTCTCCACCATGAAAGATAATAGATCCTGTATTGAATGTTGGACACACTTCGTGCATCCTTTTAAACCAATCAATAGTTGTATCAGGATTGAAGTATATCTTTTTGCCATTGATACCATTGGTAAAACAATGTTGGCAATTAAGTTGACATGTTTCTGTCGTCTTTAAATATACGACTAAGTCTTTAGGTTTTAGTAATCCAGAGACATCTACATTCTTATAGAATTGTATAGGTTGTATCATTAATCATCATTATAAAATTACACATTCAACTAACTTCTCACCAAAAGTCATGTTTGTTTCTAATGCAATCCCAATAGGATTAACATGGCCAAAGATTGCAGTGCCATCAGCAGTAGACATAAGTGATTGGCCTTTAGCAATAGGACCTATTACACGCACAGGTACACGACCTTTAAGTGCAATTGCTTGTCCATCAGCATCTCTATTCATTAAGAAAGCAGGCTTTTCAGATATAACACCAACAGCCAATTGTCCACCAACGAATGATTGAGTACATTCAGCACCTGGATCTAAAGAGACAACCATCACTGTACCAACAGCGTATTCTTTATCAGTTGTGTATTTCTCTGCTAAGTCGGCGTATCGTGCAGTAGTTGCAGTACCATAAAAGATATTAGCAGTAAGACTACCAGCACCATCACGTAATGCAATACTATTTGCTGCAGCAACAGTCGCTGTGTTAAATCCATCGAGTAAGTCAGCATCTAAACCTGATCCAGAACCATCATTACCTGAATGCCAAGGTGTATAACCTAATGCAGTTGTAACATCTGAACTACTTAATGCAGTACCAGCAGTTGCTCGGCCTTTAGCATCAACAGTGATCTTTGTATATGTACCAGCAGTAACACCAGATGTTGAAAGAGTAATAGCACCTGTTACGTTTGCAGAACCATTGAATGATGTAGTGTATGTAGCATCACCAGTAATTGAGATACTTCTTGCAGTTGCTAGAATAGTAGCGCTATCAGCGTTGCCTGTTAGATTACCTGTTACGTTACCTGTGACTGGACCATAGAATCTAGTAGCAGTTGCAGTTCCAGTAACAACTAAATTTCCTGCAGCATCAAGAGTTAACTCATAAGTATCTGGAGAATCAATCTGCACTCTGAAAGCATTACCACTCGTGTTTAGGTCACCAGTAATTGCTCCAGCTCGCACTTCATTAATAGCGCCAACTAAATTTGTTGCTGTGGTTGCAAGGGTTGCAGCATCACCTGCAAAAGCGGATAAGTTATTACTTTTAACTCTCCACTCTTCAAAGGTGTTCTGTTGCGTAACGTTGATTAATGCCATATTAGCTTACTCTCTTTAGAATTTGTTGTAGCATATTCTTTATATCACCAACCTCTTCTTCGAGTTTAGTGATTCTTTCTTTATCTTCCCTAGCTTTAGCAGCTCTCTCAATAGCAGCAAGATATGCGGTTTGGTTAGTATTAATAACCGCACCGGTTCTCATATCTTTTTCTAGGCTCTTATCATCAATAACTTTTGCTCTCATACACTTATTTATGTAGCTAACGCGATCACTCTAAAGTCACGAATACGAGGAACTCTAGAACTATTCTGTGATTTCAACACAATCTTAACTGCAAGTAAAGTGAATGGTGTTAAACTTTCGTTTAAATACTCATAGTCTTTAAATGTAGATGTGTTTTCTGTTGTTAATGGAATCACTTGGCTAGTTGCTGCAATCCAAGGGAGTTCTTCAAACTTTTGATCTGAACCAGCAACTTGTGTCTTGTAATATGTTTCAATAGTTGAACCATCTGGACGATTAGCTGAGAAGATAATCTTCAAAGCAGTTGCATTAAGATCTAAAGTAATCTTACGTGTAATGTAACGGCATAGTGCAGAAGCACCAGTTGGAGACAATTCAGACACATATGATTTAACTTCATTCTTACCAGAAGCGCCACCACCAACTGCTTGAGGATTATCAACGCGGTTAGCAATACAGATTGCTGACATACGTTCTAAGTCAATCATTGGAGATACATTATCACTGTCAGTTGTAAGAGTACCTTTTAACCAGAATGAACGTGCTCCACCAAGTTTATTAGTCTCATTAACTGTAGAAGCAATCATATATGGACGATCAGTTACATAGTTATCGTTTAGAATAGCTGCACGATAATCTGATGAACCATCTAATGTATAAGCTGCTTCAGTACCTGCTAATGATTGTGAAGTTGTTAAACGAACACCCCAATCAGTACGAGTATCTGGGAACTGAACTAATGAAACACTTGGTTGCAATACGTTTAAAGTCTTATTTTCAGATGCATAAACCGCATCACCACCAGAATTACCTGTTGCAGTAGCATTAGTAGATACAATGAATGAATACCAATCTTGTTCAACTGCAGTAAGTGTTTGTGTACCATTTAACTGAGCCATTGGAACACCATTAACCGCTGCAGCAACTCCAGAGATAATCACACTTGAGTTAAGTGGCATACCATGATTCTTATGAAATACACGAATTACGTTGCTTGAACTTGTAGTGTAAATTGGATTTGCAAACAATTTACGTAATGGAATATTAGCGTTGTTAAGTACAACAGTTCCAGTAACAGTTGTATCGAATGTTGCACGATATAACTTATACTTCAAATCTTGCATTTGGTCTGCATTCCATGTAGAACCATTTTGTGATTTGAACAATACGCCAGTTGTAGGTTGCTTAGAGATGCGGTTAGTTGTACCAACTTCATTCTCTCCTAATTGAGCAATCCACATCTTATATGCTTGTGAGTTAGCTAAAATAACGATTGAGTATTCTTGTCCTTGATTTAAATAAACTGGAGCTGGGAATGTAAATGTAGTTGCAACGCTTCCATTAGTAGATACATTAACTGAAGATGCTGGCAATGTAACTTGTCCAAAACCTACAACAGTAGTAGTTGGATAACCATTATCAACAGTGCGAATTTGCACAGTAATAGGAATGTTAGAATCTTTCTCTGAGAAGAATACATCTAACTTTGTAAGCATAATACCACCTGGCTTATCAACCAAGAATGTTTGTGCCAACGGATCCCAACGTTCTGTATTAACGAATGTGTTAATTAGTCGTGAGTTAGTTACTGTACGTGTTTCTGAAACGTTAGTTTGTTGTAAACTTGGTGAACGTAAAGAAACTTCTTGTAATGTTTCTGTTAAACCAGATGCTGTGTAAGTAGCTTGTGAAGAACATGTAGCTAATTCAAAGTTGTTATTAATATCATCTGATAGACGGAATGTACGATCACCTGTACGGAACTTAATTGCTGAAGTATTAGGAATATAGAACTCACCTAATAATTCGCCAGCAGAGTTAGATATTAAAGCATTAGTGCCATTAGTAATATCTGTCGCAGTTAAGTCTGGATGACGCAATGCTGATGTATTTGGTTCAGCATCAACTGGAGAATCAGAGAAACGTGTGAATGTAGTAATTGGTTTACAGAAGTCAGAAACTGAAATACTTTCGAAGAATGGATACATTCTTGTATTTGGCTTAAGGCCAATAACCTTAAACTTAACTCGACGTGAACGGATGAATGGGATCATACGTACGTCTACAACGCGTTCACCTAGTGATGATTGAATTGTATCAGGAGCTACAGAGGTACGAATACCTGCACGAGCTTGAGCTGATTGAATAGTTTCAATAACATCAGTCTGTGTTGTTCTCCAGTTTGAACCTGAAGTAACGCTAACGTTATTACTTAATGAACGACCAGTCCATTGAGTTTGCCATTCGTTCCAAACAGTTCCAAGAACACCTGAACCATCATCAAGGAAGTTAACTACATCAAACAAACCTTGATTGTCAACGATTAATTCTGGACGTGATTCAGTATCTTTCCAGTCATCAGAACTTGGAGATAGATCCATAATACCAACGAACTTAATTACATCGAATGGATTAACAAACTCTGTACGTGAAGCTGATGGTTGATCAATATAAACTGTATTTGTATATGGTAATGTTAGTACATCACCTGTCTTTTGAATGTTTGTAGATGCAGAAGAAGTGTAAGCTAGGCGCACAGTATCTTCATAGAACTGAGGACGAGCTTCACCGCGTTCAGCATCGATAGAAACGTGATAATCAGCATCGCCTGGATTACCAATGTTATGTCCATAGAATGGATCTACAATAAAACCATTCTTAAATCTGTCAACGTTATTCACATCGCGGATTTGTAAGTCAGCTGTTTCTTTTTCAAGCAATGAAAGAGATGTATAGTACTCAAGGTTTTTAATACGTTGTTCTAAACGACCGATATCACGCATTGTGTAACGACGGTTGTCAATCAACTTAGGAATAACGTCTTGTGGACCAAATGTATATGGCTTTAATGCAATCTCATATAATACCATTGCATCATCTGGATCTTTAGGAGCATTTGGATTTAAAGATGAAACACCTTTAACTACACCAAAGTTACCTTTAGCATCTAGATATAATTTGTCGATACGTGCTAAGTAGAAGTCAAAGTCAGTACGGATGTTATCACCAATACGTGGAATCTCAACTAATGAAGCACCAGTAATGTTGTTACCTACATCATTAACGAATGAAGTACCATCGTCACGTACACGTGGACGGAAGTCTAATGTATCACGTAATGTAAATGATTCGAAGCGGGACTGATATGTTGGAATATAGTCATAAGCAATTTGACCAGTGTATGAATCTACAGAGAAGTAATCACCAGCACCATGTGTGAAGTAATCAAATACAACTAGTAAACGACCAGTTGGAGCAGGTTGACCTGTCTTTAATTTAATACGACCAATATCATAGAAGTTATCACGTTGACCATTATCTAATTCATAACGATCTGTAACGTTTTGACTTGATGTAGTAGCATTGACAGATAAACTTGTAGACATATAAACATTCTTTAATGTAAAGATGTCGGCTTTACCTAAACTATCAAAGTTACCAGCTGTTGCATTTGGTGAAGTGATATTTAGATTATAGTTACTTACTAATGTCTTTTGTTTTTCAACTGCTTCTTGTTTATAGATTGTAGCAATTAAAATAAATGCTTGTGTAGTTAAACCAAGATCATCTAGTTTGATAAGAATGTTCTTACCAGTAGGTGTACCAGATAATACTACACGTGATCCACCACCACTACCAGTGTATGCCGAGTCTAAGTTAATGATTGCACCAGTATCAGTGCGCACCATCAAGAAGTCTTTGCTTGAGTATGGTGTAATAAACTGTTCATTAACACCAGCAGTTAACTGAACTTGTCCGTTAGCTAATGTACCTGTATAAACACGACGCACCGAATAGTTAGTATCAATAGTACCACCAGTGCCACGAATCGTTTTAATAACGTCATAAGGCATCTTAACTAATAGATCATTAGTACTAGTGTCTTGTAATACTGCTAAACTAGATTCTAATACAATATTAGCAGTTGTTGGAGGAGTACCAGCAACATACACAGATTTAATTGATGAGAAATTTTGACCACTGTTCATCTTAATATCAAATAAGAAGAAACGATAAACTGCAGCAGAGTTACCTAATGTACCAGAGAAATGTTCAATGGCGCGAACACGAGCAGTACCTAATTCAGATCCTGGAGCAGTACCACCTGTTGAAACAGTTGCACTACGTAAAGAAACAATTGGGAATGCTGTAATGTTTGGAGCACCATATAAAGATGTGATGTTAACGTATGCACCAAGGTTAAATGGAATTGCAACGTTATTATCAGATGAATATTCACGTGACTTGTCAACTGGGATATAGTTAGTTGCTAATGTTTCAATTTCAAAACCACGAACATAAGCTTTACCAGACTCCATACCAATCGCAAGTTTAGCTTCATCACCACCATCAACTGATGCAAAGATACCACGATTAGTAGATGTCTTTAAGTGTTCACGAACTTCAATGTTGAATGACTTGACTGTATAGTTACCTGACTCATCGAATGTACGACGAGCTAATGTTTCTTCAATAACTGAATAGTTTGTTGAACGTACTTTTGAGCGGATAACACCTGCTTCAACTTGCATGATCTGTACAAAGTCTGCAGTAGTTGCTGTAGGTGCTTTTTTGCTTAATGTTAATGTAATGCTGAAACGATGAGCACCAGGTGCAGCATAGTTAGGTGATCCATTAGCATTATCATTTAAAGAAGAATCTGTTTGCGATGTAACAACAGTTTGGCCTACTGAAAAACCAATTTTGTATGTTGGTTCAACTGAATATTTTTCTAAGATAATAGTTTGGTCTTCAACGAGAACAAACATATCTGATACGAAGTAAACACCACGAGCAACTGAAACTGCTGAACCAAATCCAACATTGCCAGTACCAGTTCTTACAGATGCTTCACGCAAGTTTGTACCATTAGAAATTAGCGTTTCATTAGCAGCAAATAATTTAGTAGTTTTATTAGTACCCGAGTTAGTGTACTTAACAAATAAAGTGATTGGATCAGAACCAGATGTAGTAGCAACTGAAACAACTTTAGCTGTTACGCCAGTTGTTTGACCAGTAATAACAGTATCAGTAAATTCTGCTAAGTAAGTTGCAATATCTGTGCCATTTGGCGCAAGATCTTTAACTTTAACATATCCATATTCTAAATCTAAAGTTACGCCACCTGGAATAACCATTGCGCCTTCTTCAAACATATGACGACCAAAACGAGCAACTTGCTCATTAATGATTGTCTGCATTTGAGTAAGTTCTCGCGCTTGAACAGCAACGCCTGGACGATACAACACACGATAAAATTTCTTATCGTCTGCGTAATCATCAAAATAGGGATCTGAGCTATAGACCTTAAGTGTCATATTCTTTTCTTCTTTATTTTAAATTACATCTCAATAACTAGACGTACATCTTCTGTTTGATTAGAAGCGCGATTAACTGGACTTCTGTTTTCTATATACACTACGTCACCAGAATACTTTTTAATTTCTGCGTTAGTAATGCTTGAGATAGTAGCACTAACTGCGCTTTGTGTAATAACTTCACCAGATTGGAATGCAACATAACCAGTTGAGTCATTCTGATAGATTTTAACTAATCCACTACCAACGCTAACAACTAATCCTTTAGCACCTGAAGTACCACCAACAACTTCAGTGTCTTTAACAAATGAACCACCAGTTGTTGAGCCATGATTCAAAACAGTTAATGCAGATTTAGTAGTTGATGTAGCGATTGTTGTTGTACCATAATCATATGGGTTACGCACAATACCAAGTTGACGATAATCGTTATCGATAATAAAGTCACCAGATCCATCAGCACCTTCTAGTAAAACTTGAGTCATTACATAGAAACCACCAAGTTCAGAAACTGGATCTGAACCATGTCCACCTCTAGGTGTGATAACTGCACGAGCAGTTGCTGCAGTTGATGGAGTACCACCACTGAGTGTAACAATTGCTTTGCTATAACCAGATCCAACTGCTGTCATTGTAATACCTGTTACAACACCACCAGAAATTGATGCAGTTGCTGTAGCACCTGTACCATCACCAGTAATAGTAACTGTTGGCGCAGTTGCATAACCAGCACCAGCATTTACAAGTTTAACTCTATGGATTGCACCAGAGATTGAAGCTGCTTGAACGTTCCATTGAATAGAACCATCATCAGACGCTAAAACTTTAACAGGAACAAATGAGTTAGTTAAGAATTTATTAACATCATTACCTGCAATAGTAAACATGAACTTCCAACGATAACCGTCAGCAAGTGGAGTGTTTGAAATTGTTGTTGCAGTACCTGTTGGCTTAACAACTGATGCGCCAGCACCAGCTTGGATACATTTGTAAACGTTAAGTTCGTCGGTAACAACATAATATTGTTTAGTAGATAATGCAGTGTCTAGATCATCATACTCTGAGTATGCTGTACCAGAAACCCAGTTATATCTTGGAGCGCAGTGACTAATTTGTGATGAAGCAATTCGCTTCAATGCAACTACGTTAGACCAAGCATCGTATTCATCAAATTGACGATCTACTGGAGTTGGAACTGAAGTATCAGAAGGTGACCAAGCCTGAGCTCTTGCCACAAACAGATAGTAACTATTGCTTGAGTTACTAATGTCTGTGATCAGATTTCTGGCGTTCTGATAACGGAATTTTGTGGTAATAATTGCTGGCATTTAATGCGCCCCTTTAACTGAGTGTGTTTATATTAAGTATTTATTAGAGTTATATCAGCCGACAATGTAGTATTTGTCTTACCACCAGCAGAAACAGTCTCTATTGTTAAATCTGCATAATCCAAAATTGGACTAGCATTGATAAATTTCGTTTGTTCAAAATATAAGTAATTTGGACCAAGAGCATTAAGTCTTGATTCTTCTTTTGTTAAGAACAATGTAGCAGTAAAACTACGATGGCTTCCATAAATCGTACCAAGGATAAGTGGTAACTTACCTTCTTGTGGATCTACGAATCCTGGAGGAATTTGTGAGTAACGCTTATTAGCAAGTGATTGAACTAACACTTGACCAAAGAACGCAAATCCTGTTGGATGTAATAACTTCTTTACAGCATCTTGCCAATAATCAATCGTTTGACCAGTCTTAATTACATAAGAGAAGTTTTGATAGTACTTACTATCTTGAATATATTTCTTATCTGAAATGAAACCATCATTGCTTGTGTAACGATTTTGTGTTCTATCCCATTTACCATCTGAAGGTTTTAATAAGTCTACTCGTGGATAATATAATTCAATCTTATCATTGAACAATAAGTTGAACAACGCTTCATATGAAGGTATAGAACCTTTTGAACGATAAATGTCGTTAACTTGTTTGTATAATTTACGTGGGTTTGCTTGAATCTGTTGAGGGATTGAAGTAGCAAACTCTCTTTGTAAGTATTCGATAAACTCTGTTGCAGCAACATCGATATCTCTATTTTCAAGTAGAGTATTAATGATATGGCCTGGTTGATCTTGAGCGCTTTGCATCCACTCAAAATAACTTTCCATGAATTGCTCAAGATTACCATCACCTTGACGGATGTGCTCAGGAATAATACCTGATAGCGAATAGTAATCTTGACGTGATGTTTGAATCGACATATTAACTTGAATGACGTGGTGTTGTTGAGTAACCAATACCAGCGATAGTACCACCAGTTGCGATTGTATCAACTTCAGGAGTGATCGTAGATAATGTCATATCAATTTGTAACAATTGATTTCGCTTAGGAGCAATGTCATTTGAATTAGGCATTGCAGTGATAGCCATATAAGAACCAGCAATTGCACTAGGATTAAACGCGTTAATAACTAATATGCCAGCTGGTGCATTTAAATAACCTGCATCTGCTATTGTAACTTGCTTTACATCGCCAACTAAACGATAAATCTGAAGTAGATGGGTACCACCTTCATCAGTGTGCGTATTATCAGTCATATCACTTTGTGGTAAATCTTGTAAATACTGAGTGAAGCCATTATATGTAAATGGTGTTGATGAAATAATCTTCTCACTACTATTACTTGTATATAATGGAGATGAAAATGTTAATGTGTACTTCTGTGCAGTTCCAATTTCTGGAACAAAACGTTTTTGCATATAAACACGAATTGTGTTATTCAAAATCGAAGGATCAGCAGCATCAATTAAACGTGATAACTTAGAATGACGAAATACACCATCAAACTTTTTAAGTTCTGTGTCATTGTAATTACTAATAACATCAGAAACAGCTTGGCGTAATTCACCAGAAGTTTTATTTGTTAAGTTAGGATCATATTTAAAATATACTTCAAGTTTAATATATGTGTACTCAGGATCAACTAACTCAGGTGTAATAGAAACAACGTTACGTGTTTTTAGAATTTGATCTTTGATATATTGCTTTTCAGTTACAGTTAAAGCTTCAGCATTCTTAGGTTTAATTGAGATGTAAGCTTTACCATAATCAGGTGGATTGTTTTCTTCACCACCCCAAACAGAAACGGTTTCAATATTTGGATAGTTATTAATGATAGCAGCTTTATAATCTTCTGGTGTAACAACTCGGTTTTGAGCAACATAAGATAATGGAGCATTAAACTTAATTGAGTCAATTGCTTCACGATCACCGCCACCAGCAGCTTTATACAATGTATCGATAGTAACATTAGTGTTACCTTGAATTGTTGACGCTAATGTAAACTCTGATGCACCGTTTGACAATGCACCACTGGTGCTTAACCACTCAATCTCAACTACGTTACCAGCACTAAGATTTTTACCTACAATGCCATCACCAAAATACACTTCATACTTACCATCTTTAGATTCTTGTAAGAAGTAAGCTTTTGTTGTTGATGAAATATCTACGAAGTTTTTTGCAATTGTATAAATGTCATATGATGATGTACTACTATTAGGTTTTACTTTAACAACTAATGTGCTTGTGTCAACGTTAGCATCTGGGATTTCAAAGTATTGTAATAAGTCAAATGAATCAACAGTGAATGAGAATGTCTTTAATGTACCTTCACTAATTTTTAAATCCGGGAATAGATACACACCAGCAAGTGGAGAAATTGACACAGCTTCTAAAACTGTATATGTGTATTGTGATCCATCAACAGTTGTACTAAACTCTGTGCCACGATCAATCGTTAAAGTTGATGGTGAACCTACTGGTGAATTAACAGTTACATCTAAATATGCAAATGGAGCAGTCACAGATCTTGGAACATAACCAAGCATCTTTGAATGTGATACGACGTTATTACGTAACTGAGCTGAGTCTAAGAAGATCTCATTCATTGCCATGTTAGCATTAACTGCGTTATAATGTGTATTGTAAGAAAGTAGGTCTAATAGCACTGACATGCCAGAGCCTTCAAAATCGTAATCTTGAAATTTGCTTTGTGCTTTTAAATATGTCTTCAGATTCTCGCGGATCTGAAAAAAGTCTAGTTCGGTGACTTTTAAATTTGATGCCATTATCGTAATCTCTCTAAGACTGTTGTAACATCTGAAACTTGTTCAGTTGAAAGTATTTGGAATTGAATTGTCATTGTGTATGAGTTATTGTCTGCATCATCAGTAGCAGAAACATTCAAAACTGCAACTCTTGGTTCAAAGTTTTCTAATACTTGTGTTGCAGCGTCTTCTAAATCACTTATAGTGACTGGATCTGCTGGCTCAAATAGTAAACCTCTAACGTTACAACCAATCTCTGGTTGAAATGGACGCTCATAGAAGTTTGTAAGTATTAAATTGATGACTGATTTTTTAATTGCTTCAGTGTCTCTAATTGGATTGATGTCACCAGTCACTGGATTAGGTGCAAATAGCATGTCTAAGTCTGAGTAGATAGAATCTCTAGCTACAATGTTGGCTTTACCAATTCTTACTATTAAATCTGAAGGATCTTGTGTTCGCATATCTATATTTATTAAGCTTTCAGAACGTTTAATGCTTGTTCTGTATATTTAAGACGATCAACCAAACCATTTTCACCACCATTGACCTTAATGCTCAAACCCTTATAATCACCTTTGTCAGCAAATCCTGAAAGGTTATTTCTTTTCCAAAACCATAAAGATGTCTCAATTGCAATGTTTTTATCACTTGCAACTTGGTCTGGATTAGTTACAAGGCGGTCATCACCATATAAATCTTTACTACAACTTAAATAATTGGCTTTGAAAGTCAATTGCTTCAATCCACGGCCGCGATAACGGTAACCATCACCACTTGCTTCATCACCATTAAGGTATCTGCTAGCGTAAACCTTATTTGCAATCTTTTCTGGCTTCTTTTCAAATGTTAATGCATCTTCAAAAGTCTTAAAGTACTTTTTAAACGTTGCTGTAAGACCTTTTGCTGAATACATTAGATTTTCTTCTAATTTTTTAGGGTCTGTAGAGAATCCAGTCTCAACTCTGATCTGCCCAATCCATCCAGCAACACGTTCTGGAGTTGTAATGCCATATTTTGGTAACATTGTTGATGCAGCTTCATACCATGCAGCAGCTGAAGCACCTGCAGCAGCAACAAATTTCTCTTTTGTGAACGCAAATGTAAATCCACTAGCTGGAGGAGATGATGCTTTAGTTTCTTTCACTGGATTTTTCTGAGGAGTGATTGGCGCAGCAGCTTTTACTTCTGGTTTTGTAGTTGCAATAGGATCACCAGCTGGATTTTTAACAATTGTACCGCTTTTATCAACTAAGACGATAATTTCTTCACCATCTTTTGTCACAGGTTTGCCTGCATCATTAGTTGGTGCACCAGTTACGATAATTTTAGGAATTCCATCAACAAGAATTGGGTTACCATTACCATCAGTAACAACTTGAATGTCATACTCAGGAAGTTTTGCTTCTATGTTAGGAACTTCTTTGCATAAATCAGTAATAGAGTTTGCAATTGACTCAGGTGTTAGTGAATCTAAAATATCTTGTGTAGTTGTAGTAATATTTGCAGCTAAATTTTGTAATTGCTCAAACATACTTGTTGATGATGCAGACAATCCAATAGGTTTTGGAATTTTGTCAATCAATGCATCTAAATTATCAACTGATGTGCCAAAAAATGCTTTGAGTTCTGCAACTTTTGCATTATATTCTGCTGGTGTTAAGTATGGAAGCTTAGCAAGTTCACTTTGAAGATTTAAAGCAGGTGTTGGAGGGATATTAACCTCAGCAAGTTTTGCTTTAATAGTATCTGCAATAGATCCTAAGTCACCAATAGAATCTAAACCAGCAGAAATTTTAGTCTTTAATTCATCAATTTTTGCTTTAGCTTCATCTAACGAAGCGTTTACACCACAAGGAGAAGGAATGTTTGCCATATTAGTTCAAATCAATTCTAGAAGCTGTGATACCAAACGTACCAGTTGAGTTCATAGTAGATGTTGTATCTGATGTGAATGCTGATGATCCACCTGAATGTGAAGTGAAGTTTCCACCAGTTTCAAGTATTGCATTACCATCAGTGTTAATGGTGATATTACCAGATGTATTAAACGTAGTGTTTGCATTACATGTTAATACACATGCTGCTTGTGATTCAATAGTCAAACCAGTCTTTGATAATAACTTTTGTGTAGCATTAGTTGAAATTGCTTGTGCACCATTTGAGAACATAGTGAATGTATCAAGGAAAGTATAGTCTACAGAAGACGTAACTGCAAGGTTAGACTTACCACCAATAGTTTCTGTCTTATTAACATCAACTAATAATGTTTGATCACCACCAACACGTTGAATCATGTTTTCTTTAATGTTAGTATTGGCGTTACCGATTATTTCAAGGTTATCATTAGAACTAATCTTAGTGTTTCGTTCACCATGCACTTTTAGATTATAGTTACCACTTACTTCCATTGTATAATCACCTTTGATTAGGTGCTTAGCATTACCTTCAATAGTGATGTTCTGATCACTACGCACTAAAATGTTTTCTGAACCAATAATGATTTCATAGTTATCACCTACAACTTTGAATGAACGCTTACCATCTGGATAAATTTCATAGAAAGAACCTGATGGATGATACTCATGAATGCGTGATTGTGAAGGCGTATCATCATACTCTCTTACAATACCTGACTCAGATTCGAATGTATGTACAAACGGATAATAACCACCAATCCCATTACGTGGTTCTGGTTCTTGCCAAGAACCAC
>Ga0114975_10001524_pt1 | contig 16492 bp, 21 predicted proteins | sample S_130626_EF_Meta_FD_87031 | JGI IMG/M metagenome (GOLD analysis project Ga0114975, IMG submission 87031) | Freshwater microbial communities from Lake Simoncouche, Canada to study carbon cycling - S_130626_EF_MetaG | ecosystem: Environmental > Aquatic > Freshwater > Lake | place: Lake...
CAAAGCCACCACCAAAACCACCGGCAGATTGACCAGGTGGGGGAGTTCTGCTCTGAGCAATTTGTGGTAAATTACCTGGATCTACGAAATCGTCTTCATCTAATTTTGGCATTTTCTTTTCCTTATACGTATGTTAATTTAATAGTAACTATTCCTGTGTTACCTTGATAATTATTTAGGTTGGCAAATATAGTTGTGTAGTCTGTGGTTATATATTCAGGATTCACAGTGAATATTGCATTGCCTATTAATCGACTGTCTCTAGTCTCTAATAACGTTTCTTCTTTATCTGTGTAGATTTCTACCAGACTTGTATCTGTATTAACTGTAGCATTTTCAACTTCGATGCCGATGTTTATTATTTTTCTTCCTGTGCTAATTGTTCCTAGTTCGATTACGCCACTGGGTTTTGTTGCCAAGTTGTATGAAGTTACGAGAGTCTTTGCATCTGTTGCTACACTGCGTTCGCCACCAACTTTAGTCCATTGTTCGCCATCATATGTAAATGTAGCCCATTCGCCATTGCCATCATCTATAACATAACATTGGTCGCCAACTAAACTGTTTAGTGCATCACGTCCTGTCATGGTAGCAACTACTGTAGTAGCACTGGAACGTAGACCTTGTTCAATGTTTAAGCCCAGTGCGTAACGACCGTTTTGTCCGCTTAATACGCCAGCAGTGTCTAAGAAATTGCCAGCAAAGTCTCTAATTGTTAATGGGCCGCCATCTTCACGAACTAAACGTAGTGCAGATGTTGTGGTATTTGCTGGTGTATTTTCTGGTAAACTAGACAATGAATTTACACCAGCGAAGTTGTTGCTATTCAGGTCTGAAGAAATATTTACGATAGTAATCGCGCCGCCTGCGTTGTGACGTAATTTAATGTCACTACCATTGACAATACTGGCCACGATGTCTGGTATTTTTGCCGCATTAATATCTGCGACCATGTCGTTGGAATCAGCTACATTAGGATCACCATAGGCTGCACTACCACTGGTAGTTTTTGTAAAGTTAACTGTGACACCGTTAATGCTAGCACTAAAAGGCACGTAACCAGCAATAATACCGTAAGCACTGCCTACGACAGTAATATCACTGACAATTTCTTTGGCTGCACCAACTTTAGACGCTGTTACTTTGTGTGTAGGGGTATCTACATTAATCAATGCAACCACTTCATCTACACCGTATGTACCGTCACTGCTAGACGTACTGTACAATGTGACAGGTACTCTATTGATTTCAACTACATCACCATTTGTGCCAATAGGATCAATTCCTGTACCAGTCGTAGATGTTGTTATAGCATCAGCAATCTTCATATAGATAGGACGTCGACTGTTATCGTTAGTAGTTAAATCGCCAGTACCATTTAAACTAGGATATATATAATCACCTACAGCACCTGGCAAACCAGGAACAAAGTCAATAATACCGTTGGCTGGACGTAAAATAAATTGATCAGGACCTGGTCCAGGAAACACTACCGTACCAATAAATCTATTAATGTTATCTTCGTTGCTTAATGCGAATGAACCATCTTCAATACAGATTGCATCACCTTGTTCAAAATTATGATTGGTTTGTTCCAACAGATAATTTGTCAATGGGTTCATGTACTGGAAGCGACTCATTACGTTGGTAAAGAAGTCTGTGGCTGCCTCACCTGGCAACGGATCCAACATTGGAAAGCCTAGTTCGTTGATCTGGAAGAAGATAACAGGACCTGGTGCGTTAAAGATACCTAAACCACTTGGATCTCTAAATGTGTTATAACGAAGTCTATCTTCAACAATAGCAACTACTTCGCTGTTTGTCTTAGACACAACACTCATAATTTGCAGAACTTTACCGTCTGCGGCACCAGCAACAAAGTCACCTACTTCAATGTCTTGAGCATCAAATCTAAAAGGTGTACGAGTTAAATTACTACCGTGTGTTCTTTCTGCGACTGTAAAGGAAACTTGCCAGCGGTAGTATTGTGGGTTAGCACCACCGCTCCAATAAGGATCGTCACTGCTATTAGCATAGGGCCATGAACTCAGTGATACTACAGAATCAGCAGTACCGGAAAGTACTTTGGCCGGCTTGTTTAATCCAATGAAGCTAGTTTTCCAAGCATTAATTGTCATTTTTTACCTTTATACACTACTTAATAAGAATTGTACCACGCAATGTGTCGTTTGTCCAACACCCGCACTAGCACCAGTAATACCTTTGGTTAAACCAATAGTCATTGTATTAACTGCTGGATCAAATGCACTAAATGCACTTGGGCTACCACTTGTTCCGCCACCAGCAAGAGTTCTACCTGCTGTAAAGCTACTAGTTACCGCAGTTGCGACATACGTATTGGTACTTCTTTGATAGGCATATACTTGTGTATTTAATGGAGCGCACACGCTGCCAGTAAACGTAAATGTAACTGTAGCAACCGTTGATGTTGCTGTTGCAATAGCGGCACTAATACCACCGCTTAGTACAGCCAAGGAAGCTAAGTTACCACTTGCATCATATTCGACTTGTACACTAGCACGGAATACACCACTTGAGCTAGAACCACCACCGCCACCACTTGAGCTGATAGTTGTTGGAGCCCATGCGCTACCATTCCAAGCAAGTGCCTGTCCTGTTGTGGGTGTTGTGTTAGTAACGTCTGCAAATGCATTTAAGTTACTTTGTCCCAAACGTGTATCAAAACGTGCGTTTGTATAATATAAGTTTGAGCTACCTTCTGTGACATTGTCTGTGCTGGTGTTTAAACTAAATGTACCACTGCTACTATTATAACTTAAACCTGTGCCAGCAGCCATTGCGTTACGAGCAAGTGTGTCGCTGAAATATTTGTTTGTTGTACCTTGGTTTAAATTATCAGTTGTTTTAGCCGCTAATCTTGTATCCCAACGAGTAGCTGTGTAGTATAAGTTAGTTGAACCTTCATTGACGTCATCTGTGTTTAAAACAACAATTCCAGTTTTTGCGTTAACACTTGATACCGCACCACTGCCACCGCTTACACTGCTTGGAGTCCAAGCACTGCCTGTCCAAGTCAATACTTGTCCGTTAGTAGGTGCACTTGTTATTGTATCTACGTCTGCTAATGCGTTAATGCTACTTGCACCAATACGTACATCTGCACGAGCATCAGCACGGGTATTTGTAAAGTATAAGTTACTACCTTCTGTTATATAACTTGTGTTAGCACGATATTTAATTTGACCGGTTGTATCATCATAACTAATTAAAGTAGTTAAATTTGAATCAGCAATAGAACTCAGTGATAGTCTTGCTCTAGCATCAGTATAGTATAATCTTGTGCCTTCAGTGATGTCACTGGTTGTTACAGCATTTAAAGCTGTTGTCATAGTAATGTTGCCACTACCATCAAAACTTGTTAAGCCAGTTACTTTACCACTTAGAGTCAATGTACGGGCTGTTGTCCATTTATTTGCTTTATTGGCTAAATCAACTTCTAAGTCATAACCAGGTTGTGTAGTATTACCTAAACCGTAAACTTGTACTGTGCCAGCTTTGTTATTGACGGTATAGCTAGTGCCAGTGGCACCTGTTGCGCCTGTTGCGCCTGTATCGCCTTTTGGACCTTGTGCTCCTGTGGCGCCTGTGGAACCTGTGCTGCCTTGTGGGCCAACTACATAACCTGCGTTAACTGTTGTTCCGTCTGTCAATGTAACTTGTAGATAACCACCGGCATCGACTACAACACCACTGTCAGCTACGCTACGTCCTGCAGGACCTTGTACACCCTGTGGACCTTGTGCGCCAATTACGTTACCAGCATCAAGTTGACTGGCATCATCTAATGTGATAATTAAATTGCCGTTGTCAACTACAGCTTGGGCAACACTTATACCTCTGTCGCCTTTGGCACCTGTAGCACCTGTGTTACCAGTTGCGCCTTGATCACCCTTTGGACCAACTACGCTACCAGCATCAACTGTGGTGCTGTCTGTTTTTGTAATTATTAGTTTGCCAGATTCATTCACAGCGGCGGTTGTGATGCCCACGCCATTCGTACCATTTGTTCCAGCAGGTCCCGTAGCACCTGTACTGCCGGTGTCGCCTTTTGCGCCTGTGGCACCTGTGTCGCCTTTGGGTCCTATAACTAAACCAGCATCGATAATTGAACTGTCAGATCTAGTAATAATTAATCTACCGCTGCCATTGACTGCGGCACCGCTTACAGTTAAACCAGCAGGACCTTGGCTACCTGTATCACCTTTGATACCTTGACTACCAGTTGCACCAGTCGCACCCTGTGGTCCAATTACACTACCAGCATTGATAGTTGAATTATCTTGTTTAGTTAATATTAATTCGCCACTGCCGTTGACTGCGGCAGATTTGATACCTGATACATTGCCTGCATCAACTACTGTGTTATCACTTAATGTTAATTGTAAACGACCGCCTAGTGTTACTGTTGCGGCACTGATTGATAGACCAGCTGGACCTTGTGGACCAGTAGCACCTGTATCACCTTTGGCACCACTGTTAGCAACTGGTACAAAATTTGTACCATCAAAACCTAATATTTGACCTGCGCTAATAGAGCCTAAACTTACACCAGATAATGATCCCAATGTCACTTGGCTAGCAACCGCACTAGCAAAGCTAGGTGTGACTGATGCAGAAGCATTTACTGTAAATTTGTCATCAACATATTTCTTAGTTGCGGCTTGTAAGTCTAATGTAGGAGCACCTGACAATGTCAATGCGCCAGTCATTGTGCCACCTGTCTTCAATAATACGTCTGCGGCAAAATTAGGATTGTCAGCTAATGCCGCTGCCAATTCATTTAATGTGTTTAGTAAATTCGGAGCACCATCAACGATGTTGCTGATTTGATTGTTTACATAAGTTTGTGTGGCATAACCATTATTGTTTAAGTACGTACCAACATCACTTAATGTTACACCACCTGAGCCACCACCAACTGCACTGATAACACCATTGCTGATAGTAATAGTTGAACCGTCAACTTTAACACCACCCAATATACTTGTTGTCGCTGTTGGTAATGTATAACTGCCACCACCGCCAGAACCTACATTACCTGGCTGCCATCTTAAATTAGACTGACTCCAAACAAGAGCTTGACCGTCTGTAACACCAGTTACATACGTGTCTGCTAAATCTTCCAAGCTGTATGAACTTAATTGCTGATTGACATAGTTTTCTGTTGCATATCCTACAAGGCTAGGAATAGTTGGTTTATTAGTTAGATCTGTATATGAACCACTGAATAATGTTGGTTTATCAGTTAACTGTGAATATGATGTAACTAATACTGGCTTATTTGTAATATTATTCCATGACAGACTTGTTGTGCCTGTGGCTGTCAATACACCTTGACCATCAATTGTCAGACCAGAACCAACCTTAATACCACCTAGTACACTGGCACTGGCTGTAGGTAACGTGTAATTACCACCAACGCTGGCAATAGCACTGTCTACATAAGTTCTAGTTGCAAGTGTACTTAGGTCAGGAGAAACAACCTGTAGTGTGTCTCCAATCAATGTTAGATCAAAACCATGGAAATCAAACTTAGTGACGTCACCGAAATTAGCTCCGGTGTCGCTGATTTTAATTTTATCCAATAAACCTGTTATTGTGGCTACACCGTTGTTCATTCCAATACTTGCACCAGCAAAATCAAGTGTAGTTGCAACTCCACGTGTGGCGCCATTTTCTTTTATTATTAAACTACTTGGACCACTGCCGCCACCGGTACCAGCATCAGTTACAACGTTGAATGTTAATTTACCCGTTACATCGTCGTAGTTACTGACTAATCTAAGACTTAGATTGCTGCCTGCTGGATCTACTTCCAACATCTCCGCAACTGTGTCTTGAATTACTTCTGCACTTGCACTCTGTGGAGCATTAACAAAGGCGCCAGCAGTAGGATCCCAAACAAGGCCTTCGCCGGGTTGTGGGTTGTTTAAGGTTACTGGGAGAGTCGTGTCTCCGATATTGTCTACATATATTGCCATGTGTTTATAAACTCAACATAACTTTGGTAATATCACCTACTGGCGATGATGTGTTTAGGTAAGAACGTTCTTTTCTAAATCTTACAAGCACAAAATTACCTCTAAAAGTAAATGCTTCTGTGCCTGATTTTGCTGTGTGGTATTCTCTGTAAGCATGTGTAGGTGATAACCAAATAGGAAACCAATCTGCACTTTGTGGTTCTAATTCCAGTGTGGCTTCTATTTGAATTCTACCCACGAAATTATTAAACTGTATCGCCATTGTGTGATAACCATCTCGATAACCATAGTAGCCGTCACCTCTGACAGCGTCACTAAGTTGATCCAATTGACTGTTGCCAACCAACATCGTTACGTTTGACGTATTCATGCCTTGTCTACCTCTACAACAACTGCGTCTCCGACTAACTCTTGCGCTACTTGTTCCAGTGCCGCTTGTACTTCTGCTCCGGCGATATCTGCCGATGCGGAATCACTGTCTTTGACGATTTTGCTTAATTTGATTACGATTATTTCTTCAATAATTTTTGCCATAATAATTCTCCATTAGTAATATTTAGCCAAAAAGAAAGGCACAACCGAAATCGTGCCTTGGTAATAAAGCTATTTTATGTTATGTTTCTGAGATCAAAACCGCTTTTTCAACACTGTCGTAATAGTTATTCAACCATAACTGTAGCATCATGACATCTTGTTCGTCACTGAGGTATATGGAAAACGAACTGTATCTATATCTAAATCTAGGAGCACTACGCTGTTCTGGTGTCATTGCAAGTACACTGGCCAGTGGGGAATTGGCACACCATCTAGTTCCATCTTCATTGTCTAGAGCATCCAGCCAAGATTTCAAAGAGTCAAACTCAGTGAACTTCCAGGTCCAGCCATTTTTAATGTTTACTTTATATCTGTACTGTTTTAGATACAACGTATTGCGTACCCTAATCCTATGATTGTCTATCATAAGTTGTCTATGGCTGTTATTAGTGGGAACACTAACTTCCGTAATACAATAGTGCAAACGTTCTATTAGATCATGAAATATTGCTTCATCATCCAGGTACATTGTTACAGTTCTCTGCTCTGCTCTGAATTTACAATCAAGTTCATCAGGCAAATTGTCAATGATTTTACGTTTTAGCTCTGTTTGTAAGCTAAAAAGATTTGTACGACTAAAATGTCCATGCCAGCCACCTCTGATGTTGGACTTGAGTATGTTATCATTATCCACGGTAAAGCAAATCCTATAAGCATATTTCTTATAGTACATCTTTGCCGTGGTAGAAATAATAATTCCCTTAGGAAATTTGCTCAATGTCATAGTCTATGCCATTGTAATTTACCATTACAGTACAGCCCATGAGATTGTTGAATACAATCTTCTTACTCAGTGGCTTCTTAATTTTTTCTGCAATAATTCGTTTCATTGGTCTAGCACCCATCTTTTCATCAAAGCCGTCAGTTACCAACTGTTCCAGTGCAGATTCAGCGACACGAACCTCAATTCCACGTGGTTCCAACAACTGATTAAGGTCATCGATGAACTTCATGGCAATTGGTTTAACTTGCTCTTTGCTTAGTTTATTAAATTCAATGACAGCATCCAAGCGATTACGGAACTCGGGAGTAAAGTGCTTTTTAACAGCTTCCATGCTAGCGGTACTATTTGTGCTGTTATCAAAACCAATTTTATTACGTTCGCCGTCTCTGGCGCCTAGGTTACTGGTCATAATTAATACAACATTACGGCAACTAACTGTCTTGCCACCACTGCTTGTAATCATGCCATTGTCCATGACACCCAGTAATATGTTTAACACGTCAGGGTGTGCTTTTTCAACTTCGTCTAATAATAGAATAGCACTAGGGTGTTGCTCCAAATCATTGATAAGTTTACCTGCGCCTGCATCACCTTCGCCATAGCCAACGTAGCCAGGAGGTGCACCAATCAAGCTGGCTACTTTATGACTTTCCATGTACTCGCCCATGTCATAGCGTAGTAATGTCATGTCCAAACAATCTGCCAGTTGGTTTGCCAGTTCAGTTTTACCCACACCTGTTGGTCCAACAAACAAGTAACTACCCATGGGCTTGGTGATATCTTTTAAGCCTGCTTTGGCAATATAAACTGCGTCAAGTAGCTGTTCCACAGCACTGTCTTGTCCAAATAATTTTGCTTTAATCTGTGATTCGTAGTTGATATTAAGCTCGTCAGTTTTGATCGTCAGCTGTTCTAGAGGAATCTTTGCTTGCTCACTGATTTCGTGTTTAACCAAGTCCACAGTTAACTCTTTGTCAAGATTGATAACTTTTAATTTAGCCATAGCACTGTCCAATACGTCAATGGCCTTGTCCGGCAAGTATCTGTCGTGCATATGAGTCACTGTTAGATCTACAACTGCGTCTAGGGCGGCATCTTCAATGTGAACTTCATGGTAAAGTTCATATTGTGGCATTAGAGCACGTAGCATTGTCTTGCAATCTTCGGGCGTCATTTCCACGACATCTAATTTAGTAAATCTACGAGCCAGGGCACGATCAGGTTCTATAGTTTCTCTGTATTCTTCGTAGGTCGTACTACCAATAACCTGCAACTTGCCACGAGTCAGTGCAGGTTTCAATAAATTAGCCATGTCCATGCTACTGTTGCCTGCGGCACCGGCGCCCACTACTGTATGAATCTCATCAATAAACAAGATTGCATTGTCACGTGATTCTAGAACTTCGATTACTTGTTTGATACGTTCTTCAAAGTCACCGCGGTATTTTGTACCCGCCATCAATGCACCCATGTCAAGACTATAAACAGTGCAATCCTTGATAGTATGTGGTACAACGTTTTCAATGATCTTACGTGCAAGGCCTTCTACAATAGCAGTTTTACCCACACCAGGGTCACCAACTAAAATAGCATTGCGCTTTTTACGACGTGCAAGAATCTGTGTTAATTTGTCTACTTCTTTATTACGGCCTATCAGTGGATCTACATTACCTGACTTTGCTTCTACATTCATGTTAACACAGAACTCTTTTAGAAGCTTTTCACCGGCGTCGCGAACTTTGCCGTCTTGCTTGGTTGTTTTACCCACAGCATCTAATACGCTTTCTTTGGTGATACCATGACTGCTTAGATAAAAACAAGCATGACTATTTTTCTCACTGAGAATACTTAACAGCATATCCTGTGGACTTATACTTGTACGGCCATTAAAGATAGCCTGTGTAAAAGCACGATTAAACGCACGTTCAAGGCTTTGTGTTTTACGTGGCTTGGTTAAACCCGCCACAACAAGATAGTCCTGACTGTTAAGGAAATTTTTAATGTCTTCAATGACAGGTGGTGTTGTAATTACCAGAGTAGAAAGAATATCTACAATGTCTTTGTGTTCTAAGATCACCAATGCCAGATGTTCCAGCGTTACATACTCATGTTCGCTGAGTAACGCAAGACGGAAAGCACGTTCTAAGATTTCGTTAATTGGTTGATTGTCTTCCATGGCCATATTATTTCCTTTTTAAATTCTTTTTTCTACGTTTAGTTGCAAGGTCTAAACTTAGCTTCCCTACCTTATTTACAAAACTAACACCATTTAAATGATCTAGCTCGTGCTGGAATACCCGTGCAGGTAGTCCTGTGAATTCATGTTCCTGTACCCGGCCTATAATATCTTGGTATTTTACTGTGATGGTATCAGGTCTTTCTACGTTTAACCATAGACCGGGAAAACTAAGACAGCCCTCCTGATCCCTGGCAGTGCCAGTGGTGCCTGTAATTTCAGGGTTAACGCATATATAACTACGTTGTTGATTACCCATGACAAAGACTCGCTTACTAACACCTATTTGTGGGGCGGAGAGTCCTAGTCCATTATTTTCAAACATTATTTTAAGCATACTCTGAGCAAATTCGGCTATTTCACCGTCATTGTCCCAGTCCCATTCTGAGGATATTTGTGATAGAATATCGTCAGACTCTTTTACTAAATTATAAATCGTCATGCCGTTATAATACAGCCTTTGTTTTAAAAAGTCAATTAAAAGCCTAACCAATTCTTTTTAGGTGGGTCAATGCGTGGGGTTTCTTTTTTACATTTATCTATTTGATTGGATATAGATATTTTGGTTACAGAATCTGCCGTTTTCATCGCTTCTGCTAGAACCAATAAACATGCAGATTCTGCGGCATGAACAGAGAGTTGTAATCTGCTAGTATTCTCTACATAATTTTTGTAGTCAGAACTTGTTGATGCACACCCTGTTAACAACAACAGGAATACAATGCTGATTTTTTTCATTTGATTTTATCGTAGATGTCTTTTTGTTTTTTGTACCAATCATTCCAGCCATCGTTCTTTAAACTGCAATCATAATACAAAGCATAGTTATCAACCACTGTTCTTAGTAGATCGGTGATGGCAACTTTATCACCTTCGATCTTTTTAAGATCTGGACAGGGTTTTGTTAATTCTGGTATAGCTTCTGGGAATTTTGGTTTAGCAGGTAAAAATACAGAACATCCTGCAATCAGAGTAACGGCAAAGACTGCTATAAATCTCATTTCTTATCTCCCGAACGTTGTGCGCCTTTATTATGTATCTCCAACATTTCTTTGGGTACCGGGCAATTTTCTATATATTTGATAACTTCTTCAACTCTAACACGCTCAGGTCCTGCAACTTCTGTGAGTATTTCCTTGGTCTTCCACTTATCAATATATTTTACAACTTCTTTGGCTTTCTTTTCTTCTACTTTACGTTTTTCGTCTATAGCTGTACTTAAATCTGTGTTAGCAGTTTTTGCCGCTTCTTCTGCTGTGGCTACTTGCTTTTTAAGATCTTCTACTCTTGCTTGCCAAAGTGCTTCATTGGCAATAATTCCCTGAGCGTAAATGCCCACTAATAATGCTAGTACACCACCTATACGCAGGGGTAGTTTATATTGAGAGACAAATGCTAGCTTACCTAAAAAATACGATGCCGCAATTGCCAATAAACCAGATACAAGGACCAGTGTCCAAAATATATCTGGTATAAAATTAATCATCCAAATTATTTGATTCATCATTTATACCTAAATGTTATGCGACCCTTACTAAGGTCATATGGGGTTAATTCTACGTCAACCGCATCATACATTAATATGTTTATGTTATGTTTTCTAATTTTTCCTGATATAGTTGCTAGAATAATTTTTTTAACATCTTCTAGTTCTACTCTGAATGTAGCGTTTGGTAAACACTCAACCACACGACCTCTTACTTTAATTACATCTTCTTTCATTAGTATTTCATTAAAAAATTTAAACGCTGTTTAATTGACTCTGTCGCTTCTTGACGTTTATTTTCATCCTCATTATCTTCAACTTTGGGAAATCTGCGTTCGTATTCTGCAGGATCAGTTATAATATGTGTCATAAAGTTTTCTTGATTAAACTCCATGTCATTGTTCATGCGAAGTCCTCTAAACTTCCAGTCAGTTATACCACTTAGTTTATTGGCATCATTTAATATGCCATTTATAATACCAAATGCATCTGCGTTGCGATCCATTTCAACGTAGACCAAATAACGACCCTTGCTGTCTGTTGCAGGACTTACTTCCACATCAGTAAATTTGTGAACGCTGTTTTCAATAAACGCGGCAAGATCATGTGCAGGTTGGCGATCATTGACAGTGATAGCAAGTACAATATAGTCCTTGTCTTCACCTAGTTTTGTTTTGTACATATCAATGTAAGCTGTTTCGCCTACCAACCACTTAAGATCGTTTTCAGCTAGACTTTCATTGATCAGGGGGTACTTATGCTTGTTGTTCATCTGCGGCGTTACCTTTTGCGGCTTCTTCACTGTCTAAGTTTTCATCATAGGCATCTGTGACATCTTCGAGGTCAATGGTTGTGCCATTGACATCTACTTTATTTGTTTGTACTTCATCAACAAAGTGTCGTGGCATGATAACTTCAACCAGCCATACCTTGCTTTTAATTATGCGCTTGTCGGGATCTTGTATAATACCATGTGCATCTGCATCGTATTCTATTTTAGCGATATGTTTGATCATGTCTTCTTTGTATGATACTTTACAACCGTGGTCTATTAGGCGCATGGCACCATCTGGATCAGGCATCATCTTATAAGGATACATTAATGTAACTGTAATCCAGTAGCGGTCAATCTTTGGACCTTCAACGATTTCGCCGCGTTCCCAGTTCTTATAAACATATAAGTCTAACTGATCAAAAACACGCTCGAACTCAATGAGAATGTCCAAGACGTTTTCGCTGCCATAAACGTCATCCAAAGTTGTATATATTGTATCGATATCAATCATACGTTTATTTATGCTCTTTTAAATTAAAATAAAGGATAAAAAATACACACATAAACTAACCAAAATACAGGTATCAGTTAAATATCTTTGTGGAACGCTTGACAAAGTGTCATCTTACAATTCCTAACTTGGAGGTAATGAATGACTAAACAACGACAAAAACGTGCTCTGCCACAAGAGAACGCATCTATTCTATCCATGGACAAATTCCGCAAGGAACGAGTGCATAAAGTAGAGATACTGCCAAAGAATATGAGGCAGGAAGATTATCTTGCTCTACTAGAAGATCCCCGTAAGAACATTGTATTTGCCATAGGACCAGCTGGTACGGGTAAAACCCTGCTTGCCTGTTTATTGGCTATACGTGAGCTTAAGGCTGGTAGAATAGACAAAATCGTGATAACAAGACCAGCAGTGAGTGTTGACGAACAACACGGTTTCCTGCCTGGCACTCTAATAGAGAAAATGGCGCCTTGGACTCGTCCTATATTTGACGTGTTCGAGCAATTCTGGGCTCCTAAGAATATTGAAAATATGATTGAGGAGAACGTAATTGAAGTCGCACCCCTAGCCTACATGAGAGGACGAACCTTTGAGAAATCCATAATATTAGCAGATGAGATGCAAAACGCAACTCCAAGTCAGATGAAAATGCTATTAACTCGAATAGGCAACAATAGTAGAATTTTCTGTACGGGCGATTTAAATCAGCACGATCGCGGATTTGAAGCCAACGGTCTCAAGGACTTTGTTGGCAGACTGGAGAAAACCAACAGTAAAATGATTGGTGTGGTTGAATTTGAGCAGAGGGACGTAGAACGTCACCCTGCGGTAGCTGAAGTATTGAAAATCTACGGCGAAGATTAATTAACTAACGTGACACTTGTCAAGCGTCCATTAGTCTAATCCCCGGCGTAACCGATCTAGTTTAACTAGTGTCGCGCTTAGGTTGATTTCAGGATCTGCACAGAGACTGTGATTCACCATGCCGTCTTTGATGATAATGATCGCACGATCTTGATTATCCTCATCACCCCACCACTCTGTGTTACGATATAAGAAGCGGAATGCTTCCTCGTATTCTTCCAGTGTAATCTTAGCACAGATCATTTCGCGAGCCTGCCTAACTCTACCATTTTGTATCAGTGCCACAGCTTCAATCTTCCAGTCATTGGTGCCGGTGTCGCCCTGATCCTTGCTGGGCAGTGTCAGTGTACCACTGCGACTGTACTGTTGTGCTGTGTTGATTGCCTTACGCAAATCTGGATAAGTTGCTTTGACAAATGACTGCAATGTTTCAATGTCAAAATTTACATTCTCATCTGCAATGATTGCACCCAGCTTGGTGAGGAAGTCTGTTTCATCTAAGTTGTTAAAACTAAAGCCCTGTGTTCTACTGTGCAATGCAGGGATAACTTTATTGGGATAATTACAGGTTAGTATAAAACGTGACACGCTTGCATACTGTTCCATCATACCACGTAGGATTGCCTGTGCATTGGGAGTCAGGTAATCTGCTTCGTCTAGTAAAATAACTTTAAAGTCACCAAAGGGCATTGTTTGACAAAAACTGGTGACTTTGTTACGCAAGTTATCAACACCTGTTTCATGACTGGCATTAATGAACATGATGTCAGCTCGTTCCACTTTAAGTTCATTGCATAGAACTTTTGCCAGTGTAGTTTTGCCCGTGCCAGGTGGACCACTTAATAGCAAATGAGGGATATTGCCGTCTTTGATCCAGCCCTCAATTTGACGTTTTTGTGCTGGATCAATCCAGACATAGTCTTCAACAGTGGCGGGTCTATACTTCTCGACCCAGAGATAGTTTGCATTAGTCATGCGTTAATTATACTAGAAAAAAATTAATTTGTCAACTTCAGCGGGCGCCAAAGTCTTCAGGACGAGCTTGACCAGTGTCACCCACACCTGTTTTTGTTCCAAAAATAGTATCACTGGGTTCTTCATCCTGAACACCGAGAATACCATTTGGGTCTACTTTGACGAACTGGAATGGCTCCCCAGCATCGTCTTTGATTGTGATACGCATGGTCCAACGTCCATGCTCACAGAGAATCCACTGTCCAGGCGCTACATCTTTGATGTCATCTGCCACCATCCATACCCGTGCCCAACGTGGGCGAATACCTTCGTCTTTACCATTATCGTCTCGAAGTACAATGCCACCCTGGGTAACACGTTCACCCAGTTGTAGTACCGCAAAAATATTACCTGGAAGAGGTTTTACTTTCATAATTCAAATTTACCTGTTTGTTTTCCATCGATGTCTACAGGAGCAGACTGTGCTGCCTGCGGTGCAGGTGCAGAACCCGTACCATCAATAATTTCTACGCTGCCATCAGCATAGGTAACTTCCCATTTACTACTACCATCTGCACCCATAACTTCTTTGCGTGAGATTTCCTGTTCCATGGGATTTATTTTTACAGTTTTTGTCTGTGCGCCACCGTTGTCATACACCTTGTTGGTGATCTGTTGTGCAGTTGCAATTACTTTACCACCGGGACCAAGAAGATCGCCCTGAGCATTTCTAAACGTATTGCCCACTGCTGTTGTGCTACCACGTGCGCCGGCGAATGCCTGCATGTTAAATTCACGACCTTTGGCCGTTTGATGTCTACTCATTTTAAGAACTCCTTAATATCCATATTGTATTTCAAACTATCTATTCTATGTATGCCAATTAGATACAGTACATAACTGGCTACGCTACTTCCACGTCCAACTCCATATATAATGTTATTGGTTTTTAAAACATCTACAAAATAAGCAAGGAACCTGAGAAGATCGATTAGATCTCGCTGTGCAAATTCTTTGAACTCCATTGCTACTCTGGCTAGCTTGGTGCTGTCACCTGCTACTTTATCTTTGACATACTGTTCTATATCCAGTGATGCCCAGGGCTCTGGTATTTGCCATTTTAAACTATCTGTCATTGGTTCTACTGCCTGAAATGGATTATTAATTCCATATGTTTTGCAGGTAGTATCAAACAAATTAAAAGTTTTAATATCTCTTGGTAGTATCTTAGCCTGACGATTTTGTAACATCAGCTCTACGATATCATCTTCTTCTATGTACATATTACCCTTGTTGTCCAGCATTAACCAATACTCAAAAAGTCATCAAAGCCAGAGTCTTTCTTATCTGCTCTCTGCATTTGCCTAGTATCAAACTGTGCGGCTCTACATTCTTCAAGTAAGAAATTCATCTGTCCAATTACTGATTCGCTGGCTCCGGCTCGGTAAGCAACATTTAATTTTTTTAAAATATCGCGTTCCCGTTCCATTAGAGCATTCAAACGTTGTTCAGGTGTTTCTGCTTTGGTCATTTAAAATTTACACTTTCACCACAGCCACATTCATAGGCAACATTGGGGTTGATTATTTCTAATCTACGATTGAGGCCTTCTTGCTTGATAGTTATTACACTGGCTGACATTTTATCTGTTGCACGTTTTGTTAAGTATAACACATTGGCGTCACTAAGTCTAATGTCTGTATTACCATTTTCCGTCAATGGTTCATTGGTAAGTGTCCACTTGTATTCATAACCATTACAGCCACCTGGCACAAGGTCCAGAATTGCGTTTGTTTTTTCATCACGCAAAATCATAGTGACGATGTGATTTTTGGCGCCGGGGGTTATTTCTACTGGAATCATACCTTGCTCAATGCTTTTACTAATTCTTCTTTGGTGCTACGTGACTTAACTTCTAAACCATGCTTGGTAACAAGTCCCATTAGTTCAGCTTTGGTCATTGCAGTCAGTTCAGCTTTTTTATATTTTGCTTTAACTGTAACTGGTGTAGTTTCAATGGCTGCGGCTGGTACTACTGCTGCCGGTACTACTGCTTCCGGAACAATAATAACTGCTTCGGTGCCAATAGCAACTTGCATTTGCTGTGATGCTTCAACTTTATAAGGAGCGGCTTCTGCCACTGCGGTATCACTCTTGCCAGTGATCCAGGCTAGAATTTTCTTGATCATAATCGTACATTCCCATTTCTAATCTTGCCTCTTCGGATACTCTTTCGGGTGTCCAAGGAGGATCAAATACCACTTCTACTGAAGCAGTTCTCGTAGTATTTAACTCTGTTAACGCTTTTTCTACTACTACCTG
>Ga0114975_10001526_pt1 | contig 16476 bp, 18 predicted proteins | sample S_130626_EF_Meta_FD_87031 | JGI IMG/M metagenome (GOLD analysis project Ga0114975, IMG submission 87031) | Freshwater microbial communities from Lake Simoncouche, Canada to study carbon cycling - S_130626_EF_MetaG | ecosystem: Environmental > Aquatic > Freshwater > Lake | place: Lake...
AGTTGCCATGTTGGTGGGGGCTAACTACCCCCACCCTTTTTCAAGGATAACAAAATGACCATCACCAAAAAAATCTTATCTGCTATTGAAGAAACCATTAAAACTGGCTCCAAGATCGACATTGATCTGCGTGAGGCTTCGGCTTTAACAGGCTCTGGTTTAAATGTTGGTGGTCGAACCTTTTTCGACAATGCGTTTGCGGCTTTGCGTTTTGGCAATCCAATCCGTGAGGCGGCAAGGCAAATCCCTGCCTCTGGCTCTGCTGTGCAGTTCGTGGCAAAGACGGGTAATGCGGCAAACTCCACAAACCCTTGGCTGTATCCGGTGAGTGCAAATAGCGGCTCACCCAATACCTCGACAAGCATTTGGCAACTGCCAACCCGTGTGATTACGGCTCAATTGCCAATCCGCACAGCGGCAATGGACGACATCAATTATTTAAACGAAACGCTTGTTGAAGACTTGATGCTTGAGTTTGCCCAGCTCGAAGGCGCAAGCATGATTTTGAACAACGACCAAACTGGTACAAGCACCACCTCCACGGGCGGCACTAACGGTTTGCGAGGATTAAATTATTATCCTAATGGCGCTGTTTCAACCTACGGCAGCTCTGGCACAGCAATCACAAATGGCCTGCACGAAATTGCCACGGTTGCACAGCTTGATGTGGCTATTGCTTATGATGATGTTGTGGCATTGATGAAAGCGTTTCCAGCGCAGTATTGGAATTTGCCGGGCAATGCTTGGATGATGCACCCTGACACAATTACTGATTTGCGGAACTTGGTTGCCTCGGCAACGGATGCAACAAGACTATTCTTTGAGGCTGGCGATGATGATGGCGGCGCAGTTGCAAATATCTTTGGTTTTCCTGTAATTCCAAACCCAAATATGCAAACCGTGGGCGGCAATCACTATGCAATTTACCTTGCAAACTGGCCTAGATTTATGACGATTGCGGATGTTGAAGTGATGAGCATTCAGGCGATGGAGCAGACGGCTCCCGGCTTCGTAACGCTTTATGCAGAAAAACGCCTAGTCTCAACTGTGCGTGACCCTTTTGCCGGTTGCCGACTTGTAGGAGTCTAAATGTCCAGTCTCATCAACGGGCTATCAAGCGATGGGCGTAACCCCTTCAGCTATGTCAAGGTTGAGCAGATCAACAGGGATAGCGTTACCCCGTGGCTGACGCTGGACGAGATTACGCAGCAGCTTAATCTTTTTGGTGACGAAAGCCAAGACACTTATCTGTCAAGCATTGAGCTGGCAACCAGACAGGCCATTGAGGATTATTTAGGCTTGAGTATTTTTAGCCTCAGCTATCGGGTCTGGTACGGGACGCAAATGTCAGGCGAGAATACGCTTGCATTTGACTTGCCAGAGGTAAGCCAAAACTTCTACCCAGACCAAGCAGGGGTTCAGATCAATTCACTCAAGTATTGGTCAAATGCTTTTCCACCAGTTTTAACGACCGTGGCAAGCTCAAATTATTATTATGATGCTTCTGGTAATAAGGTTGTTGTCAATAGTTTGCCAAACACGGTAAACGAGTCTATGACTGCGCCAATTGTGATTGACTACACCACGGCCCCCAACCCGATTGCAGCGTACCCAGTCATCAAGCAAGCTGGCCTGCTGCTGCTGACGCACCTATACAACCAACGATCAAACACAACGGACAGTCTTTTGCGTGAGATACCTTTTGGCGTGGCTACGCTTTTGCGCTCTTACAAACCCTTGGTTATGTGAGGCAATAAATGGCAATCGCACGGTTTGAAAACATAACGGTCAAGTCGCTAACCTTTGGAAAATCGACCTTTGGAGAGCAATCGACTACGCAAACCGAATGGTTTAAGACCCGTGCAAGAGTTCACTCCGTGGCTAACAATGTAAAGATTTCCGATAAGTATAGGGTTTACTCTGATATTGTAAATTTTACGCTGAACTACACGCCAAATACCAAAGAGATGGTGGACAACCAAAATCTCTACTCTATCAATTGGAGAGGCTTTGATTGGCGAATAGACAATGTGCGGGAAGCAGACGACAGGATGACGGTAACGGTTTTATGCGTCAGGAATGACCCCGTGGTGGCGGCATGACGGCGCAGCTCAACCCCGTCACCTATGGCAAGGCAATCCAGTACCAATTGGACTCGATTGTCACGCCCGTGCCCGTGTATGCGGCTTTTAACAGGAACTTTGCCACACAGCCGAAGTTCATAACTTGGATGCTCCGAAATGTTCACCAACCAGTATATACAGGCGTTTATCAGTCGGTTAAAGGCATTGACCGCCCGACTTTCCAAATATCTATTTTTACGCAAGTGATTGAAGACGGTTTCACAATTTCCAATCAGATACTACAATCGCTACATGGTTACAGCGGTCTGTTCGGTGGGGCAACCAATGGGTTTAACATTTCCAAGGCTGATGTGCAATGGTTGTATAACAGCTACGATAATGAGGAAAAGTTAGCGCAAGTGTTTTTAGACTGCACAATAGATATTCCAGCATAAGATAATTTTTTTAATTCTTTAAAGGAAACTCAAAATGGCTCTCCCAACAAAAATCCTACCCGGCTTTAGTGCAACGCTTTATGCACAGCCAACTTCTACGCCAACGCCTTTGACCTCGGCTGCTTTGGCAACTTATGCCACAGTCTCGGCTTTAGCGGTTTCTGGCAACCTAGTCCCAGTCGAGGCAATTCCTGCCTTTGGTCAGGACGATGCAGTTGCTTCTTTCGGCGTTGCTGGCTCCCGTCAGTCTGACAAAATCCCTGTTCAGTCTGCCCCAACATCGATGACCATTACAGCGGCATGGAACCCTAGCGATACTGTTTTGTTATTGTTGCGTGCCGATGCCTACAACGGCACGATTGACCGAACCTTTGTTATCTCTGCCACCGATGGCACGGGCATCGTGATCTATGCGTTCAACGGTCGTGTTAGCCAGTGGACTATTGACTCCGCACCCGGAGCCGAGGCCAAGGTCACATTTACCGTTCACCCACGGGGCAACCAGTACGGCTGGTCAGCATCAACATGAAGCTAGCCGAAGCCATTAAGGTGCTTTGCACGACTTACCAGTCCCTAGACGCTGTGGCTCGGGGGTTGGAGGTCGATGCAAAAGAGGTTGCCGATTCAAAGGTAGACCCAGACACAATTGAGGGCGTTGCTTTATCGTATTTGAAAAAGTACAACCCTTATACGGCTGCAAAAGCCGAAGAATAGCATGGACACTACAATAAAAGACACAAGCGATCTATTGAGTTTTCTCGTAACCCAAGCCGAGTCCCGCAAGGATTGGTTTGGGTTTACGCAGCAACGCATGACCGCAGTCTCGCTGGCGCACCAGATAGCAAAGGCGCACGCAGACAAAATGACCCCAGACGAGGTGGTTGAGTACGCATTGAAGCTGAATCAAGTCATCTATAACAAAATCATCAGAATGGTGTAATTATGCGTGTTTCTTTTAAGATTGAAGGCTTGAAAGAAGTGCAGAACGCTTTTGATGAGTTAGCCAATGACATTGGGGACAAAAAGGCACGCAGCTCGGTGCTTATCCCTTCAGTGCGTGAGGCAATGAAGCCAGTGCTTGCCGTAGCAAAAACGCTTGCCCCAAAAGACACGGGCGAGTTATCAATAACAATGCAAGTTGAGGCTCGCAGGCCAACAAAAAAAGACTTTAATTCTAAGTATGTAAGCCCAAAAGATACGGTCATTGCGCTTGTTACCACAAAATCATTTTCCAAAAGAGCTAAAAATAAGTTTTACAAAGAAAACGCTGATTTGTATAAAAGCGATAAAGCAGCATACAAGAGCAAATTAAAGTCACTCAAAGAATCTAAAGGCATTTTGACTGATGCAAGGGCAGTAGCGCAAGAGTTTGGGACTGCAAGAAACCCTGCACATTCATATTTAAGACCAGCACTTGAAAGCCAAGCGCAGCAGACCGCCATGCGACTTGGGGAAATCTTAGGGCGGCGCATAAATCAATATAGGGCTAAGACATGACAAAGTTCAGTGCAGCATTTGGAGAAGGCTACCAAGCAAAGCGCAAAGCATTGCTGACTAGGAGTTTTGAGTTGGGTGGTCACACATTCAAGGTTCAAATCCCTTTGGTTGCAGAGTCAGATGCAATTTACAAAAAGATCACGGCCCCAGAGCAGGCCGAGGTTGACAGAATCTACGCTGAGATAAGCAAGCCCCTAGAGCAGTTTAAGGAATCGCAGACAGAGGAGTTTGTTTTTACCGAAGATGATATTCTGGTAGACGGGCGCTCGATGCGTGAGGCGGCAAAGAACAAAGCAATCACAGAGGCTCGAATAACCGAGTTCTTTAAGCTCTTGATTCCAGAGCTAGAGGGGGCTACCTTAGAAAGCCTGACTTATAAAGACATTGAGGAGGAGTTCCCCCTTTCTGTCCAGCTCCAGATAGTAGAGAAAATTGGCGAAGTAATTAGCCCAAGTTATAGGGAAGCTCGGGGAAACTGATTCGCTCGTTGAGGAGACAGGTGGAAATCTCCATGATCTTCAACGGGCATACAATGGAAACTCTAGCCGACTTGGATGGCGAGACAATGGCAAGCATCCAGACAATGTACGCAGACGGAATGATTGGAAATTATGGGGTCTTGACGCAACTGGCTACGCTGACAAATGGGGTGTTTAACTACATGAGGTCGGCAAACTCTACCCCTTATAAGCTAGTCAACATTATGGGAAATGCGTATGATTACATATACCCACCGCCTGACCCTGCGTATGCAAAAGCGGCTGTAAGCGATAATTTATTGGCATTTATGATGCAAGCGCAGGGGTTTGATAAGTCTAAATTTTCGAGGTAATTTATGGCAAACATAGCAAGACTGGGCGTAACGCTTGGCTTAAATGCTGGTGAATTTAACAAAGGCATTGAGGCAGCAGGGAAGAAGCTCGCTCAACTTGGGGAAGCCGCAGCCAAGTATAGTCAAATGGGCGCAGTTGCTTTGGTTGCCGCAAGCGCAGCCGCACTTCAATACGCCGATGAGTTAGCCGATGTTGCCAAAGCCAATGATGTAGCGATTGGCACAGTCTTAAAACTTTCCAACGCCCTAGCGGTTTCTGGCGGCAAAGCCGATGATGCGGGGAAAATGCTTGCAGCGTTTACCAAGTTTATAGACCAAGCGGCTGGTGGTTCTTTGGAAGCCCAGAAAACCGCAAAAATGTTGGGCGTAAGTTTAAAAGACTTAGGCAATTTGTCCGAAGAAGAATTGCTTAACAAAGTTGTCAAGAACTTAGGCAAGATGGATGACTCCGTTACCCGCAATGCCAAGGGTATGGAGGTATTCGGCAAAGGTTTTAAAGGTCTTGATGCAATTGGCTTTGCCGAAGACATGGCAAAAGTTAATACTGTCACAGTCAAGCAAGCGGAGGCAATCCAAGCCGCTGCTGATATGTACGATGTATTTGGCGAGAACGCTCGACACACAATGCAAGTGCTTGCCGTTGAGTTAGGCCCAGTGCTTAAAACAACGATTGAGTATTTAAAGGAAATGCAGGGCGAAGGAAATATATTGGGTGATGTGTTTAGTTTGGTTTTTAAAACCATTGCATTAGGTGGCAGTTTTATTGGCTTTATATTTAAAGACCTTGGTAATGAAATAAAACACACTTATGAAAATGCAAAGGTTTTGGCGACTGAGGGTATTCAAGCGGCAATTAAATTAAATGAAGAACATGATGCAGCTCGTGAAAGATCATGGGAACGGCAAAAGCAATTTGCTAGAGACATTATTAACCCAGACCCCACGGGCATGGGCAAATTTGACATGGGCGCTGGTTCTGGTTGGAACGCACCGAAAAAAATAAGGAATGTAACTGAAGCAATAAACCCAGAAGATAGAAAACGGTTAGATTTATTGATGAAAATTGGAATGGAGCAATTGCGAATAGAACAAGAATATGAAGAATTTTATGGCAAATATGTTAATGACCAACAAATAGCAAGAGCTACTTATGAGGAAACCTCTCGGTTGTCAATTCAAAATTTAGACCGAGATAGAGAAATGTTTGCTCTTGAGATGCGTGGCGTTAATCTTAAAAGAGAAGATTTGGATTTACAAAAGGACGAATTAAAAGCAATATGGGCAAAAGCAGATGCTTTAAAAAAGATTGCAGACGATAGCAAATTATCTTCTGATGATAAATTGGCGGCAATTGAAAGAGAAGATGCTTTATACAAAAGAACAATTCAAGATGCACAAGCAAGACGCAGTGCCATTGTTAAATCAAAAGAAGGAACAATGATTGAAGGTTTTGGAGAAGCGGCTTCCCGTTTCTTTAGAGATATGCCTACAGATTTAGAGCGTGGTGCTTCTGCGTTCCAATCCGTCATGGGCAATATGGAAGGCGCAATTGATAAGTTTGTGCGAACTGGCAAACTAGGGTTTAAGGATTTGGCCCGTAGCATCATTCAAGATTTGATCTCGATTCAGTTACGAGCGCAAATGACGGGGATATTTAAAATGCTGTTTCCGACAATGTTTCCTGTCAGCACGGGTGCAGGGTCAATGTTTGAACTGCAAAACGCTGGCGCTGGTGCATTTGCAGATGGAGGCAGCCCCCCAGTAGGTCAGGCGTCTTTGGTTGGCGAGCGTGGGCCTGAGTTGTTTGTGCCTCGAACGGCTGGAACGATCATCCCAAATAACCAACTGTCTAACATGGGCGGCACTACGATGGTGACAAATAATTACATCAACGCCATTGATACAAAATCCTTTGAAGACCGTTTGCTTGGCAGCTCTAACGCTGTGTGGGCGGCAAATCAATATGCTGGCAAATCGCTGGCAGTGAACAGGGGCAGAGCATGAGTGGCTTCCAAGACATCTTTGAGATACAGCAATCCATGACGGTGAACAATCGCCGCATGGTTGGACAACAGGTAGCAAGGTCTGGTTACATCACGGTGGCCCAGTACCTGACGACTGTGCCTTGGGTGTTTACGGTCACGCCCCATGCCTATCTTTACTATCCGCAAGTTCGTGCAATCATTCAAGCGATTGACAACAAAGACCGTCAGTTGTCTGAAACCATTGTGATGACAAGCACTAATTTATCGTGGTTCACCAAGATGCAAGGAACGGCGACTGCGGCAACGCTTAACGGCGCACCAGCGGCTAATACGCAAACGCTTGCGCTGACCTCGAATGGTACTTTTAAGGCTGGCGATTTCATCATGGTAAGCGGATATACCTACAAGATAACTGCTGACTCGGCGGGGGCTTCTGTGGGCATCCACCGACCTTTGATTGGCACACCAGCATCGGGTACAACTGTTTACATTGGCAATCAATGTACTTTTACGGTCGTAGCAGAGGCTTGCCCAACCTATACGCTTAACCCAATGACTGACGGCGCTTTTGTTCAATGGGATGCGCCATTCGTGTTTAGGGAATACATCACATGACCACCATAAATGCCGTTACAGGCGCACAGATAAACCATGCCGAGTTTGTTCGGCTGACCGTAGGCACGGCGCTTACTGTTTACACATTTTGCAACGCTGCCGCCCCGATAACTGTTGACGGGATAACCTTCTCTAACCTTGGCGCTTTGCTGATGGTGGGCGATGTCCAGCGGGACATTAAAGCGACCTCAGACGACATGACCATTCAGTTGACGGGCATTGACCCAACCAACATTGGCATCATTTTGGGCAGCGAGATCAAAGGCTCGGTGGTGGAAATCTGGCGTGGTTTCTTTGACTCGAACAATCAAATCCTGACCTCACCTAGTCAGCAGTTCTTTAAACGCTATCAAGGGCTTATTAGTAGCGTTTCGATTACTGAGGATTTTAATACTGAGGCCAGAACACGGGTGGCGACTTGCTCTATTGCTTGCTCGTCAATGCGTAGGATTTTGGAAAATAGGTTGTCAGGGGTTCGGACAAATCAAAACAGTTGGCAATCCCTTTATGCCGCAGATACATCGATGAATCGGGTTGCTGAAATCTCAAACACTTATTTTGACTTTGGCTCACCTCCGCAGACTCAGACGCAGGCAAGTGAAACGACTACAACAATGGATTCAAGTTCTACAGGCGGTCAATGAGATTAGCAACAAGATACGACATACCCAGATTGCTGGAGATTGTGGAGGCGTATGCTTTTGAAAACCCAGTTAAGACGCTTGGCAAGACAGAGAACCATGACGCTAAGTATGTTGAGCAGTTGTTGTTCAGCATTATTGTTGGGCGTGGTTTTATCTTTATTGACAAGCACATGAAGGGGGCCATTATTGCGGTCAAGCAAAAGAATGTTTGGTCGCCCAATGTGACTGAGTTGCATGAGCTGCTGTGGTGGGTAGAGCCTGAGCACAGGGGCGGCTCGGTTGGTGGGCGGCTTTGGAAAGCGTTTGATAGCAAGGCAGATGAAATGTTAAAGGCTAATGCTGTGGACTTTGTGATTACCTCGATTTCAGCATCTGGCCCGTGGATTGATTTTACTAAGCGTGGCTACAAAGCGGTAGGCGCAAGTTTCGTTAAGGAATAAAAATGGTTGCGACAATGTTATTGGCGGCATATTACGGCTCTGCTGCTGCCGCTACACTTGCTTTAGGTGGAACAATGGCATATGCGGCAACGGTATTTGCCGTTAACTTTGCCGTTTCCATGATTGTTACAAAAGTGTTTGCCGATAATCCCGAAGCGCAACAAGACATGGGGGTGCGTCAGCAAGTACCGCCAAGTGCAGTAAACGCAATCCCCGTGGTCTATGGCGATGCTTATATGGGCGGCACTTTCGTTGATGCTGTTTTAAGCACAGATCAAAAGACAATGTATTATGTTTTAGCCGTATCTGGAATCAGCACGGTTGGGCAGTTCACATTTGATACGACAAAGATTTACTATGGCGACAGGCTTGTTACGTTTGATGGTTCAGACCTGACCAAAGTTGTTAGCCTTACCGATGAAGCGGGAAATGTTGACACAAAGATTAGCGGCAATCTGTATATCAATCTTTATAAGTCTAATGCTGCCGGCACTATTACCGCATTGAATGGCGCTTCTGCGCCTAGCACGGTCATGGGCGGCTCGGACATAGCGGTTGGGCAACGCTGGACAGGTACACGGCAAATGAATGGCCTTGGCTTTGCTATTGTCAAACTGACTTACAACAGGGATGCAGACACGACAGCCCTATCGCCAATTACTTTCCATGTGGCGCACTATCTTAATGGCGCAGGGGTGGCAAAGCCGGGCGATGTCTGGTACGACTACATGACCAACACGGTCTACGGCGGTGCGGTGGATACGGCTTTTGTCGATTCTGCTTGTGTTGCCGTGCTAAATACTTATGCAGATGCGACAATCACATTCACGAATTCAAGCGGCTCACCAGACACGCAATCCAGATACAGAATAAACGGCGTGCTGGATGCGGGGCAAACAGTTCTTTCAAATGTCGATAGAATTATGTCGGCCTGTGATTCTTGGATGACCTATAACGCAGCCCTTGGGCAATGGTCTGTTGTCGTAAACAAGGCAGAATCAACCGCATGGGCGTTTACGGATAACAACATCATTGGCGACATTCGGGTAAGCGTTACTGATTTGACAAGTTCAATCAATCAAGTTGAGGCAAGGTTTCCAAATAAAACCAACCGAGATCAAGCCGCCTTTGTCAACATTGAAACACCAAGCGGATTGCTCTACCCCAATGAGCCAGTCAACAAGTATTCCCTGACCTATGACTTAGTTAACGATTCAGTCCAGACCCAATACTTAGCCAATAGACTGCTTGAGCAAGCACGGGAAGACCTGATAGTTTCGTTCAGCACGACTTACTACGGCATCCAAGTTAACGCAGGCGATGTGGTATCGGTCACAAACACGGACTATGGCTGGTCTGCCAAACTCTTTAGGGTGATGAAAGTCAACGAGGCTTCGCTGCCTGACGGGGGCTTGGGTGCTAAGTTGGAGCTATCCGAATACAACGCCGCAGTCTTTGATGACGCAAGCATTACGCAGTTCACGCCTGTACCTAACAGTGGATTGCCTTCGGTAAGTTACTTCAGTCCGTTATCTGCGCCTACAATCACGGGCTATCCAACGGCAACGATTCCTCACTTTGATGTATCTGTCAGCATTCCAGCGACAGGCCGAGTCACAACAGTAAGTCTTTTCTATACGACCTCTGCAACGCCTACAGCGACAGACTGGAAACTGCTACAGACTGCGGAAACGACTAACGCACAGCCAATTACAAACTCAACAAGTTATGTCTTTGCAAATCAAAGTTTGCCTGCCGCAACTTATTATTTTGGCTACATTGTGGGCAATGAGATAAGCCAATCGGTTTTAAGTGCGCTCAGTTCCTCATTTGTGTGGAGTCCAACGGGTTTGGTTGGGACAAACGGGACACGAACTGCAATCTTGGTTGTCTACAAATGGTCTGCAACACAGCCTGTCAGTTCATTTCCAGTTGGTACATCAGATTACACATGGGCGACTGGGCTTTTTACAGCACCAGCGACATTAAACGGTTGGTCAATTGCTCCACCAGCCGCAGTGGTTGGTCAGACTTTATGGGCTTGCCGAACAATTTACACTGACACATTAACTGCGGCAGTATCAACCGTTACTTGGTCTGCTTCAGCATCTTATGCGGCGGGGGCGGCGGGTACTAACGGAACCAATGGGACTAATGGAACTGACGGGACTAATGGTGCATCTGCCAGAGTTATGTATGCTCGCATTGCAAGTAACCCAACGCCCGTGACGGGAACGGTAACGGTAGCAGGCGATAACAGGCCCACGGGTACACAGGCCAGTGCCGTGTGGGGTTCATCATTCAATGTTACTTGGTACGCCAATGACCCAACCCCATCTAGCAATGACTCTTTATACCAAGCCGATGGCATTTACGATGGCACAAACACCGCATGGTCAACGCCCTATATTTCTGCGTTAAAAGTTGGCGCTTTGTCTGCTGTCTCTACCAATACGGGCAGTCTCACAATTAGCGGAACGCTGCAATCAAATACGGCGGCGATTAGCGGCACTACCATGACGGGCGCAGGCGGCGTGTTGTATTCGACAGGAAACTTTGCATTTGGCAATGCGACAACCAACATTTCGTACAACGGTACGCAGATGACGCTAAACGGCAATGTGGTGGCGACTGCAAATGTTAATGCTAACGCAGTCACTGTGGCGACAGGCGTGGCATTGGCAACCGATACAACTATTGCTGGAACTGAAATTACACTGCTAACAATTTCTTCGTTTGATACTGGTGGTCAACCATGCTCAATAACTTTTTCAAGTAGTATTTTGAACGGTCAATCTGGGCCAGCAGTTAATTCAACTTTTTCATATCGACTAAAATTTAACGGCACAACGCAACAAACTATTACCGTGTTTTTTAGTAGTAGTGGCTCTATTATTCCAGCCTCTGTTACACGGCAAATTTATTTTGCATCACCCCCATCTTCAGCATTTTCTATTACATTAACTTGTCAATTAACAACTGGAAGTGATAGCGCAATTGTTTATGCAATAGATAGTGGTGGTACTTCAATGGTGGTTTTGGGATTAAAACGATGAACTATTATGCTTTGGCTGATGCAGATGGGTACGCTACCCAATTCCTAAGTTCTGTTTTTGAGCAAGAAGGCATGGTGTTGCTAGATGCACTTCCAGAGCAAAGCCTTAACTCAAAATACAAGTTTCACATTGCCTCAAAGACATGGGTTGACACCAGAACTGAACAAGAGATTCAAACGGAAACAGAATCGCTGGTTAAAAGCGCACGCAATACTTTATTGAAAACTTCAGATTGGACACAACTTTTTGATGTAAGTGTTTCAAACAAAGCAGATTGGGCAACCTATAGACAGGCGTTAAGGGACATTCCTGACCAGCAAGGCTATCCAGAAAATGTGATCTGGCCCATTGCTCCTCAGTAAAATTCAGCGTAGAATTCCGTTACAAGACATGACAATCCGTAGCCCTGCGAGTCAGCGGGGAGCGTCACCACCCTCGTTAGGGGAACTATCTTGGCTAAATTTTCTAAGAACACTATCTCGCAAGTGTCGGGGTTTGACAATCCCGTTATCGCTGGAGAGTTGGTTTACAACCAAAAGACTTACTGGAACCTGACGCTTACGGCGGCAGACTCAACCGGCACACAGCAGCCCGTTGATTTAACAGGGGTCACAATAAACGCCCAAATTATCCGTAGAACTGTTACTGATTTGACAGATACTCGCAACGGATTGGTGTTTACGATTGGCAACTTTACGCCAACGCCTACGGCAATTCCTCTGACTGTAAGCAACATTGTCACGGCGGCAGGGTCGTTCACAGTCACCATTGACGACTCGACTTGGGGTCTGCTGACAACGGACGCAGAATTGGACATCAGCGTTCAAGACCCAGTTTGTTTTAGCGGTCGAATCAAGATTTCCTTTCCTGCCAACTCGCCAACCCCTGCGGAGGACAACATTATCTTTTTAATGTTTCTCGTGCGGTCAGACGGCATTGTTAAAGTTTAAGGCGAAAAATCATGGCAAATATGCAAGTTACTGTTGTTGACGGGAACAATGTCACGGTCAGTTTAGATCGTGGCGTGGCAGGCGTTGGTATTGCAAGCGTTGAGTTGGTTGTAATTGACTCGGCGAACTATCTTTTAATTACCTACACAAATGGCGAAACCCAGACGGTTGGCCCAGTAGGGGTTATCCAGTATTCAGGAACTAGCCCGATTAACATTGCTGGTTCAGTTATTAGCCTAACAACAGTACCCGTTACTCTGGGCGGTACAGGCCAAATTACTGCCAATGCCGGGTTTAATGCTCTTGCTCCCGCTCAAGCAACCCATGCCGGCAAATATCTAAAGACTGATGGCACAAACTCGGCTTGGGATCAATTAGATATATCTACTGCTGATATAACTGGAACACTTCCTATTGTTAATGGCGGCACAGGTCAGACTACGGCAAACACAGGTTTGAATGCTTTGCTCCCAGCACAGACGGGACAGGCTAACAAGTACCTCCAAACTGATGGCGCAAATTCATCTTGGGATGCAATCAGCCTTTCCACTGCCGATATCACTGGCGTATTGCCGGTAGTCAACGGTGGTACGGGGGTTGCCACATCCACCGGAACTGGCTCAACGGTTCTTTCTAGTTCGCCCACTTTGGTAACTCCCATCTTGGGAACGCCCACTTCAGGAACGCTCACAAACGCAACAGGCTTGCCCGTAGCGACCGGCATTAGCGGCTTGGGTACTGGTGTGGCGACCTTCCTTGCAACGCCTTCTAGCGCCAATCTAGCGGCGGCTTTAACAGATGAGACAGGTACAGGCGCTGCCGTATTTGCTACCAGCCCGACACTTGTTACACCGGCTCTTGGCACTCCCGCATCTGGAATAATGACCAACGTCACCGGCACAGCGGCTGGTTTGACGGCTGGAAATGTAACGACAAACGCCAATTTAACTGGTGCAGTAACTTCGGTTGGTAATGCAACTTCGCTTGGCAGTTTTACATCGGCAAACCTTGCTACTGCATTGACGGACGAAACAGGGTCAGGCTCTGCCGTCTTTGCGACAAGTCCTACTTTGACAACGCCCGTAATTTCGACAATCAATGATGCAAACGGCAATGAAGTTCTTGTTCTTGTTCCTGTAACTTCTGCGACCGATTATGTGGCTATTCAAAATGGCATTGGCGTTGGTTCGCCTTTGCACATTTATGCTGATGGCTCAAGCGCAAACACGGGTATGCACATCCAGCCCAAAGGGACTGGGCTTGTCACAATTAGCGATGGTCTGGACAACAACAAGGGCATTCGGTTTCGCAGTTCTGCAAGCGCAGCAAGCACGATTACTTTGCTTGACGCTGTTGCTACGGCAGGGCGAGTTGTCACACTGCCTGATGCAACCACCACTTTAGTGGGCAGAGATACAACCGACACGCTGACCAACAAAACGCTGACTAGCCCCGTGATGACCGCCCCTGCTTTGGGGACTCCTGCCTCTGGAATAATGACTAATGTGACGGGTACGGCTTCCGGTCTAACTGCTGGAAATGTCACCACCAACGCTAATTTAACAGGCGATGTCACTTCGGTTGGAAATGCTACAACTTTAGCAACCGTTGCTACGGCAGGGGTTACAGGTTCAAGCACTGCTATTCCCGTGGTAACAATCAATGCCAAGGGCTTGACTACAAGCATCACCACAGCGGCGGTCATTGCACCAGCAAACACGCTATCAGGCAGCACCTTGGCGGCAGGCGTAACAGGCTCATCGCTGACAAGCCTTGGCACGATTGCCAATCTGTCTGTCACGGCAGGGACAATCTCCACGACTCCTTCGGCCTCCACCGATATTGCAAATAAAGATTATGTCGATACAGTCGCACAGGGTCTTGACCCTAAAGCCTCATGCGTTGCGGCTACGACTGTCAACATTACTTTATCTGCCCCGCAAACCATTGATGGCATTGCCTTAATTGCGGGTGATAGGTGTCTGGTTAAAAACCAATCAGCGCCTGCGGAAAATGGTATTTATGTTGTAGCGGCAGCGGCGTGGACTCGCTCAACGGACATGAATGCTTGGGTTGAAGTCCCCGGAGCATTTACCTTTATTGAGCAAGGAACAACGCAGGCCGACACAGGTTGGGTGTGTACTTCTAATGCTGGCGGGACTCTTGGAACCACGGCAATTACTTTTGTGCAATTCGCAGGGGTTGGCTCTTATACCGCAAGCACTGGACTGACTTTAACCGGCACAGCGTTTAGCCTTACAGCACCCGTCACAGTGGCCTTGGGCGGCACGAACGCAACAAGCGCAGGGATAGCAGCGTTTAATAACATCTCTGGTTACACGGCCTCTGGCGCAACGGGTACGACCTCGACTAATCTGGTGTTCAGCACATCTCCAACTTTGGTTACGCCTATCCTTGGAATACCGCAATCGGCTACGCTGACCAACGCTACGGGACTACCCCTGACAACTGGCGTGACAGGAACGCTTCCTGTTGCCAACGGCGGCACAGGGCTTACCGCAGGAACCTCTGGCGGCGTACTGGCCTACACAGCCGCAGGCACGCTGGCATCTTCTGCTGCACTAGCGGCAAGCGCATTGGTTATTGGCGGCGGGGCTGGTGCGGCTCCAAGCACCACAACCACAGGCACGGGTGTCGTCACAGCCCTTGGCGTTAATACAGGCTCTGTTGGCGCTTTTGTCGTTAATGGCGGGGCACTCGGTACACCCAGCAGCGGCACAGTCACCAACCTGACAGGCACTGCCAGCATCAACATCAACGGTACTGTCGGCGCTACGACTGCGACCACGGGTGCGTTTACTACGCTGAGTGCGAGTGCGGGAACAGGCAACACAATTACAGCTACGGCGACAGGCGGTGGGCAGCATTTACGCATGTTAAATGGGTCTGAGCTTGGGGTAATTCTTCTCAACGATACAGGGGGGGTTGATATTTGGGCGCATGGAGACAATGCTGGTGACGTTATTAACTTAAAAACTGGCAGCGGTATTGGTATAGCGAGGGGGCAAATTACTAGTACCGGCCTAAACAGCACAGTAATCGGAGCCACAACCCCGGCAGCGGGTAGCTTTACTACGGTGACTACTACAGGAAACATCGTTTCTACAGTCCCCGATGCAGCTTACCAATGGGGACTGAAAGGTACAACGAAAGGTATTAGGTTTGGAACACAACCTACGTTTTCAACGATAGACGCTGTTGATTCAACGCTTGTCGGTAGCTACCAGCCGCTTCTAATCTCAGGTAGCACGGTAACACTTGATAGTACCTCTACAGGGAAGGCAGTTCTCAGCAGCACCGGCCTAGCAGTAACCGGGACGCTGAGTGCGACAGTAGGCACAGGAACTATTGGGTGGGGTACTTACACACCGACACTAACCAATGGAACAAATGTTGCTGCTTCGACGGCAGTGGCATGTCAATACAGCCGCAACGGGGCCACAGTCACGGTTTCGGGTAATTTTTCGCTAGATACAACATCTACAGGACAAACGGATATGCGAATATCTTTGCCCATCGCATCAAACATAGCTGTTTCCAACAACGTGGGTGGAGTCGCCTGTTCAAACGACAGTACAAGCGTATTTGCAATACGAGGTGATGCGACTAATGACACTGCTTTATTGCAAGGTTACTCAAATAATGCAAGTAACACAGATATGTTTTTCACTTTCACATACCAAATCATTTAAGGATTAAATCATGGTCACTAAAACAGTATCCCTAAAAGAAGTCACCACCCAAGAAAATGGGGCAGTTCAGACTGCGTGGAGGATGGAAAAGACATTTGAAGGTGAGTCGCCAATATGCAAAACTCGGTTTGTAACACTGGTTCCCGGCACTTCTTTGGATCAGCATATAAATAGTCTGAACGCTTATTTACTTGGCGAAGGTTTCCCGAGTGTCTCTGCTGCTGAT
>Ga0114975_10001529_pt1 | contig 16451 bp, 17 predicted proteins | sample S_130626_EF_Meta_FD_87031 | JGI IMG/M metagenome (GOLD analysis project Ga0114975, IMG submission 87031) | Freshwater microbial communities from Lake Simoncouche, Canada to study carbon cycling - S_130626_EF_MetaG | ecosystem: Environmental > Aquatic > Freshwater > Lake | place: Lake...
TAATAAAATATGAAAGGAAAATCATTTAATAAAAGTAGAACAAGTAGATCAAGCAAAACAAGCAGATCAAGTAAATCAAGTAGATCGGGTGGATCTCGCGAATCATTCAATAGATATAAACCAACACAAGAAAGTATAAAACAAGATATACATGACTATATTCAAAAAATAGATGGTTACCATCCAAATATAAATGATTGGGATGTAAGTGATATAACAAATATGTCATTTTTATTTAAAAATCAAAGAAACTTTGATGAGGATATAGGTGGATGGAATGTGAGTAATGTTACTAATATGTTGGGTATGTTTGCTGGTTGTAGAAGTTTTGATAAGGATATAGGTGAGTGGGATGTAAGTAATGTTACTAATATGTCGGGTATGTTTGCTAATTGTAGAAATTTTAATAAGGATATAAGTGAGTGGGTCGTGATTAATGTTGATAATATGTCAAATATGTTTTATGATTGTATGTATTTTAATAAAAATATAGGTGGGTGGAATGTGAGTAATGTTACTAAAATGGTGGGTATGTTTGATGGTTGCGTATCTTTTGATAAGGATATAGGTGAGTGGGACGTGAGTAATGTTACTGATATGTCAGGTATGTTTAATGGTTGCATATCTTTTGATAAGGATATAGGTGAGTGGGATGTAAGTAATGTTACCGATATGTCAAATATGTTTGCTAATTGTAGAAGTTTTGATAAGGATATAGGTGAGTGGGATGTAAGTAATGTTACCGATATGTCAGGTATGTTTGCTAATTGTTTAATGTTTGATCAGTATATAGGTGGATGGAATGTAAGTAATGTTACAGATATGTCAAATATGTTTAATAGGTCTCTATCTTTTGATCAGGATATAGGTGGGTGGAATGTAAGCAATGTTACTAATATGTCATACATGTTTGCTGACTGTGCTCATTTTAATCATGATATTAATAATTGGAATATTAGAAATGTTACTAATATGTCATACATGTTTGCTGGTTGTAGAGATTATAATTTATTAAATAGTGTGGATTGGATTTTAATTCTTAATAGTCGTGTATTTAACCAATAATATCCTAAACATTTAAATAATATTAATGATGAGTAAAAAATTATCAGAAAATATCTGGATCGAAAAAATCGCGTAAACCAACTGGATCAAATAGATATAACCCAACCCAAGAAAGTATAAGACAAAATATACGAAGATGAAAAAGAATATCTCGTAAAAATAAAAATTGAACTGAATTAAACATAATTTCAAATAATAAAGTAAAATGTTCAAGGTTTTTGATTTTAATGTATACAATACAAAAAAAGAGGACGACGACAGTGATGATGAAGTCGGCATTCGTTTTTGCATTCAAATGTTTGGTATTAATGAAAAAGCGGAATCGTGTTCAATACTTGTTGAGAATTTCAAGCCTTTCTTCTATATAAAAGTCGGTGAAAATTGGACTCATCAGACAAAGAACAGTTTTCTGTATCATATTAAAAATGTTATTGGGACATATCACGCAGAGTTTATATGTGGTTGTGAGTTGGTTCACCATAAAAAATTGTACGGATTTGATGGGGGAAAATTACACCCATTTGTCCGTATTGTTTTCGAAAATACTACTACCTTTAATCGTGTTAAAAATTTGTGGTATCAAGATCAGCGCGAAGGAAATAGTTTCAAAAAGGATGACAGGGGGTTTGTAGTTCGAAGGCTCATTGAATATGAGTTTCAAGGAACAAAGACAACACTCTACGAAGCAAATATTCCTCCATTGCTACGTTATTTTCATATTCAGAATATAAGTCCTTCTGGGTGGATTGAACTTCCTGAAAAATATACAAAACCAATTTCCGCGAAAACTACTACCTGCGATTTTGAATTTTCCATCAGCCACGACAAGATCATCTCATTACCTGATAAAGATACACCAGTTCCCTATAAAATATGCAGTTTTGATATTGAAGCAAGTTCGTCGCACGGAGATTTTCCATTACCAAACAAAACCTATAAAAAATTAGCTGTAAATATTATTACGTATTTTGCATTAAATGATATTCCAAAAGCGAGTATTTCCTCTGTATTGCAAGATATTGTTCTCACCGCGTTTAATTATAGTAAACGATTTGCGAACGACATTGAAGAAGTGTTCCCGAAGAAGCGTCCTACCCAGGAATATTTAATAGCAACTATTCAAGAATGGCTAAAGACACCCATTCACCATTATCGTAAAACAGTTGCCCTGGAGAACCTTTCCATTATAGAGAAATATCAGACTGAAATGACTCACGAAGAAGACGAAAGCGCATTGCCTTTTTGGTTGAAAGACCGGGTTTACCTTAAAGCGAATGCCACTGTGGTGGATCTGATAGCAGACAAAGAATATGACCGAGATTCAAAAATAAATACATTGATGCTGACATTTGACGGTATGATGCTGAAGGAAGAATATGTCGATAATCCATTTCCTACTTTGGAGGGTGACAAAGTTACCTTTATTGGAAGTACCTTTTCGAGATTTGGGCAAGAAACCTATTTAAATCATTGTATTACATTAAATACTTGCGATTCTGTGAGAGATTGCGAAATCGAAAACTATTCCAATGAGAGACAAGTGTTGTTGGCCTGGAAGAATTTAATACAACGAGAAAATCCTGATATCATTATCGGGTATAATATTTTTGGGTTTGATTATATGTTTATGTTTCAGAGAGCCAAAGAATGTGGTTGTGAGATGGAATTTTTGGATATGTCGCGAAATGTGGGTGAGGTATGCGGAAATCTTACCAAATCTGGTGAATGGAACATTGAAGAATCGAGTATCAATATTGCGAGTGGGACACACGAATTGAGATATATCAAAATGAATGGGCGGATTCAAATTGATCTCTACAACTTCTTTCGCCGTGAAGAAAACCTTGTGTCGTATAAATTGGATTATGTGGCAGGTCATTTTATAGGAGATTTCATAAGCGAATACGAATTGATAGAGTACGAATACGAAGAATCTTCGATAGATGTTACGCGAGTGCACACAAATAATATGACTGGGTTGGCGATTGATAGTTTTGTTCACTTTGAAGAAATTAGTCATACGACGGAATACTACAAAGGTGGAGCTAAATTTCGTGTTTTGGATCTGGACAAAGAAGAAAAATGGATTGATATTCAGGGATCGGAGAGATTGGATATGACCAAAAAAGTACGATGGTGTTTAGCCAAGGATGATGTTTCACCGCAAGATATTTTCAGAATGACAAACGGACCAATGTCTAGTAGCATAACACGTTCAACAATTGCAAAATATTGTATTCAGGATTGCAACTTGGTCCATCATCTCTTTAACAAGGTAGATATTTTAACAGGATTCATCGAAATGGCAAAAATATGCAGTGTTCCCATCAATTTCATTATTATGCGTGGCCAGAGTATTAAACTCTTGAGTTATGTTGCCAAGAAATGTCGAGAGAAGGACACATTAATGCCAGTTATCGAAAAAGGGAGTATGGACGACGGGTATGAAGGAGCTATTGTCCTGGAACCAAAATGTTCACTGTATTTAGACAATCCGGTCGCCTGTGTCGATTATGCCTCTCTTTATCCTTCGTGTATGAGTAGTGAAGAAATATCTCACGATAGTAAGGTCTGGGTAAAAATATATAACCTGGATGGGATATTAATGGAAGAATATGGAGAAAAAAATGAATCGGGTGAATTTAAATATGACAATTTGCCGGGTTACAAGTATGTAGATATTCCTTACGACACTTTCACCTATATTCGAAAAACATCCAAATCTGCAAAAGAAAAGATTAAAAGTGGATACAAGGTTTGTAGGTTCGCCCAGTTCCCAGAAGGAACCCGGGCAATTATGCCTTCGATATTAGAAGAGTTAATGGCTGCGCGGAAATCAACCCGTAAATTGATTCCACTACAAACAGATGATTTTATGAAAAATGTCCTAGACAAACGACAATTGGCTTATAAAATTACCGCAAACTCTCTTTATGGTCAATGTGGAGCTAAAACAAGTCCTTTTTATGAACAAGATATTGCGGCCGCAACAACTGCGACAGGTCGTCTCCTATTGACATATGCAAAAACAATGATCGAAGGTGTCTACACAAATCGTATCTGCGAAACAAGTGAAGGTCCGGTGAAAACAAATGCAGAGTATATTTACGGAGACACCGATTCCATCTTCTTTACGTTTAATCTTTCAACGGTTGACGATGAACCTATCCGCGGAAAACGCGCTCTCGCCCTCACAATCGAACTCGCACAAGAAGCAGGTGCAATGGCCTCCAAGTTTTTGAAGAAACCACACGATCTAGAGTACGAGAAGACCTTTATGCCCTTTTGTCTCTTGTCCAAAAAAAGGTATGTGGGTATGCTTTACGAACACAATCCGAATAAAGGTAAAAGAAAGGAAATGGGTATTGTTTTGAAACGCCGTGACAATGCCCCTATTGTCAAGGATATTTATGGAGGTATTATCGATATTTTGATGAAAGAACAAAATATTGGGAGCGCGATTCGATTTTTAAAGGCTTCCTTGGAGAATATTGTAAACAAACAGTGCCCCATTGAAAAATTGATTATCACAAAATCGTTGAATTCTTACTACAAGTTGCCACAGCAAATTGCCCATAAAGTATTGGCGGACCGAATCGCTTCAAGAGACCCTGGAAACAAACCCAATGTCGGAGATCGTATTCCTTTTGTGTATATTCACAATGCCAACAAAAACGCCTTGCAAGGAGAAAAGATTGAAACGCCCGCTTTTATCGCGTCAAATCATTTGAAAATTGATTATTCGTTTTATATTACCAATCAGATTATGAAACCTGTACAACAATTGTTTTCGTTGGTGTTGGAAGATATTTGGAAAGAACACAAAAAGGTATTGAAAATACGCCAGTTTCATAAAGAGGTTGCTGTTATGCGAAGAACAATGGATGACGAAACCTTTCAGAAGAAGTTGGAGGCCTTGAAAAACAAGGAGGTCAAGGCAATTCTTTTTGATGATTATTTGCGCGATACCAATAATGAAAAAGAAAAGACAAAATCAATTGCACATTACTTTGGATCTAAATAATCATTTGATAAAATGAGATTTTACATTATAATTTTGAACCCTCGAAAAATATTAAAGATTTATTAAGAATATTAAATATGCAATGCCTCCCGGAGTTAAAAAAACCCGCGATATTTTTATAAGCGAATCCAATAAAAAACACAATAACGCGTATACATATGATAATGTTGTTTATGTTAATAATTTGACAAAAGTGTTGATCACTTGTCCAATACACAAAGATTTTGAACAATTACCCGAATGCCATTTAAGAGGACACGGTTGTCGCGATTGTTCTTTCATCTCTACTGCAAATAAAAAAATATTAACTTCAAAGAGTAATTTTTTTACTAAAATAAAAATTGTAGACAATGAAAATAGATGGGACTACACAGAAGTCGACAAAGAATATCGTGGCATCGATTCTGTTGTTACATTGAAATGTAATGGCTGTGGTCATAAAACAAGAAGAACACCTTATAAACATTTGCATGATTTTCCACCGTGTAAAAGACATTGTTTTATTGTAAAACCCAGGTTGTTTGATCTAAAAGATGTTGTTGCAGATGAACCATTAGACAATGAACCATTAGACAATATAATCACAACAGAAGTATGGAGACCATTCTCAAAAAATAAAAACTATTTGGTGAGTAGCAAAGGAATTATTAGAAATCTGAAAACAAATAAGGTATTTACTGGTTCATTGGATGCAACAAGTGGATATATGCGAACCGCTATTCTTGGAAAAATGTACAGTATTCACTTTATGGTTGCTTCAACATTTTTGTCCAATCCAGACGAGAAACCAACAATAAACCACAAAAATAAAATCAGAACCGACAATCGTGTTGAGAATTTGGAATGGTCTACTTACTTGGAGCAAAATATACACAAAAGCAAAGTACTAATCAAAACATACAAATCGCATAAAAATGGCAAAACTGTTCTACGAATAAACAAAGATACAAATAAAACAATTGAATCTTATCCAACTCTTATGTTGGCGGCAAAATGGATACTGGAAAATGTATATAACCAAGATACGAACAGTAAAGATATACAAAAAGAACTGTCTAATATGTCAAACTCTTTATCACAGGGCATCAGAAGAAACAATAATAATTATTTTCACGACAATTTTATATGGAAATTTGAAGATGAAAAAAAGACAAAAAAAAATGAAATATGGGAACTTGTTGAAGGCATGTATTATATTTCGAATCTTGGAAGATGGAAAAGCGGTTCTAAAATAAAAGAAGTATTTTCGATAACTGGTGGATACTATGATATTAAGATCGACAACAAACATCATAAAATACACAGATTAGTCGCAGGCCATTTTGTAGATAATCCTCACAAAAAACCATTTGTCAATCATAAAAATGGTGATAAGTTAGACAATAGAGCTGAAAATTTGGAATGGGTCACAAATAAAGAGAATATCATACACGCATATGAAAATGGTTTGATTAAAAAAGGAGTAACACCTGTCATTCAATGTAATGCAGAAGGGGAGGTCGTTAAAAGATTCGAGAGTATAAGCAAAGCATCTAAGGAGTTAAATATACACTCTAGCGGCATAAGTGCTTGTTGCAGAGGAATTATTTTGCAAACACGTGGATATCATTTTAAATATGTAAAATGATATTGTAGACTTTTTAAACACCTATGGATCATAATAATTTAATTAAATGCTCTATTTAAATTAACTTTACTTCTGCTATACTTCCGCTTGTTTCGTTTTAATTTTTTAGACCTGCCACCCTTTCTACTATTGGATTGTTTTGTAACCGCACTAACCATTTTCTCTCGCCTTTCTGGATCCTTAACTGTATCGTTTATATTTTTTATTCGTTGTTTTATTATTTTATCCATATTGTTTTTTATTTTATCCTTTTCTATCTTTTCCTGTCGTGCCAAATTATCAATGGCCCTTCGTGTTTCTATATTTTGTTTTATTTCTTCTTCTGTATATTTTGGCAAAATACCTTTACTTATATTTCTTTTCATTTTATCGGAACGAATGTCCTCAAGAGTTTTTCTCTGACTAGGGGTTTGTAAAAAACTAGAAATTATATCTGAAGTTGGCCCAGAGAACACGGCTCTTTTTGGTATAAGACCAACACTCGAATCTATGACACTATTTCCTTTATTTACACCCTGTACAACATTATAAAAATGATTAGCGTCTTCTATTTTACGTTTAAATATTATTGTATTATTTAGTTCTAATATATACCAGGTATCATTTATACGTAACGAAAACCAATTCCCATTTTTACTTATAAAGGTTCCTTCCCATACTTTATAACCATTATGCATATCTTCTTCAATTACAATAAGCTCGTCATCTGGTTCTATATCTGTTAGTTTGCTTATCTGTGTAAATGCTTTATCATTCTGAAGATTTGTTATAAGTTCTAACCCTTCTTGCAGAGTCTTTCGATCCATAATATATTATTATTTTAAATTATCAGAGATAAAAATTGAAATAAGTTTCTGAAATTGAATCAATATAAAAATGTCGGAAAGTGTAGAAATGCAATTTTACCAGCTGGAAAACGGAATATTGACCTATTTGTCTCAAAATTTCACCAGTCTTCACGGAGACAAGTCACCTGAAGAGCAGAAAAAACTATTAAGTAATTGGTATCATTTTTTAGACGAATCAACAAAAGGTGAACAGTATAGTGATTGGTTGTTGCAAAAAACTTCATTGGAAAGCTTCGGAGAGGTTTGTCAACATATCCTCGAATGCCGTATTGATGAAACAGTTTTGAGGGAGCCGATTCCGGAATCCCATGACATCAAGAAAATATTAGATGTTTATGCCAGATACTACGTAAACATCTCACTAACCGCTCAGTTTTTATCGGATTCCTTGTGTGATTTTGATTCTGTTTAAGTTAACTTAAGTATCCTATGTTGCCATTTTATTGTTTTATTTCTTATTTTATTATATAATGCCTCGGTGTCCAAAAGGAACTCGTCGTTGTCCTCCTAAAACAGGCGAATGTTTTCCAACAAAATCCATCAAAAACCCCGCACGAAAATTGCCTTCACGAACATCTCCCACTCGAAAATCACCCGCGAGATCGCCTAGAACATCAGAATTTTATTTTAAGACAGGAAAAAAACGTTGTCCTAAAGGTTTTGTGCGTGCAGGATTTTCTCAACCAGATCTAGGAATAATAAAGGGTGTAACATGTGTGATGGATCCTACAAATCCAAAATATAATGAATGGGATATTCAAAAAGAAATTCTACAAAAGAGAAACAAAAATATGTATGGAGATAAGAATTTTGTCAATGGCAAATCCACCTTTGGACAAGATGAAATTGATAGATGGAATACAATTAAAATGTAATGGGTTTACAAATTAAGAAAAACCGAGGGCAACACGAAACAGATTAAGGTAACCGCTCAATTTTTATCGAATTCCTTGAGTGATTTTAACTTTTTAGTGTTTCTCTTAACATTACGAAAACTTTGCCTCGAATATTTTGATCTTTTTCCACCCATTTTGGTTAGTTCAACTGTTTTTGTTAAATAAGTTTCGTAAATCAATACTTGTGATAAATATTTTAATAAATTATTGAAAAGTTTATATTTCTCACAAGATTCTCTATCAAATGAATCAAACCTATTCATATATCCAAATAATAACCGCACATATTCCCTAGCTGGTAATGTAATTTCTGGAAATAATAAAAATACCTTATCCATAAGGTCTTGATGACTTCTTTGGATATCAGATATACTCGTTTCTACAAATGTGTGAAAATTATCTATTCTTTCTTGTAGTTTTTTTACATATTCATTAAATCTATTAAATCGTTTCAAATCAATTGGTTTAGGATTTTCTATTAAAGTTATTTTTCGTAAATTCTCTTGATAATTAATTAATTCTTCTTGCATTCTTTCAAGTGAATTTTTTTTATTAAATTCGGATATCATTTTTTCTTTCACTAATTCCATCATATCTACAAATGGTATATCAATTATTCCTTTATTGTGCGTTTTTTCATTTTCAAAATTATCTGAAATATATCCAAATGAATTATACCACGACTCACCACTTGTTAATAGTTTCAAGTATTTTAAACTAATAGATATTCCGCAATTAGTTTCTATTTCCGATCCATCCACCAATGAAATTTTTGATATATTCATTTTTTTTGCAAATAAATCCACCAAAGATAACAACTCTGTACCTTTATATGCACATTTATGCAATTCACCTATAAAAATATCATTTGTATTTATTTTCATATATAAACAAAGATCACCCGATGTGATATCATACCCACCGTGTTTATCAATAATTATATCAAACTTATCTGGTGGAAAAACACTCTGTAAAATATCAAATTCATTCATATATATTTAGTATATTTAGTAAATATTTTATACGGTGTCTTTTTCCCCTAATAATTTCATTAGAGTTGTAGAAGGTATTTGATTTGATAAATTGTCCATTATTTCAGTGTGCAATGGTTCTCTATTATGTAATTCGTAAAAGGATGTTTTGAAGTCGTTAATAATTCTTTTGTTATCTTTGTCATTTTTCTTTTGTTTGTTGTTTTTAATTCTGTGAAATTTGATTAATTCTTGTAATTTTTTTTCTTTGTATTCATCGCTAAACCACGAATTTCTCGTATCATTTGTCGAAACCAAAACATCGCATATCTCGGGTTTAGCCAGTTGTTTGTATATTTCCAAATTCTCAAAAGACTCTTTAAACTGAGCAATAATAGAATCAGGAATCACGGGACTTGTCTCCATTAATCGATCAAATTCTTCCTTGCATATTTTTAACATTTGAAGAACTTGCATCCGTTCCGACGGGTGTTTCGCCAATTCTATTTTAATATTTCGGTAAAATTTGTCCCAAGCGATCCCACTCACACGATGAGCTTCATTCAATTGTGTGATTTTTAAAAACTGTTGAATTGTCGTGACAATCCCTGCCACAATATTAAATGTTCCGATAATCATACCAAAATAACTCTGATATTCATATGGAACTTTCTCTTGTGCAAAGTTCGCTGTTCCAGTGAGTGTAGAAATAATAATTACTGGAATGGTATACCACGCGTTTAAATTCGAATACATCACGTTGGCACGCGAATGCAACCACCTATAGATCATTGATTTATCAGACCATTCTACAAAAATGTGTTCGTGTTCTTCCGTCCAGTCGTTTGCTTCTTCGTATAATTTATATTCGATTGAATTTATGTCCAAGGAAGAATCGTCTGATTCGGTCTTCATAGACTATAAAAATAAAAAATCTATATAAACCCAAATTATAAATTAAATAAAATGATTGGTGTTTTGAGTCTCAAAAAAACTTATGGAAGGCATAAAGACAAACTATTGTATAAATTTACGCCACTTGGCGAAGATTGTTGTCTCGTCCCTTATTCTATTAAATCTTCTTTTTCCAAATTAAATGAAGATTTATATGTTATTTGCAAAGACCGGGTAAAAGGAACCCCTTATGATCACGCTGTTCTCGAAAGTTGTATTGGGTCAATCAACAGTTTACCTGCCTATTACGAATATGAACTTTTTCGCAAAAATTTGGTTCGGTCTCTAAAACCGTTTCACGGGGCTGTAAAAGGTATCGAATTCGACGAAGTTGGTGACAAATCTCGCTTTGTTTTTACCATTGACTCGTCCACTACAACTGATTTCGACGACGCGATAAGCATTCATTATATCAATGAGAGACCCATCATATCCGTCTACATATCTAATGTACCCCTTATATTAGAAAAATATAATTTGTGGGATTCTATGACAGATAAGACAGCAACCATTTATCTCCCTGATAAAAAACGTAATATGTTGCCTCAACCTCTTGAGAATATATGTAGTCTGAGAGAAGGGTGCTCACGTCTTGTTTATGTAATGGAAATTGACGGAAGCAATATAAGATTTTTTCAGAAATGCGTCACTATTTCCAGAAATTTCGTCTACGAGGAGCCTGCATTATTGAAAAACAAACATTATAAACATATTCTAAAAGAAGTGCAATCATTGTATGAAGAGAACTCGTTTTATTTGGAAATCCCAACAGATAGTTATAGTTTAATTGTCTATTTGATGATTTTTATGAATCATCAATGTGCTGTGAAATTAAATGGACAAGGTATTCTGCGTAAGGTAACGAGCAATCCCCCCAGAGAATTGCCTGATATTTTTGGAGTGTGGATGAATTGGTTTGGAGAATATGCACTCGCAGGAGAGAATAATATTCACGAAATGATTGGGGTTGAATATTCTCACGTTACTTCGCCAATACGGCGACTAGTAGATATCGTCAACCTATCTATTTTGCAGGGGGTGGGGCGCGATTTTTGCAACAAATGGATGAAGAATATTGATTTTATTAATGATCAAATGAAATCAATCAAAAAAGTGCAAAATAACTGTGAATTGATGAAAAAATGTTTAGAGACGACTGTTCGAGAATATAATGCAGTGGCATTGAATGGATGTGTTTATATTCCTACATTGAAAATGATAACAAAAATGGAGGTTGAAGAAGGAGATATTCGCGTTAAAATGGTAATTGTGTCAAATAAAGAATCGTTTAAGAAGGTGAAATTTATTTTAGCCTAATAAAATATGAATTTTATGTTTCGTATTCGCCCAAAAACAGTTCGTCGTTCTATGAAAAGACTTGTTTATAAACCTATACATAAAAAGAAAATGGAAGATTTTGAATCCGGATTTTCTTTTCCAGAAGTTACAAGAGTCCGTTATGAAGATTTTATATTTTTATAATATATGAATTTTTTCAAAAACCTTTTTAAAGCAATGACTTGCAAGAAAAAGCCCAAAAGACGATTTAGGCGCACCAGGCGTCAACGAGGTGGCTGAGGAGAAAAACTGGTATAAATAGTAACTTCGATGAATGACTGATATCTATAGATATTACGATAATGGTTACACATTCCAAAACTTTTTTGATCCAATGCCAATATTTACCATTCCTTTTTTAAATCTTATCCAAGTAGGTGTAGCCGACTTTATATTGTGTTCTTTTCTGAATTTTCTCTTCTCTAGAACACGTGAATAATTATTTAGATATCGCTCTCTTTCTATTTCACGGACTCTTCTCCGCATTGCTTTCTTTTCCCGGCTCCGTTGTATCGATTTCATAATTTCTCTCTCGTTCATCTTGTTTCTCCTATCGTATTCCGCATAGTCGTCCGAGTCATAGCCTCTACCGTACATAATTGACATCGTTTATAAAAGTATTCTATTTATTAAAGATTTCAATTTTTAGTATTACCACAATGTATGCCGAAAGTTCTTGACGAAAAATTGTATAAATATGCAAAAAAGTTGGCCGATAAAGTATATGATAAACCAAGTGCGTACAAGAGTGGGTTTATCGTGAAAAAGTACAAAGAACTTGGAGGTAGATATGCAAATGATCATAAAGAAAGAACTCTCGGTCGATGGTTCAAGGAAAAATGGACTGACGTGGGGCATAAAAAATATCCCGTGTATCGCCCCACAGTTCGAGCAAATTATAAAACACCATTAACTGTTTATGAAATAGATCCTCGCAATCTTAAACGGCAGATAAAACTCAAGCAAAAAATAAAAGGAGAACATAATCTCCCACCTTTTAAATCGCGAAAAACGAGAAAATTATTTTTCAATGACTATTTCTCTTGAAATAAGTTTTATTATTTTTTGATTTTCTTCTTCTCCTGCAACAGATTCTTTAATAATATTTAAATAATCTGTATTTTTATCACTTTTCAGATCATTGTGTGTTGGATTTTTGTTTGTCCATACAGGTATTTGCCGTATGTTCGTCTGAGCGATAATTTTGATTGCCTGTGTTATTTTTACCTTTTCTTTATCTTTTTCCCACGCATTATTGTCTTTTATGTAAAGTGTTTCGCGCTTCGAATCACTACAATGTATAGGCCTTTTTGTAATATCTAGTTTTCGCAAACCATTTAAAAAGATGTTTGATATCCCCTGAACATAACCATTTCTTCCGAGATATTCTAAATCCGTAATTCCAATAGGGAGAGATTTTATAAATTCCGTAATAGATATCGCTTCCTTGCACGTTTCATTCAAAAAAAAGTTTAGATTGAATTGATTCACTTGATTTACCACTGTCGTATGAGAATTCATTTTTAGAATTTTTTCTTGTAAAATCCGATTTTCCTTGTTTTGTTCCATAAGCATTTCCTTAAACTCTTGGTTCTGCTTGATAATAACATCCATTTTATGATACTCGGTAAGAAAGATGTCGCCCGTCTCAGGTTCGTAATTACACACTTTTTTGTGACGTAAAAGGCTGGGTTTGTGTTTATATGACTTGCCACAAGAGCATAAATAGTGTGGTTCATTTACGTTCTTTTTTGTTAGCATTTTGTTAGCATTTGTGACTGAGAGGTGTTTTATGGTAAGAATATGACGATCGTAATTGGGTTTATGTGACGTTGAAAAGTCACAAGTTTTGCAACAAAATATCGGTTCTTTTTTGTTAGCATTTTTTAGCATTTTTATAAATTCTGGAATTTTCTTTAAGTTTTTCTTTTTGTCAAAATATTTTTTATCGTAAGAAAATATTTTGTCCATTTTTTAAATTTAGACTTTTATGGTAAGAAGAGAAAAAAATAAAAAATCCCGGATTTCTGGCGGAGAATCCCAAAATGGACATTTTAAAAATGTCCAAAATCAAAAAGTCCGTTGGACTTTTGAAAAAAAATATTTTTTAAAGAATCGGAATTGGGGCGATCCGTTTTTTACCGTTTTTTGCAAGAGTGAATGGCTGTGGGGGTGGAGGTGGAGTTAAAGCTTTAATAAGAGTGGGTGCAATCCGTTTTTTACCGTTTACTATTTGTGGAGGTTTCACTTCATTTCTAGCCAATCTTCGTTTTTCCAATTCATTGATAAGTGCAATATCGTCAAACATATTTAGACAATTTGCAAAATTGACTTTTGGGGGACTTTTATATTGTATACCTTTATATCTTTGCACACCTTGTCTAAACACAGAATTGAGTTCATCCAACTCCCTTTGTTGATCTTCGTTTAATCCTTCATCATCATCATCTATAAATGAACTGTGCATAGACATTGAAGTCGATCTTGACACGGATTTTTGCGCGGATTTAGACGCAGACTTTGAAACAGATTTGGCTTTTTTATCTCTTTTAGTTTTTATTACTGGTATTTTTTTACAACGATTTGTTTTTGGATTTCTTTCTCTACCCTCTCCACAGTCTTTTAATTCCTTTGGCATATTAATACAAAATAAAAATATTTAATTTAAATTAAACAAAACAATCATACAAAACAACATCATAATTCGCTTGTAATCTACCAAAATGTCTGGTCAAATTCATATGATAATTTCCACCTCGTTTAAAATTTTTATCTCGCATAAAATCAACAAATTTTCTTCCATTCAATGGCTTTGTAAAGGTTTCAGATAAAAACATTGCAATCAAACAACAAATATCATTTGGTAAAGACAAACATTTTACGAGAAGGTTAACTAATCCTACTTTATAATCATTGTACTTATTCATTACTACATTTGAAATAGATATATCGAGCCAATATTTACGGCTTAGTTTTCCGGCATAAACTGTGAGCGAATATGTGTTATGTTTTTCTAAAAATTCGCATATTGTCTCCACTGGAAGAGTAAATAGCATTCTGGGATTCTCTTTAAGGTAACAAACTACTAGTAGTTTGAACTCAATTATTGCATTTCTACTAGCTTTTCGCACGCGTCGCATCCGATCTTGATCTGGGTAAATAGTTGGGTCTTTGAGAGTCGGGTCCATTGTATCTATATGATATTCTGAAGCGTGTTTGTAATTAAGGTGAAGCAATTGAGAATGTTTACATAATAAAGGGAAATATTGGGTTGCTTTTTTATGGAGTTTGTATATTAAATTAAGACGCATTATGACTTGTTCCTGATTCGATGTGTCTATAGAGTTTATTTCTTTGACTATATCGTGGGCATATTTTTTGTATTCAAACAATTCATCTGCGTCAGCTGGCCACACAATAATACGTTTTACGCGTATAAACGATTTTGCACCATTGTAATGAGTGTCTACAAATCCATCTGCTTCTTCTACGTGAACTAAAAACATACTTATAAATTAACCTATATCTAATTGTTTATATTCAATTTTATACATACAATATAACATCATACGTGACTTTCGCGTCAACTCCTGATACTGTCCTGTAGTAGTCGAAACATCTCGCGTAATTCTCGTATCTAACGAGACTATTTGGGACCAGCTTTGTGAAAAACTCTATAAAAGTTTCGTGTACGAGTGTTTGTGTAATCATATCTGCGATTATTTTGCATACTTCTGTTGGTAGACGCAGGCACTTGGAAATAAATGTCCACCAGGATGTCTTGTAAGATTCGTAGTCTCTGCGTATAAGATTCGCGATGGATACATCTAGCCAACCATTGGTACTTAACCAAGCTCCATAGATCGTTGTTGATCTCGCAGGATATTTCTGCAAAAATGCCCGAATAGAGGAAATCGGTAGCTTGTAGAGCTCCTTTGGATTCTCTTTAAAGTAATCAACTACGAGATCAATGAATTTTTTTGCTGCATCGATAGCAAACTTTTTCGAGCGACGCATTTTTACTTGATTTGGGTATTTGATCGGGTCAGTATACGAATAGTATTTGATGTCGTCGCGCAGTCTTTCCGCGGATTCGTAGCAGGTGATTAAAAGTATCGGCGACGCCTTTATTACGAGATTGAATGATTTGCGTATGATGTCGTAAATTTTCTTTGACAAGTATAACTTTGTAAACATCTTGCTCTGGGTGTTGGAGTTGATGGAACTAAATGTTTCGGTATGCTTCATCAATATTTTGTCGAACGTTTCTCTTGATAGCGGACCATATTCTTGATTATATATATGACGTAATTCCCTGAGTTGATACTGCTCCGTACTTTCTGTGGGAAAGTGAACAAACTCTTTTCTGATAATCCGCTTGACATTGAAGGTTGCTCCTGCGTAGATTCCTCTATCAGCAATTTCTGTGTGGACAATTGTCTGCCCGTGAGTTGTAGTGGTTCTGAACATTCTTTCAAGACAAATTTTTTATATGTAATAATAAATACACACTAAAATATTATTCAATTTTTTTCATAAAAAAAGATATTGAACCAAGTGGTTCTCACTTTTTAACTTTTTAAAAATTACAAATTATATGGCAAATTATATGGCAAATTATATGGCAAATTATATGGCAAATTATATGGCAAATTATATGGCAAATTATATGGCAAATTATATGATAAAAAATATGACAAATTATATGTCAAATTATATAACAAATAA
>Ga0114975_10001532_pt1 | contig 16398 bp, 17 predicted proteins | sample S_130626_EF_Meta_FD_87031 | JGI IMG/M metagenome (GOLD analysis project Ga0114975, IMG submission 87031) | Freshwater microbial communities from Lake Simoncouche, Canada to study carbon cycling - S_130626_EF_MetaG | ecosystem: Environmental > Aquatic > Freshwater > Lake | place: Lake...
CGGCTCCTGATGAAAAACTTGAAGAGGTAGATTTTGATGTGAGTGATTTTGAAAAGGATGAGCCTGCTGCCAAAGCTGTTGTTGCCGATGCTGCTGCTGAAGAACCCAAACCTGCTAAGAAAAAAATTATACGTAATAAGAAGCAGCAATCAATGATAGAAAACATAATGAACAATGCAGAGAAAAATGAAGTTGTCTATGACGATGACGATGAAAACGCTCGAATGGGTGAAATTGAAGGCGATGAAAATCTGGAAAAGATCGCAGACACTACCTACAAAACGCGTATAGATACGGCTCTTAATTTACTTGAGGAAAGGTCGGATGAGTTTCTCTCGCCAGAGGGACTTGAAACATACAGCCCAAAATTCTTACATATGTTGGACAATATTAATGACAAGGATCACGAGGGATTGCATCTTGTTTATAGTCAATTCCGCACTCTGGAAGGTATTGGTATTTTCAGTCTCGTTTTGAAACACAATGGCTTTGCCCAGTTCAAATTGAAGAGAAGCAGTACAGAATCTTGGGACATTGATTTGACGGACGAGGATTTCAGGAAACCCATGTTTGCTCTTTACACTGGAACCGAAAGTAAAGAAGAGAAGGAGATTATAAGAAATATATACAACGGAGATTGGAATTATATTCCGACCAACATTGCTGCGAAACTGAGAAAGATATCGCCTAACAATATTATGGGTGATATCATAAAAGTTTTCATGATAACATCCTCAGGGTCTGAAGGAATTAACTTACGTAATACAAGGTATGTGCATATAATGGAGCCATATTGGCATCCGGTGAGATCTGAACAGGTAATCGGAAGAGCTCGTCGTATTTGCAGTCACAAAGACCTTCCGCTCAAATTACAAACGGTAGAAGTTTTTGTATACTTGATGATTTTCTCCGAGAAACAATTGGCTTCCGATGATGCTGTCGAATTAAAACGTCACGATCTCAGTAAGGGCAAAGATAAGAAACCAGTTACAAGCGATCAATTGTTGCATGAAATTTCAGAGATCAAGGCGAATTTAAATATCCAGCTCACCGATAGCATCAAAGAGACATCATTCGATTGTTATATTTACGGAGGAGAGAAATGCTTCAACTTTGGTAACCCAACAAGTACATCATTTTCATATGTTCCCGACTATAAAAATCAACTAGATGACAATACCACAAAAATCAACAAACACACTGAAAAAATGGAAGGAAAGGCCGTTATGTTTAACGGCACCAAATATGTAGCAGTACAAATCAGTGATAGAACACGAAAGCTATATGATTACGATAGTTGGCAGAATTCTACCAAAAATCCGGGTATAATGCCAGTATTGATAGCAACACTAGAAGAAGATGCAGATGGAAAAATTACACACACGTTCGCGATTTAATCTCTTCTACGATAACAAGGAGTCTATCAACCTTTTCGTTCAATGAAACATTTGCATTTCTCAGTTCATTAATTATATCCAAATATTTATCTTCCTCTTTTTCATTTTCTTTTTCGTTTTCTTTCTCTTCATTTTCATCCTTTTGTACTAACTCATCAACTTGTGCCTTCTTCTTAAAAAAACCCAAAAGATTTTCTGATGATTCTGAGTTGGTATCGTCCCATGTTATTTTCTTTCTTGAAGGCGTCGACGATTTTTTATATCGGTTACTCAGATCTATTATGTCGAGATCATCTGTTATTTCATCTTCATTAACAACAACAACGGATTTTCGAAGAATTGGCAAGGTCAAGTTTAACGGCATAATATTGTTTTTGCGTTCTTCAACAAGTTGTTCAAATGTAAGCTTGCTATTGTAGCCATTAGTATCATCCGCAAAAACGGGGGTGGGTGGGACTTTCTTTTGAATAATATCAGTAAATTCATCTTGTTTTTGTTTCAATTCTCTATTGAAATTCTCAATCTTTGTCTGCTGTATATGTTCGAACGTTTCTGCTGAATTAGTAACAACCCCTTTTTTAATTTGTATCTTATCTAAAATAAAGGAAATATATCGCTTATTTAATGCAAGCAGATCATTAGTCGTCTTGTTCGCATTATGAAATGGTCTTAAATTATCGTTGAATACAATCTGTTTATGTCTATCTTCTACGTCTGGTGTGTTGTCATTAAATATACTCCAAATCAAATCTAAATTCTCTTCTGTCATAAATTTTGACGCCATAATATAAATACAACAAAGTTATTTATATTACTATTTCTCTGCATAACCTTTGTTTTATTTAGATAAATGTGTATTTTATCTATCTATATAAGAAAAGCATATAGAAATAATGTATTTACATATAGTATAATGCAGAAGAACTGGGGATGGGGAATCGGCAGGTAATAATTTGCTATTTTCATTATAAAAAATAATATTCAAATGATGTGTTGGTGGTAATAGATCAACACATCTTTTATTTACTGGTTCAATCTAGTGACTTATTAAAGAATATATTTCGATATTTAGCCACATAGTCGTCACCTATTATATTGTCTTTCAAAAACTCGGCGTTTATTTTGTTTTCTAGCATATAAGCTATAAAAAACAATGAATACATACCACATTCAGTATTCTTCTTTTGATGAGGTATTTTATGCGTGTCATCATATTTTATATCCAATCCTAATAACATTCCTTGTTCTTGTATTCGTTTTACCAGAACCTTTATTCTTTTGGGTATCTTATCACCTGTGCTGTCAAAGTAAAATATGAATTTTTCATTTATATCCAAAAACATGCTTATCCAGTGCTCGCCTGGTTTATTGTGTGGATCTGTGTTAAATATAAATCCGATCTTTGTCTTACCTCGTTTTATTTGTTCTGACAAACTAAAATTACACAATTCGTCCCAGACGCATTCACCATATAACATACGTGTATCAAAATCAATTGGTGATGGCCCAACAAACTCAAAATCAGGATTGGCTTTTTCATACTGCTTCATTACCTTTATAATGTCTGTACTATCAAGCCATTCTCTTGGGTTTTTTTTCCACTTTTCACTTGAAACTGGAGCGAATGAATCTACAAGTTCTTTTGTATCTTTACCAAACTCAGAGTGTTGTTTCAGCCAACAAGACTCCTTTTCACAGACGTCGGCTAAATAATTCGTAAGTTGTCTGTGTATCTCCTTGGGTTCATCTGATGTAATAATAACATCTTCATGGCGTGCATTCCACATATTCTTTAGTTTGAGCAATGATTTGTTAGTATAACAACTATATTCATTTATTTGGTTTCTTGGTTTTGGACTGCATGACAACTTATCAGGTTGGTTTGTTACCTTTAATACATTCAAACTCTTCTTAGTCTTCCTGTTATTCCTTGACTTTCTGGACTTCCTAGTCTTTGATTTTGATTTCTTTCTTGTATTCTTCGTTTTTTTATGAACGAGATGTTTTTTCTTCATATATATTCATTAGATTATTTTACATTCGACAATACAAATGTAGGTTTATTATCCTTTACACCTTTCATTTTTAATGACGGATCATAATAGTTCGTATCGTGTTGTTGTGGTAGAAATATTGGTTTTTTAGTTGTTGTTTTTGTAACAAAAGCGTCCATCGTAAGTGGTATTTTACGCATCATCAAACTATTCGCATCCTCTAAAGTCATCTGCTCACAAGAAGAACTATCGACTAAGCTTTCATCCAACAAATCTAGATCTTTGTAAGTATCCTGTATGCTGTCATTATTGTCTAGTGATTTGAAATAATCGATGCATGCAATTGCATACTTCTCAAACGCAATTTTTACATCTAAACATGGTGCTTCTTTTCGCATCACCTGATCTCTCGTTAATGTCAAGATCCTGTTCTTGTAAAACTTAACATCGGCTTTAATATTGACAGGCTTGTAGTTTATTTTATGTTTTATTGACGGAGATACTAAACAATCTAATGTTACCTTGTTTATAAAGTCATTCGACATATACACATAAATCAGAAAATGTTATGTTAATAAACACATAACATTTTTTATATATTGATAATTTTTGTATATTGATAATTTTTGTATATATATATTATATGGGTTTTTACAAATTTATGTTGCTTCTCATGTTTGTTACATACAATATGGCATATGATATAAACCTTTTTACTAGAAATTTACAATTGTCTGCAGCCACATATTGCGACATTGAAAAATGGGATTGTGTTCATTGTCTAAAAGACATTGATATTCAAAAGACCATTGTTGCTGAAACGAATATAGTTATCGCATACGACAATGTACAGGATGCTCAAATTGTCTCGTTTCGCGGAAGTTCAAATATCGATAATTGGATTTCAAATATTAAGGTAGAATTTATTAGCCCTTATCCAAACAAGAATATACGAGTACATAAAGGTTTATACGAGGAATATTTATTATACAAAAATGCGGTTATTGAATCGTTAAATTATACAAATATTGTTATTAGTGGCCATTCAAGTGGTGCAGCCTTAGGAATGTTTCTAGCATATGATATACACAATGTCTATAATGTGACATTGTATACTTATGGGAAGCCACGAATAGGAAATATACATTTTGCTGATTCAGTTTCGGAATCAACCATTGTACATTACAGGATTACGCATTCTGATGATATCGTCCCGCATTTACCAGAAGAATTGTTAGGATACGTTCACACAAACACAGAAGTATGGTTCTATGATGATACACTAAACTATATAGTATGCAATGATCGAGAGAGCGGCAAATGCAGCAATAGCTGTGCACCTATACATTGCACGTCAACAAAAGACCATTTGTACTATTTAATGACTGACATTGGTTCGGAATCGTGTATCTGATTATTCATTTAATATCTGTGTTCTCGTTGAATTGTGAAATATCTCACTTCCTGCACCACTCGGATTTGGGTTTACGGGAGCAAATTGCGGCTTGGTGAATAACAACGGATGCGTCTGAACACCCTTAACTGAGGGTGTAAAGTTGAAACTATAAAGATCGCTCGTGCTACTGGGAACATATACGGCCTGACTACTCTTCTGTAACGGGTGAATTTGATTTCTCAGTTCCGATTCAAGATTTACTTCAAATCCAGACCAAGGCGATTGCGTGTTTCCGGGATTAAACACATTGTTAACATTAAATTTTGGGTTGTTGACAAGCGGGACATGACTTTTCTTTCTTGGATCTACGACGGGTAAAAAAGAATATTTTGTTGAAACAGGTCTTACATCCACATAAGGTTGCAGGTTCTGAGATGGTATCAAACGATCTGTCAATCGAGTGTTTGTCTCGTGTAGAATATCCTTTGTACTCATTCCTTGTTATACCTAAATATTTTATTTTATTTTCTTATCATCTTATAACAATGGACTTGGATCAAATACATGAAAAAATATTCACGTGGTTTATACGTTTTTTATATGTTTTAATCATTGCAACGGCTCTCGGGCTCTCTGTAACAGCTCCAATGTATCTAGAAACAGCTGAAAATTTCCTGCGTATTTATGTATGTTTGGTTTTGATATGGCGTTTTAATCCACTTCGCAGTTATGTATTTAAGGAGTTAGATCGTAAAATTGCATTCCATGCGGGAATTATTCTATTGACAACTTCTGTTTTATCTCAAATAATAGAGTATATTAAACAGGTTGTTTGATAACTTTACTTATTGCGAGGGATCGGTGTGAAACCTTCTACATGCCACTTTTCGAGTAACGCTCGTTGTTCTGGTTCCGATAGTCCATGCAACGGGGAGCGGGCTACAACCATTACAGCATCAACACCACAAATGCACAACAAACAGCCGTGAACTTGTGAAAGTCTCTTGGTTTTGTATATTGCGAGACAATGTACACACGCTACAAGGTTCTCTGTATTTGGAACCATATCTCTTACGTTGTCAGTTACATACTTCATGTATTCGGGTCGCTTGTGTTTCTCTTCGGTCATTATATTATTGTTGTAGTCAATAATAATATAAAAATAGAATCAATTTTCTAGGTTTTTCTTTTTCTCTTGCTTTGTTTTGCGGCCTTCTTGTTTCGCTTTATAGTCTTCTTGTTTCGTTTGGCTCGTTTTGCCGTCTTCTTGTTTCGGCCGCCACCAGGTTGCCGAGCCGCCGTCTCTGCTGCTGCTTGAGCTGCCGCCTCTTTTGGAAACATACCATTAAAAAGGATTCTATAATCAATAAGTCCTGTTCTATAACATCTACCAATGTCCCTTTGGGGGAGATCGGTTGGTGTATTTGGTCTAACACTTGAAATTATTCTTATAAATTCATTGTCATTTGCGTCAAGATTAACATCTAACTCTATGTCAATCATCAAATTTCGACAAAAAGCAATTAATTTTGATCTGAATGCAGTTTTTAACAAACTATTAATCAAATCTAATTCAGGCTTCATAGAACAATTGCGTCTAAATGTGTTTATATCTGTTCGTCCAGACGTAACGTACTCAAGCAAACGATAATATTCCCTAAGTGCGATCAAGACAAATTGTTTGAGTCCTCTTGGTATATTACAAACAGGGAGTTTGAATCCAGGATGGAAACGACTTCCAGCAACAATAGAACAAATAATAGTTTTTGCATCATCTATTGTTCTAGCACGATATTTAGATGGAAAATGTAATTCCATTGGCATATTCCCAGGAGAGGGAAAACATCCAGGAATAGCCAAATTCATTGAAGGTACAAACCCAAATTTTGAATACAAACATAATCCCGATATATTATAATAACCACCTGCTAATTCTAACAAACCCAGTTGTAAATGTCGAATTGTTTGGAAACGTTCTAATATTGTATACAAATACAAACCTATCAAAATTGGGCCTACCCCCTCTGCAACACCATCTCTTACACATATTAAATTTACAGCATAATCCTCTGGAAAACTTCTGCATTCACCTTTTTGAACAATTAGAAACCCCACAACGCTCCGCAGTTTTTTTTCACGAATTGCATCAGAGTCGTCTTTTTGTTTTTTAAGGTAACTAATCTTTTCCGGATTAGTTTTTCCTTTTGCTTCGGGCCTGTAAGCAGGATCCGGTCTTTCTTTAGGTTCATCTGTCTTCATGACATCATCAGCTAATTGTCGTTTCCAATCATCATATTCTTTGACATCTTCATCTTCTTCAAAGTCAAGATCAATGTAGTTACCTGGCTCACGAGAATCGCCTGGCCCTTGTGAATCATCTGGATTATTTGAATCTTCTTGTTCTTGTGAATCATCTGAATCACCAGTATTATACCTCATGTCACCATCTGGTCCAACGACACCGACAGGATCAGCGGATTGAGGTAACCAATCACCATATTCAGCAGGATGCGTCAATTCGTCTGCCAAGTCAGCAAGACGATCTTCTGGATTTTGGCTATCCATATTAGATGTAACAGATACCTGTGAATCGCTGTCACCAACAACATCTTCGAGTATATCGCCATTTGCTACTATAAGGACATCATAATCGTCATAATCAAGTGCTCGTTCAACTGCAGTAATACCATAAGACCTACCTATTTTACCCTTGCATAAATACTGAGACAAGAACTCCTTCATTTTACTCCTATTTTTAACCTTAATACTTTGATAATGTTGGTCTTTACTAATGCTACGGGTCGAACTCGTTGTTCGGTTATCGAGTTTTTCCAAAAACTCAAATAATGTTAGTACCTCATATTCCTCTATAGCAGGCACTTGTACTTGTGCCCGAACTTGTGGGTTTTTAAATCTACTCAAAAACTCATTATTAATATCAGTCGTAAAGAAAGGCGGGTCTGGTGTATAAGTCACTAAACCAGACATATATATACTGCAATATAACTTTATTGTTTGTTGATCAATAAACAATAATAAATATGAAACCAATTTATGTATATTTTATAATACACATCAATGAATAGTTTATTCAAATCATTAAGCAGTGAACGCATAAACAAGAATTCACAAAATAATATTATATTATCGTCATCACCAGAGGACGAGTTTAAAATTAAACCAAAAAGAGTTCCCAAAATGTGTAAATTATACACCGACGAGTCTAGCGTATCAATTTTATCGAATTTCTCATCATCTGATATTACATTTTATAGAGGATCATTTCGATTTTGCATGACAGGCAATGAGATTTTGTTAGTATTCCATCCGATGTTTTTATGGAAACTATTGCATGCCAAGAAGATTTGGGTCGATTGTCAGCGTGATTTTTGCAAGACACGGACATTTCTATCTATGTTAATAAATAACACATCTTCTGTAACGTTCAAACTTAACGAACAAACAATTTCATATTACATCGATAACCAAAACAGAACATACAAAATGAATGAATCATATGATTCTCTCAATATATTGTTCTATAAATTGAAGAGGAGTATACAAAATGAATATGATTATTCAGAGCTATTGGAAGATTTCTTCAAGAAATGTGTGGACTTATTGTATTATATAGCATAAGATAAGACAAGAAACAATTACTTTGATACGTGATCTATTGCTGCGAGTAATATGAGTTCTTGATCCGTTAGTTTTCGAAATAACAAACATTCGTCCAGTTTTATTTGGAAGTGATTGCGAGAATTGAAATTCTTACATATAAGATAAACCCCATCCTCGTTTATTTTTGTATCACAATACAATGCACCTTTGGTTAGGACAAGATTATCAGGATCACTCAATTTGATCCACCTCATATACGTGCCATACCTCAATTCAGTCAGCTCATCCACATATATGTAATTTTGTATTTTATCAATCAATGATGAAAGCCCCAGTTCACTCAACATCTTCAAGTTCATCTGTTTTATTTTTTTTGATGTCAACTTATACAAAAACGAATAGGACTCATCGTCCAAAATCTGCTCCATTATATCATATACTATAAAATATTTTATATGATATTTAATACACAACAACCAAGAAAACATCAAAATCCGAGAGAAATATAATTGGATTTGTCAATGTACATTTCCCTAGCGATCTTCTTGATGATCTTATTTTCATTCAAGCTCATATCACAAGCTCCTTTTCCACCAATCGCCTCAGAAACAATCTTCATATATTGGTCCGACATAGTCGATTCGCATTTCACACAATCCGGATATTTTTCCTTGAACATGAAGAAATTCTTACAATTGCGAAACGAGATTTCTTTTATGCTTGTTCGCAGGCGTTTATTCTCGTTGTCTTCTTTGGTCCACACATCGTTTTCCTTTATGTAGATGACTTCTCTCTTTGTGTCTGAACAATGGATGGGTCGAGAATAAACGTCCATCTCCTTGAGCTTGTTTATTATGATGTTAGAAATACCATCTACATATCCAACCTTTCCTACATTTTCAAGATCAGATAAATTCAATTGTATAGAATTCATAAAATCTGAAAGGTTTGCCGCATTTTTACATTTCTCATTCAAGAAGAAATGAAGATTAAATGAGGTCTTATTGTTTGAGTTGATTATATTGTTTGATATAATTGTCTGATTATTATTAATTACATTTGTAAATGACGTCATAACACTACTCTGAAATTCCTTTGTCTGACGCTGCAAATCGTCGTTGTGCTTGTGTAATTCGATATTGCTCTTAACAAGTTCTGAAACGACATTTGTTAGATTCATTAGATCATCTTTTTGTTTTGTTACTTCAAATCCTACGCATTTTTTATTGTGTCTCCATAAACCTGTTCGTTCCTTGTACTCCTTTTGACAATACTGACATGTAAACATAATAGGTTCGATACGTTTATTTGTAGTACTATAAAGACATTTATTTGTAGTACTATCAAGACAATTATTTGATGGAACCAAAAATGAACTTTTTGTTGATGAAATATGTTTTGATGTGGTTAAGTGTCTGTCATATTGACTTTTTCGACATGTATTATAGTCACAAACTAAACAGACAAATTTATCGTTTTTTGTCTGAACTTTTTCGGTTGACATTTGTTGCTAAATATTCAACAGAAAAAGTTCCATAATTTTTTAACGAGTGTTTATGAGTTATCCGCACAAAACAAACGTTTATTTTTTATACATTGAACATTTTTTGTTTAGTTCGGACCTTTTTGGTCATTTCTTACGGACAAAAATTTGTTAGCATGATACAATTAAAACATATACATGGCATTTATTGTTTTGTTACCATTATTTTTAATGTTTTCTGGACATTTTTCATTTAGTTCCAAAATTATTGGACATTTTTGTTAGACATTTATTTATTACCACAATACATTTAAAATACACAATGGACATTTATTATTTTGTTACCACGATTTTTGTATGTTGACAAAAAGTTCGGACATTTTTGGACATTTATTTTGGACATTTATTTGTTACCATAATACATTAAAAACGTATACCGGACATTTATTATTTTATTACCACAAATTTTGTATGTTGACAAAAAGTTCGGACATTTTTGGACATTTATTTTAGACATTTATTTGTTACCACATTACATTAAAAACGTATAACGGACATTTATTATTTTGTTACCACGATTTTTGTATGTTGACAAAAAGTTCGGACATTTTTGGACATTTATTTTGGACATTTATTTATTACCACAATACATTTAAAATACACAATGGACATTTATTATTTTGTTAGCATAAAATCCGACTTGTTGACAAAAAATTGGACATTTTTGGACATTTATTTTGGACATTTATTTGTTACCATAATATATGTCAGTTATACACAAAAGTACATTTATTATTGTTACCATAAATGCCAAAAGTACAATTTTGGAACCTTTTTTTGTGAGCATAATTTACGATTTTTGATATAAAAACTCATAAATTTACATGGTATATGATAACAAACCTCGTCGGAACCTTTTTGTTGACAGAAAGTTCCGAATTCAAGTATGCTCTCAAACTATTTTGGACATTTATGAAAACGTCATGCTATATAATAACAAAACATTTTCCATATTTTCTGGACATTTTTCTGTTGACAAAATGTTGCTGATTTGTCAACAAAAAAAGTTCCGACTTCCCAAAAATTGTCCAACCATTTTCCCAAAAAAAAAGTTATGCTCACAAAATGAAAAATTCTTAAAAAGTTTTGTGACGCTAATTTTTTTCTCAGTAACAAATGTTAAAAAATTGCCAAGACTATTCTCGAAAAAAAAAAAATGGACAAAAAATGTCCAATTTTTCAAAAAACCGAAAACACTTTTGAAAAACGTCAATTATTTGATGTCTCTCTATATTCCAATAGTTGGCGATTATGTAGGTGTTTATTTACAAAGTGTGCGTATATTGTGTTATCATATATAGTGTAAAAACTTATATGATAAAACTATTTTATAAAAATATTTGTTTATGAAAAGTCTGAAAAATACTAGTAAATAGTTATCTCAACTCCAGACGTATTTTGCGTTTAAAATGTTCTTCGTCATTAAAAACAAACAGAGCAAACGTATGTTTTTCATAGTTTTCGAATCTTCGATTCGTTGTAATTCTCGAAGATAATTTCAATTTTGGTAAAAAAACGAAATATTGAAATAATTCATCTTGTCTTTCAATTCTATTGAAAACATAGCCATCATACTGCTCCTTGATTGTCTGTGGGTGGTTATGACATAGTGCCAAAAGATCGCAGTCTATTTGAACCTTCCTTATCGATTTCATAGTGGTGTTTATGTAAGCCAAATCCTTCAGCCATTTGTCGTAAAACCGGATGGCGTTTTCCGACAAGTGGATCATGTTCGTTACCTGCTGAAATCGCAGCATGTTCAAGAGGTCAACCAATCGCCGAATGGGGCTAGTTATGTGTACATACGCATCCAAATCCAGCATATTATGACGAATAGACGCATCACTAATTTCAATATACTGACCTCTTACGCTGTTAAAAATCTGGATGAATTTAACAACATCATCTGGTATATCATTATTTTCGAATGTTTTGTCCATTGCAGTAGTCGATCTGAAAATCCCAGTATTATTTGCCAATAGTGTTTTTGCACAATAAAAATTCATCAAAATCATCAAATAGGCGACGACATCATGACTATTTCTTACGTTACTCATATACTTGTACTTGTGAGATAATGCACGTGACACCATAAGCAACTGCATATACTTCGGATCAGTGAGCAAATCCTCGTCATCGTAACAAAAGTTGCGTCGCAATTTAATAAGACAATTACTGAACTTAACATCCCGAATCTCATTTGCTTTATTGACATAAATATCGAGTGTGAATGTGACCCGAATCTCATTTGCCTGCAAACTACACAAACAATCAGACAAAATAGTAGGCAGCATAGGTCGCTTTTTATCAGGTAGATAAATAGTAGAGATCCGACGAGAGAAAGAATCCCACAGGTCCAATATCTCCAACCAGATCGAAACATTCGCAATGTAAATACTTATGATAACGTCTTCCGAATCAGTATCTGGTTGTATACTAAACGCATCATCAAAATCAACGCAATTGTAAGGGTCAATTGAAAAAACATCATGAGATTCGCATCGATTTACAATGGAAGGGTACTTGTCTTTTATAATGCAAATGAAATCATCCTGTGTCTTTGACTTGATACCATCGGTGGTATCCTTGTTGAATTTCTGAATAGATGCATTCAAACTCTTGCAATACAATTGGTATTCATAAAAATTGTCCAATACGTCAACTGGACCGATTACCTGCGATAACATCCCGATAGGGTGTTTGTCTTCCCAACTGACAAATGAGAATGTCACGTACAAATTAACAAACACCTTTGAAAACCCAACATGTTTCATTTCATATGGAATCAGAAAGGACGGCAGACGAATGTCGTCGGGAACACACTTGTATAACATTCTCTTACCATTTCTGCCGTATGTTTTATTATTACTTATATGAAGAACACCAGGGTGTGGTGGTCCGACCCTGACTGAAGAATGTTGGATGACTGGTTTTTTATTGTCGTCAATTGAAAAAACGTCATTTGAGAACAATTTGCTTTCGATTGGATCGATAACAACATCCTTGCACAACGTTAGAGTCTGCGTATTGTAAATCTCCCATTCCTCGTATTTTTTGTCTAGGAACTGAATCCTATACGTGTTCATTAATATAATATGTAGCAATATCTCTATACCATTTAATTAACAACATGCTAGTTGTTTCCTAGACAAAAAATTGAAATGTTTTTTCTTGTTTTCTATAATAGCACTAACTTTAACAACTAACTAACATGACTACCACCACCAAAATGAACGACACCATGTTTCACCTCGAGAAACTCGTATTTGCGGAAGGTGGGTATGATTCCGAAGATATGAGAGAGAGAATCAACCGACTCGCCAGGGCCACTCTTTGCTGGTACGAATACAACGTCTACCAACGCCTGCTATTGACGAAACCATGCGACGCGACATACACCCAACTGATCTATCAATTGATACCCGACATCGTTAAAGAGGAAGACGAAATTCAAAAGGTTGTTAATGGGTTGCTAGGAGAGAACTTTGAGACAGAGGAAGAATGCCTGTTTACACAGGAACTACGTGATGAGGTTTATAATGACTTGCTACAGGGCGGAGGTAGCTATTGCAGTTGTTTCGGAGAAGACGAGCGTCATGATGACGAAGACATGTATGATTATCCGTACGATGGAAACCCTGACTATGACTCTGACTAGTGTATATTATATCTTGTTGAGTCACAAGATAAAATAAAAAGTTGTAATTAATTGTAAATATGTAATTTTTTTTGTATAATCAATCGCTATTCACAGAGTATGGATTGAAGAACTCATACACAATCCTAACATACTTCCGCAACGTCTTCCTATTAAACTTCAAATTATCGTACCCAACAATCTCATTTGCCTTATAACACGACTCGTCCAGAAGCTCTTGTATGATGTCGTCAGAGTAGCAAGGAAGATCAGCCAAATTGTACAACGCATAACTAACAATATTGCAGTTGTCAATTACTACCGACAAGAAATCACAAACCGCATTAATGTTTTGACAACGGAAAGAGTATGGCTCAAATTCTGTCGTAGAAGATGATGCACGAATTCCACGAATAACAAATTCGCGTTTCAGAGTATCGAACAAAACATAAATCGTATTGTCAGTTTCTCCAGAATGCGACTCGGATTCAACAATCTTAAGCACAATGCAGTCACTAATTAGGGAGGCCATCTTGTATATTATTGCAACCTTGTATTTAAGTTCTTTTCAATTATTAAAAAACTTTATATTACGCGTTCAATGCAAAAACACGTAACCTTTCGATTTGTTCTTCAAGTATTTCGATTTGTTTCTCTCGAATAGATAATAGTTGTGTTGCCTCGTATAATTTTCGTCTTAGTAAATGTTTTGATTCGCCCAACTCAGAGCTTGATGAACTTGCAACTGACTCATGCTTAGAATCGAGTTCACTATCATAATCGGAGTAGATCAAATCAAATTTGGTTGCATTTGCATTATCCATCGTTTCATCTATTATTGAATTGGTGGGCGTGTTAGGAGGTGCATCAAGACGAGGCGAATTGTCAGTATTCAACGGCAACACAACATGTGTCTTAGTAAGACACCATATTTTAGTGGTTCGATCCTCGTAGTCAGAATATCGAGTCACTCTTAAATTGTAAACGTTATTGTTAGCAAACGATTCTGTTATAAGCCGAGCAGTCTCGTTCTCCATATTGAAATTGACCTGAACATATGCTCCTATTTGCCTCCTCTTGTTTCGCAGTAAACACACATCACAACTACGAGATTCTACACGTTCAGCTTTCCATTTGCAAGAATCACAGAAAGCATTTGTCTTTTCAGATAGCAACTCAAGACATTCAACAGACCCAATTCCATATTCATCTTGAAAAACATTTATAATATCCTCCTTTGTTATTGAACGATGTATATATGGTATATAAATAGTAACAATGTTCATCGGTTTTCTATATATCTTTATCTTTATATTTATCTTTATATTTATACAAAAAAATGTACATAATGAATGAAATTGTACATTTTTCATTAGTAAATTCACTGAATATGGATTTATACGTCTAATAGGTAAATGAAAAGGTATATCTAGATTCATCTTCTAATTTTGTCCTCTTTCCTAAAAAATTAAAATATTTCTTTGCCAAAGCAAACTGCTTGGGTTTTTTATACCTTAATACTTTTAAGCGAACATACATAATCATACCCACTTGCCATATACGCTTATGTGTATATTGTTTGGTTTTGTATAATTTTTCTAATTTATCAATTGTATTTTTAACATCTTCTATTGTCGTATATTTTATATTTATTGTATCCATTGGATTTTTGTCAATGTACACATCAAATGATTTATCAGGATTTTCTGGATTAAATAAAAATTGTTTTCTTGTTTTATTGTTAATTTTTTTCTTTCTTTTCTTTGTATCGTGCTTCATAAAATATAAGTAGATTTTATTATTTTATTTGTTTCACTTGAAAAAAGTTATAACACATCTTATAACAATATAGAAACAACGCTACATATATGATAAGATAATGGTAAAAATCTGTTCAGAAAGTTACCCCAAAAACAAGAATGTCGAATTATTTGAAAAATACTCATTTGAGCTGAGTAGTTTTCAAAAACATGCAATTGAAGGTATCGTCGAAGGTAAACATGTGTTAATCACAGCACACACCGGTTCAGGTAAGACAATGCCGGCAGAATTTGCAATTGAGCATTTTGTTGCCAAGGGCAAGAAGGTGATTTACACGGGTCCTATCAAGGCACTTATCAACCAGAAATTTTACGATTTCACACTCAAATTCCCTCACATTACATTCGGTATCTTGACAGGCGACATCAAATGCAATCCCGAAGCCCAAGTGTTGATTGTCACTGCTGAGATCCTGCTGAATAAGCTTTATCAAGTGAACAGCAAGAGCAATGTGCCACCAAGTGCAGTATCATTTGAAATGGATATTGAAAATGAGCTGGGGTGTGTGGTCATGGACGAAGTGCATTACATCAACGATCCAGACAGAGGCCACGTTTGGGAAAATACCATCATGATGCTACCAAAACATGTGCAAATGGTCATGTTATCAGCGTCCATTGACCAACCGGAGAAATTTGCTCATTGGGTAGAAACGAGTGGAAGCAAGGAGGTGTACTTGACGTCAACCAACGAGCGAGTGGTTCCGCTGACGCATTACTCATTCCTCACCACCGGTTCAACTGCGTTCAAGAATATCAAGGACAAGGCACTTCAAGCGGAGATTAACGCCATTATCAACAAACCACTTGTCATTCAAACTCCTAATGGCGTATTTGACGAAGTTCAGTTTGGAAAAATCTCGAAACTGATTCACCTCTTTGAGAAGAATGATATTCGTGTCAGACGACAACATGTGATCAATGAGCTGCTGAAACATTGTGTGGAACACGAAATGCTACCTGCCTTATTCTTCGTGTTTTCGCGAAAAC
>Ga0114975_10001533_pt1 | contig 16397 bp, 16 predicted proteins | sample S_130626_EF_Meta_FD_87031 | JGI IMG/M metagenome (GOLD analysis project Ga0114975, IMG submission 87031) | Freshwater microbial communities from Lake Simoncouche, Canada to study carbon cycling - S_130626_EF_MetaG | ecosystem: Environmental > Aquatic > Freshwater > Lake | place: Lake...
AGCCTGGAGAGGAAGTGGTAGGACAGTCTAAGGGATCAGAGGGGGTTATCAAGAACCAGCCTCAGGTGTCTGAGACCCAGGTGCCCCAGCAGCCTCAACAGCAGCCTCAACAGCAGCCTCAACAGCAGCCTCAACAGCAGCAGGAGCCCCAGCAGCAGCCAGAGCAGCAGCCTCAGCAGGAGCCAGAGCAGCAGCCTCAACAGGAGGAGCCCCAGCCCCAGCAGCAGCCAGAGCCACAGCAGCAGCCTCCCAAAACAAAGAAGCAGCGAATGGCAGCCTTGTCCACCGCAATTCAATCCCTTCTTACATCCACTCCAGTGCCTACACACTTCATTCTATCTTCTCTGAAGCCCAAACATCCCTATCTTACACTTACCGATATAGATACTATGCTGTATCAACTTCTTATTCGCGGCTTCGTGTGCCGTGAAGGAAAACGTATGCCATACCTATGGGCTCTCAAATTAAAGCAAGATACCTAAACCTAGTTTGCATGGGTAAAGCACAAGAATGGCCGCAGTAGTTGAGGCACTCTCCTCTGAAATTTTGAGTAGAGTTAAGAAGCTATGTAATGAGTCTATGAGCGATGAACTCAAAGCACTTCTTAGAACAGCGAATAAGCTAAACCTATATACTCAGAATGATTACGAAATGCTCTGGTTTATGGAGCACGAGGACAGGCTAGAAGCTGAGAAAAAGCTGAAGGAACGTATCGAGTTACATGAGGAACAAATTGTGAATGTACTAAAGCATAACAAGGAACTCGAAGAGCAACTCGTAATCACACGCATGATTTTTACTGGCACACCTGGTTGACTTCGCACTCCTTTATAAAAATTGAAAATATACACACACCTTTTACACATCACCAACGCCATTGTCAAATGGATTCGCCATCCACCTTTTATGAAGCAATTGAGATAATTCAGCAGCAGAAGTCTCTTATTAAAAGCTACGAGACTCGCCTTCAGTCAACAGATGCTGAATTGAAGTCTAGGCGCGCATGGGCAGTAACTCTTGATAAACATGCTACAGAGATTATTCAAGACAAGGAAGCTGAGATAGAAGAGTTGAAGGAAAAGCTGAATGCGTTGAATACCCAGATTACAGATTTCAAGGCAGCCGCACTTAATTCTGCCGATGTTGTTATGCATAATCTTGAAGCCTGGGGCCTTGCTTCTATTGTGAGTAATATGACTGGCAATCAAGATGCGATAGATATAGATAAAAAATACTTGAAGGAATGTCTGTGGAGATTCCTTCAAGTATCTGGCGGTCGCTGGCCTTCTTCCAATGAATATTATATGAATATGAATCTTCTAGAGAATGCCACAGATGATACTCTCAAGGAGTATTTATCAATGAATCTTGGGGCAGCCATTGATTCTCAGCAGTTACGTAAAGAGGCCCATGAGCTCTTTCTCAACTCATACTGCCTTCCACCATGGTTTGGAGCTGCTAAAAATTGAAATGTGCCACCCTTCATTGATACAGCCCCCTGCGCAAATGACTGAGTTTAACACAATTCCTTTCACAATCCTACAGAAGATTACCGCACAGGCGCGTCAGGAGAAGATGGACGTGTATGTAAAGAAGGCGTATCAGCGTATCTTGAAGCAGGCAAATAAAGGAGAGTATGAGTACAAGATGTGGATGGTTCCAGATGAGAAGGGGCAACTTGACGAAGATTCTATGAAATGTATTACACGAGTCAAGGAGCTGTTTCCTGGGATTTCTCTAACCCAGGAAACTACTCCTTCCAATGAGATCGTCTGTACTTTCAGCTGGCGTACTAAGAGCGTTTCTCAGGGGGACAGTATCACTGACATTCTCCAGGGTCAGAGAGATATTGCCGCTTCTATGGAAACTGTTTCATCTCTTCTGGCGGCTGCCCAGCAGACTTCTTAGACAGCATAGATAGAACCTAGATATAATTACCGAAATCCGCATGTATACTCAGTAGACATCGGATTTTTGTTAGACATGTAAGAAGTATAATATTGTAAGGCATATCTTACACAGCCATTACAACCACATACATGAGAAACCATATTTTCTATATGGTGTACAGGAGTAGGATAGAGTGTAAAGATAACTGGAAGACATTGTATATCAAATGTACTATGGTACTTACATAGGATAGTATGTGGCATTGCTATACTAAACACATTTGCTGTTCTACGAATATTATACGCTACACATACTGCGCATGGAATCTTCCCTTTGAGTGGTGGGATATCTAACTGTAATTCTTCTCGAAGTGGCGACTGTGCTTCTTCTATTTCGTCGGCCATTACACTCGAATAACAATAAAAAATGAAGTATCCAGTATCTGGAAAATTCGTACCTGCGCGATTCAATGGAGCCAACCATGTCTAGCAAACGCAATAAGAAGTCAGATAAGGCAAAGAAGACGAAAGAAATGTATGGTGGTCTTTCGACGAAACATGTGAGAATAACAGATGCTGTGCGGACAAATAAAAAATGAAGTAGTTTGGCCCGTAAGTCAAGCTACCCCCTTTATTCACACACAATGAACCCCTCTGACTGTTCCATTTGCTACGAGGCTATTACCCAGGACACTGGCAAGGTGACGATGGCCTGTTCTCACTCCTTTCACTACAAGTGCTTGACTCAGTGGTTTCAGTCTAGGCGTGACAATGAGATGCCAGACAGCTGCCCTTTCTGCCGCCATGAAGCTACTATGTACGAGGCCATGCCTTCTCCTCCTGCGCTGATCTATGAAGGCGACGATGATGATTCTTCATCTCTTGAGAGTCAGCAAGTAGACCCTTCTACGCTGGAAGCCCGTGAGATAGCGCAGGTGAAATTTGAAATCTACAAGACAATGCTATGTGAGGATGATCTCAGGGGGTACGCTGCCAATATGATATCGCGTTGGGTACGCGGTCTATTCGCACGCAGGAATATTCACATGTACAAGAACTCTGAATTCAATATGCAGCATGCGAAAGATGAATTGTACAGAACCAAACTAATGCTGCGTAGACAAATGATACGGCACAGACTATATTCTAAAGGGCTACACATGTCTCGCCCTGCCTGGAAGAGTTTCATGGCGACCTATATTCAAAGGGGGTGGCGCCAGAATGTTAAGAGGAGGAGAGATCAGAAAGAGGCGATAAATCTAGCGTTAGCCAAGGGATTGACGATTACGTGGAGGCGCACAGGCGAGACACGCTGGGAGCGCATTGTATTGAATCCAGAGGAGAGGAATGCGCAGGCCTATAATGGCTACATTCTAGGGCTTCCTCCACAGAGCCTGGCATTTGAGACGGCGTGCGCGGCTACTAAAATCTCGTCTACCTGGAGGGCATATAAGGTAAGGAAAGAGGTGGCAGATATGAGAATTCTACATGGGTTTATGAGGTCTCTGTTCGCATCATCTGTTGGTATGCGGACAAGCCTAGCATCTGAGGCGTCAGGGCATTTAGGCTAGGCGGCAAAGAATGCTGAAAAAATTTGATTTTTGCTGGGGTCGACTTAGAAAGTCCAAACCCCAAATGTCCTGCTCTATCCGTACTCGCAGCACCGCAGATTCCTACTCTCAGAAGCTATCTACCTTCCTCGCATCTGCGTGGGACAGCTATAATCCTATGAAGCAGCGCCTGAGCGTATGGGCAAAGAATACTGCGTCTGCTTTCGTGAGCACTGTTCGCACTGCTACTCCTCTTACAACCGTTATTAACGATATTACTATGTATGCGAATGAGCAGCAGACGCAGGCGCAGCAGCTCACGCAGCAGCAGCTCACGCAGCAGCAGGCACCAAGGAAGGTTGTCACCACTCCTCGCCGCTCATCTACGACTACTGTAAGAGAGGATCTGACGGATTCTCTCGTAAACCAGTATTACCGCACGTTTGCATACGAGTATACCACCTGGTATGACGCATTCCTCGAGGAGGCCGTTGAGGACCCTACTGGCCCATCTGCCAGCGAGCGTTGGTCAACCTATGTGGTAAAGAAGCTCGTACGCAAGAGCACCTATAACTCTTCCCAGCTTACCTCAGCAGCGGCTGCTTGGCTGCTCCTACACAGGCGTTGAACGCCTATAGAGACCTTGAAAGCTTACATACAGACCTCAAAAGGATATAAACCACAAACACATATACTATATAATGGCACTGTTTAGCCACATTACCCCAGAAAATAACGCCGATTTTTTCGTGAGGCGCAAACCCACAGAACATTTCAAGCGTTTTTGCGGAAGTACATGTCTCGATAAAAACGGACTTACATCAAAGAAATGCGTCCTGGATTTTATAGGATATCAGATTATAATGCGTAACATTAAAAAGGATGATACCAAGGTATTTATGAATGATTATCTGCGCGCCTTTTTTAACACAACCGATTTTTTTCTGACATTTACCGAAATGAGTATGATGACGGATATCTTTGTCACTAACCATTAACCCCCTCTATACTATTTATCCATCTCCTACAGTAGTTAGATGAGACGTACAACACGGAAAATATATTATCCGAAGCGTTATTATCAAGGATTATCATCCAAAAAGAAAACACAGAGAAAGCGAGAAATTGCCAAATATGGCTCTATATCTTGGAAGGACCCCAAGGCATATGTCGGATTTAAAACCGATAAAGGCGTCAAAACAAAGACTTCTGGATATACCGCAGCCTGGCATAGAATGTTCCCAGACGCCAAGTCCCTGAAGGATAAATCCCGCGCAACAGGCGTCCCGCTCGCCCAAATCCAAGAATCTTATAATCGCGGAATGGCCGCCTGGAGAACAGGCCATAGGCCAGGCGCCACCCAACAACAATGGGGATATGCGCGCGTACATTCCTTTTTACTCCGCGGCAAAACATATTATTCCACCGATTCTGACTTGGTCGCAGAAGCCAAAGCCCATTCAAAGTCCGCAAGAAATTGGTGGGCAAAGGTCTAAATCCGCATCTGGCTAACATAGTATCTATAGAATGTACTCACAACCCCCTCCTCCCACCGCCTTCATGGGTATACGACATGCTCCTAGATACAATGTCGTGGAATTCAGATGGCCATTAGGCAGGGAGATACCTCAATCCATTCGCCGCATGAATGTCCAAGAATTCTGCGTCGCGCTAGAATTAGTCAGCAATACAATGGACCATCTGAAGGATAGCATTCTACATCATGATACTACACAAGAACTCGAAAAGGTAATCCAGGAAAAAGAGGAACTATATACGGTGTTCAAGAATGAAAAGGCGGAAATTGTACAGAGATATGAGAAACTTCTCAATACATACCAACGCTCTCTTGTGGAGGTGAAAACAGCCCCACAAGAAGCACTACAATCTGTAATTGCCCAACTAAAAGCACTCCAAACCAAGAAGCCAGAACCCTGTGGCCTCACCACAGAAGTCTCAGAACTCTTGGAGAAAATCAGTGAGCAATATTGTATGCTGGAAGCCGCCATTGCCAGTATTCCTTCTATACAGTAACCAGCGACCCGTGTACTACATCGCAATCGAGCGGCCATGTGCGAATAGATGAGAACTTGGAATAGTCTTCGTTAAACCGCAGTGCATGATAATGATTCCTCCAATACACTTTTACACAGCCCTTTCCTACTACATTCCATCCGCCGGCACCCCATGTAGTATTCACAGACCCCTCACTGAATGTAATAGTCCCCTTATCCCATGTATAGGTTTTGCCAAGTATATCAGGCGCGTACCATACATCGGCGACTTCAACCAGCAATTCCGTAAAAAATTTCATCATTCGCGTATATTTGTGTGCGAAATTTCCAATAGGGAAGGAAAAATGGCAGACAATAGATGTTTCATAATTATCAACGGAATCGGCATCTTCATATAAACTTATATACGGTTTCAAGGCCGTATTATTATACAATCTATCTTTTATCAAATGATAATTTATAAAAGGTTGGTCCATACAATATGGGACTCGATGTCCCTGTGCCGTAAATTTTTGTACATGGTCTCGTATTCTGGAAAAGGCGTTTTTTACGGTATCACACTTATTGAAAAGCAGTGTGCCGCTATTAATACCCGTGGTCTTGTCAGAAATCGCGGAAAAATCAAAGAACTGATTGCCGAAACTGGGGCTGCTGATTGTCCCAGATTCCAGACCATAGACAAGATCCTCTAACTCCATATCGAGCAATACATTCAAATCTCCTTTTACAATAATATCAGTATCTAGATATAGAATCTTAGAATACGAATTAACATCTGGTACATCAAATATGTGAAGGCGCGCACAGGCGGCTTGGAAGATGGTTGTAAAAGGGAATGTATGTATCTTACAATACATACGTAGATGTAGGCACATTTCATGTACAGTTGGTACATACTTCTCATGGGTTAGTATGAGAAAATCGAAATTATCTATCTTAGAGTAACGCTGAATAGACAAGAGTAATAAGCGCAGCAGTTTGAAATAATCCCTATTGTAGAATACACAGCAATATACCAGATTCTTACGCTTTCCAGGCACCTCTAATTGTTCATATGCCAGTTTGTCAGATTCTAAGGATTTCAAGTAATCCTTATATAAACTGCTGCCGTGTTTGTTCATTATATACCATATATATTCTTATATCGTATAGAATACGCAAATAACCGGATATATCTACATAGTAAAATTACATACCTTCCCATCTACAAGTTCTAGATCACCCTTACGTACTCCCACAAACTTGTCGAATCCATCATTCATACGAATGATATGAGAATGCCCTAACCAATTTACTTCAACGGTGTATTCATCTAGCATGCTATACGAACCATCTCCCCATGTTGTGTAAAGTATATCCCTACCAAATCGTATGACGCCTTCCCCCCATGAATATACTTTGTATAAAATTGCTCGATTTGTATAAGTATCTTTACAATTATATATACTCTTGTAATTCCATAGTATATGTGTCATGTGATTCAGCATTCTTTCTTTCTTATGGCTCGCATCTCCAATTGGCCAGACAAAATGGCATATACGAATATCAGTGGGCGATGAAGGTGGTGGAGGAGGAGTATCACAATATATTTCTACATATTGTTTGAGGACTTGAGAATTGTGAGCATCTTCTTTTATACAGTGGTAATTAACAAAAGGCTGGTCATGGCATGAGGGCATAGTAGAACCAGATTGTTTCATAGATGTAATGTGTTTATGTATACTATGAAAAATGGTGCGTATCTTAGAGGTATTATTGAATAATAGAACTCCTGAATTTATTCCTGGGGTAGCTGGGTCAATTAAATCAAAATTAAAGAACCAGCCGCCGTGATATTCATGTTCTATAGTACCTTCTTCTAACGCATATACACGATCTTCCAACGGTAACCTAAATAACTCGGTCAAATCACCTTGTATTACAATATCTGTATCAATATATAGAATTTTAGAATATTCATTGATTCTTGGATAGTCGTGTATAAAGAGCCTGGCAGAGGTGGCTTCACGAAACGTAGTAAAGTCGAAAAAGTGTGTTAGAAGTGGTATAGAAAGAGCTGCCGATATTCTGCGAACATGTCCCTCGAATTCTTTTGTTGTACATATGAGAAAATCTATACCATCGGTCTTGGAGAATAGCTTTATACTTGTTAGGAGAATCTGTAAGAGTTCTATATACTGTATCTTATGGAATACGCACATATATACAAGATTCGTAGAAGGTTTCTGTTTAACAAGAGTATCATTAAACAAACATGATTCTTTAGAGAATTTACCTTCTTCCAGTACATATCCACGAGTCATTTTCTGTTTTGTGAAAATATCCAAGGTTGCTCCAATATCTACGTACATATTCTGAGGGTTTTCCTTCATACACATAGGAATCCAGATTTTACTCAAAGGACCCGCAGAAAAACAGAAGAGTTCGTTTTTCTTGTTGCGAATAAATTGTAGGAGACGTGCTGTTTCAGCCTCGCCTTCTGTATTCCATACATTAAGTAGTTTCTCATTGATTATAAATCTTTCCTTAATTGGTAAATCTGAATGGGCTTTTCCTGAAGTTATCATGAAAAATCCAGGAGTATAGGATTTCATGAACGCAGAAAAAACCTTCCAGTTCGAATTTCCAAATATATTGGCATATGTACGTTGAGCAATAGGAACATGGAATCTGTCGATGAAATCGGAATAGATGACCTGTGTACAATTCCATTCCTTATTACACGTGTTACAAGGTATTCCAATGTATAGATTGGGGTCTACTGTCTGAACGGCATCGGTCAACTGCTTTTGTATACTATCTCCAGCGGTAAAGGTCCAATTATCGCAGTTTGTGAGAGTTTTTCCCAGTAATATAGAATATTCGCCGTCACTGGGGCGTATAATGCCAAATGGTGTGCGTGTACGTATCTTCTCTAGAATGGCATTCAAGTGGTCGCGCATTGTTCCAGTGAGCGGGACATTTGCGACAGGCTGGAGGTTAGCCTCGGTATTAGATATGGCTAGCGCACTATTAAATTGGTCAATGCTATTCAGAGCGTATGCGTTTTTACCGTCTTTTTCCCAGTGCTGCTTGCCAATATGGATACTGTATATAGAAGGGAAGAAAGCCGTCTTGTATCCTGCCGCGAAGTACTTCTCAGCATAATCGCGCTCAAAGAATTTATTCGCACTATCGTAATTCCCAAGCGAGAGAATCGTATCAGTTAGAATGACAGAAGGCTGGAGAGAATAGTGAGGCCAATATCCGCAATTCTTGCCAACGAGTCCATCGCGCTTTTCGTGGAGAACAAGTCCATCCTCTAACACAATTCCTCCAACCCTCGCATTGTCAGAATACATGAGTCCATAATTCTTATTGAAGACAACTTGGCGAATGTTCTGGTTCTTATACTTTTCCAAATATCCAATCGCATTCGATATGTAGGGGCCAGTGTGATAGAACAACCAATCATCCTCTAAATGAATCCAGTAAGTAGGGCGAATTTCAAGGAGTTTATTCCAGATGATATTCATGCTTTCGCGATGCCCCTTTTCTTGGGGCGATTTCATATAATACGTAAAGAAAGGGTATTTTTCTACCATGGCAGCACGGTCTTCTGGGCTTGAATTATCGTCAACGCAGTAGAAATAGTCTATCATATCAACGTCGGTCCATGTATTAAGTATGGAATTCATAGTCTTCTCAAATAAGTCGAGGCGTTTACATGTGGTAAGTGTCATCATTATTCTTACAGGGCTAGAAGTGGATGGTAGAAGTTTAGGAGTCGCTGTAAGAAGTGGCCTGTATCTATCTATACAACGTTGGACAACGTGTAGATTCTCTTCTTTGAGTTTAATCCCTTGAGTGCGAAGCGTATCAATATACTCTAACATACTTTGTAGGAATTCTTGGCTCATTGGTAGCTCATCAATACAGAATTGTAGATTGTGAAATAGATTATGAATCCACCATTCTGATATCTGTGTAAATGCTTGTTTGAATATGTATACAAACATCTTGGCTGAAATATCTTTGTGATTTGTCCTTTCCCCTACAATAACCATGTAGTAAGGCAGATAAAAACTATATTCATTCATCTTCACAAACAATTTATGTGTGAAGGTATCACGTGGATACTCATTTTCAAAATAGTGTTGAATACGCGTGTAATATGTATATGCCATTTCAGGAAGGCCATTGATACAATAATACTTTATTAATCTGTAAAAACATTCTATGCGGTGTGTATCATATTTATAGGATTCTACAAGATATGGAAGCCCTTCCATGGGTCTATTCATTTCCTCATACGCGTCGTATATTTCGAGGCAGCTGATGTATTTTTCCTGTAGCCAGTTCTCGAGCGTGAGTACTTTCTTATAATATTCGATAGCCTTTTCATTCATTTTACATGACCTGTAACTCTGCGCACAATAGAATGCGTAGCGATTATATAGATGGTGCTTTGCTTCGTATGCTTCATGGAAAGCTTTTTCGAGAATTAGAGCATCTTTTAGATATTTATTTGGGTCATTGTTGCGTGATCCTCTGCGTCCTGAGAGAAAGTAATAGTCGCCCAATACATCTACACATGGACCGACGCCTTCCTCATCTGACGTGGGGTATTCATGTAATACGCCCACATATTTCCACTTCTTTCGGTTATTAAAGAGCTGGCAACGTGAATATCGGAATCCGCTGCTGTTTCCAAATGTGAACTTATACCAGTCTGCGGTCAGCTGGGAAGGTAATATGAAGTTGCCGAATATTTCATCGTCTGCGTCCCATACAAAAGCATAATCGGTTTTATTAAAAGCTTTCTGAAATGCGACTGTTCTATTATATCCAAAATCCTTCCATGGAGTGTCATGGAGTTCACCGGGTATGGAATGCTCATCAAAGAACGCTTGAATAATTTCTTTCGTTGAATCTGTAGAACCGGTGTCTGAGATTACCCAGTAATCAAACTTGATATATTTCATAAGATGTTGTAATGTATCTCGTATTATATGAGATTCATCCTTAACAATCATCGTTAGACAAATTGTAGGTGGCATGAGAAATCTACGGGTATATATCAATTATCTGACTGCTCTATGCCGCACATGAGCTTCCTAAAGGAATGTTTAAAGGGCTTCCCTAGAAATATATAATGTATTCATATACAGCAATCTTTACAGGATTTATAACAGCTATTACCGCATATTGTGATATATACTTATTTATTCTTAAATTATTTGGTATACATTTTTTTATTATGCGCAAAGACACTGATAAAGTAAGGGGTGCGATGGATATTATTATAAAAGAAACGATATGTTCTTCAAACATATATCAGCGTGGAGCTATCTCAAACAATGGTACATTTATTGGACTCAATTGCTTTGGTAGATTTTCAGGAAGCCAGGGCGATGATATAGACCATGAAATTTATATATATACTACAAAATCATATTTCAATCGTTTAATTGAGACGGCCACTACAACATACTCATCTTTTTCACGTATAGAGAGTTCTTCTCTAGAGAATGAGGAATCTGTAAAATCCATTGTTCCTATATGGGGACGCTCAGGGACTTATATGAGTTTATGGTATTCGTCGATTAATCTGGATGTTAGAGGGCTACATGCTATTTCTACACAGTCTTCTATCGTATATGATATAGTGAATTTATTTTACAAGAAGAAAAGGCTTAGTGTATTTTTACATGGGGTTGTAGGTGCTGGCAAGAGTACTATAGGGTTGCTAGTGGCAAAAGAAATTAAAGGAGGGTTTTGTCATACATTTAATCCAACGGATCCAGGCGATACATTACATTCCCTTATGAAAGAATCTCGCGCGCAACATAAGCCATTAGTTGTGGTAATAGAAGAAGCTGATATGATGATTCGAAATATTCATACCAATTCTATACAAAGGCATAAAAATATTCAGACAAGCGTGTATAATAAGTCAACCTTTAACACATTCTTAGACGATTTAATGCTGTATAGGAATATTATAATAATATTGACATCCAATAAGAGTAAAGATGAGATAGATATGCTAGATACATCCTATTTGAGAAAGGGTAGGATTGATGCTACATATTCAATGTTAGAGGAATTAGACATAAGTGTGTAAGAGTGGCTGCGTTAGAAACTCCGACTATAAGTATACAATCAAACAGATGAAGAATTGTCCAAAGTCTGTGTCATTCACTAAGAATTCAGATATTACAGATATATCACTTCTTATTCATGGGCAAGGAGTTTTCATGTTCGAGTCGAGTGGCCAACCTTGTATATTCAGAATCTTTGACAAGTCCAAAGCCAATGGTCTAAAAGTAGAATTAACGGAGAGTGAAGTACTGGTCAATAGAATACCTAATGGAGAACCATTAGGAAAAAATAGCAAAGGTTTAACAAAGAATAATGGAGCCTATTACTGGTTTAGCTTAGACTCTCAAAATCAAGTACTTATGCTTGGAATAGGTGAAGCTAGGACTGAAAGTGTTATCTACAGATTCTATTTTGAATTTGATGGAAAGGATGAGACAGAATCGAACAAGAAATTTCTAGAAAGCCTTGTATCTATATGTATTCCTTCTGACACAGTCTTGAAGCCTATTCGCTTATTAAGAGACCCAGTTACTTCAGTAATCCCTCTGTTAGTGAAGAATGTTCATGAACTTACAATGAATCATATCGCTAAGGCTGCTTATATGCCTGTGGCAGCTATGTCTCCAATGGCACAAAGGTTATACAATTGTATAGCTGGTAAAAATTTTATTCTGGATAGCGATGATTTTCCAGAGTTTTCGAAAGCAATCGAATACAGCATTGCTACCCCAGGTATGTGGTGTAATACGCGATTGCTTGAGAAGAGTACAGAATTTAATAAGGATAAACCTGACCCAACTGAAACGTATTTACGTATCACACTTAACGAAAACAATGGAGAATCGCCAGGTATCCCGTATGTTATGGAAATATGGCCAGTGGGCCATTTCTCACCTATCCATAATCATGGGGAATCTACCGCAGTAATCCGTGTGCTACATGGCAAAATAAATGTATCACTCTTCTCCTATCTCTGTTGCCAGAAAGATACTCTTGCGCCATTTGGTACTAGTCAGTTTGTAAAAGACGATATCACATGGATTTCCCCCACTCTAAATCAAACCCATCAGTTGAGAAATGACCCCGCAAATAGCCAAACATGTATAACAATTCAGTGCTACATGTATGAAGATGATAATGAAATTCACTATGATTATTTTGATTATATTGACGCAGATGGTAAAAAGCAACAATATGAGCCCGATTCTGATATGGATTTTATATCATTCAAAGAATTAATGCAAAAGGAATGGGCTAATAGGCCTAGGGGTTCGAGAATGTCTAGATTCTTAGAATCAGTTTCTAAGAGTTTTAGAAAGTGTTTCCAGTAAGTCTAGGGTTGAAAGTAAATATTATACATTTAAGAACTCTTATCAAAGATAGGAATTCTTAGATTATATACTTTAATAATCATTACACCCTTGAACATTAAAAACGGGTACATAAAAAATGAACTTTCATTAAGCTACTAGCGCAACTCCAAAACAAATGTTCCTATATCTTGCTACATCTGCCTTGTACAGGCTTCTCTATATCGTAAAACTCGGTATGACAGAAGACCTCTATGGGCGTAGAAGCACATACCAGACAAGTTGCCCCCCTGGTCAAACGCCTCATTCTCATGATATTGACTATGATGCGGTATGGGAGACTGATGCACTAACAAGAGATGATTTGTTTCATTATGAAGACATTCTTCATAATCAATTTATCAAATGGCGTATGATGCGTAGGATTCCAGGTGATTCTGAATGGTTTGATTTCAAGGGTCATTCGCCATTGGAGATTGTTAGAGAGTTTATGAAGACAATGCCTTGGGTAAAGCGTGAAGTTCCTCTTTCTGAAATCGCTCCCCTCAAGCGTCTTTCAATTCAGTTGCGTAAGCAACATACAAAAAATACGAACTTTCTTCGTGGTCCTACGAAGCGGAATGAGGTTCTAAATCAGATTCAAGAGCCAGTTATTGAAGCTATTCATCAATTCATTCTAAATGTGCTGTTGTTTGCTGGATTTGTTATTGCTCCCTGTGGATCTGGAAAGACACGAATGACTTGTAAAGGAATCAAGGGGCTAAAAAAGGTCATTATCTGCTGTCCTTCCAATCCGATTCAAGGTCAATGGGCTTCCACACTTATTACTGAGGGTGTATTTACAAAGAAGCAGATTCTTACCATGGGTTCTTCTAATGATGGAACTACAAACCAAGATGCTATTCGGTCATTCATACAGCAGGATACTTATTGCGTAATTACCACATATATCTCATCAAATCTACTTGTTGATATTCTTACGAATGATACTCAGATTCTTATCCTTGATGAGGCTCATCATTTGGGTGGTATTGTAGGGAAGGAAGATGAGGGTGTAGGTAAGACGCGTAGGCTTATGATGAAGGCAACTGAACTACAAGTAAAGAGGCTATCTCTTACATTTACTCCGCGTATTGTGCGAAATGATGAGAATCTTGATATGGAGTATGCTTCAATGGACAACACACATATATTTGGCTCACAAATCGCAGAACTCAAAATCAGAGACCTTATTCGTAAGGGTGTACTTCCTGATTATCGCTTATGGTCTCTTCGTGATTCTTCAAAGAAGGGAACAGGTATTCTTGGTAAGGCGAAGTTAATTCTTGAGGCTTGGGAGGCAAGACAAATAGTTCATGGTGTAGAAGAGCACATTCTTCACCATCTTATTGTATTTACAAGGACTGGTGAAGGTGGGGACAAAGAAGCAGTTGAATTAGAAAAATGGCTGAAAGATAATGTAGAAGAAGATACTCTTGTACTTCGCGCAACATCTTCTAATATAAATTCGGTTATCAAAGAATTCTCTGATGCAAAACGAGCTATTATTGTGAATTGTAAGGTTCTTGGTGAAGGCGTAGATATTCCCATTGCGAATGCTGTAGCAGTCACTTACCCAAAGCATTCAAGGGGAGAAATCACGCAGATGCTATTACGGGCAGGTCGTTGGTATGAGGGTAAGTCTGTATTTCATATCCTTCTTCCAGTCCTTGATGACGATGATATGACAGGGTTTGAGGATGTTCTTACTGCCCTTGCTTCTTGTGACGACCAGTTGCGCGATGAGGTGATTCTTCGTGCAATAAAGCCAACAAACTCAGAAGAGAAACCACCAACCCCTGGAGATGCTGGTGCTGTGGCAGAATGTATTATGATTGATGATTACGATGGCTCTAATATTGAAGAAATACGAAAGTGCTTTGTCAATATCAGAAAGAATCTGTTTCCCTCAAGGGAAAGTAAGCGTATTCAGGAACTTTGTATTGATAAGGGGATTGATACAAGTATTGATTATTCTATAAGTCTTCGCACACAGATGCCTGAACTACCTGAAGATCCAAAGCCAAAAAATTCTACCTGGTATAATTATCTTCATCCTGGACTTGTAGAAAGAATTCAAGTTCAAGTCTTTGTGAAAGATATTCTTGAGCCTAATAGCCTTCGTGTTGGACACAAATACGATGAGTGGCTTGGAGTTCAAGCTTCTGATGTTAGAATGAAACTTCCTTCTGTACAACATATCAATGATGGATACTTTGGCTCAGAGTACACCAACTATAATGGACTTCTTGAGAAGTTTGGTAAGAAGGTTTCTGGCGGTCGGCGATGAAATCTCCCGGTTCTCATTTTAAAAATATAGACCATATATTTTAAAATGGGTTAAAGATAAATTAAAATATGTATATAGAATATAGAAAATGTCAGCATTCGCCTTAAAAATTGACGCCAGTTTTTCCACCGAAACCAAGTCTAAAAGTATCATAATGGCATCTGTAGAAGCATTCAAATCTGCAGTTGTTCGTATTCGTGATATCTTGCGCGGTCCTGGTGTAGCCATTACAGGAATGGACTCAATGAGACATATTTGTCTCTACCTTCTCAGTCGTTATATCACAAAGGATAAGGTGAAGTCTCTTGATGTTCCTGATGAGTTTGCATGGGAGAATCTTATTGACACAGCACAAACCAAGAATGGAGGTGTACAGAAGGCTCTCGACTGCTTCTTTCACAAGGAGACTGATTGCCTTGTAAATCACTTTGACCGTCTATTTGGAACTGAGAACTTCTCCTTTGATATCAAGAACCCAGCAAAGCACAAGGAGATGCTTGAGATTCTTGATAAGGTCAATATGGAGGGCGTAGATTGTCAAATGGATATTCTTGGATGGGTATATGAGCAACACTTGAAGACTGGTTCTTCTGCTGCGCGAGACCTGGGGCAGTTCTTTACTGACCGCTTTATTTGCGACTATATGGTCGCTCTATGTAAGCCTGGGTTTAAGGCTAAGGGTGTCCCAGAATCTGTTTGCGACCCTTCAATGGGGACAGGCGGTTTCTTAACTTCTTATATGAAGTTCTACAAGAAGCACTACGCTGATAAGCCAGTAAATTGGGGCATCCAGAATAAGGAAATTCATGGATGCGACACAGATCCAAAGGTTGCTGGTGTTGCACGCCTAAATCTCTTTATGGAGTCTGGCGGCAATCGTGCTGTAAATCTACGAACTCACGATTCACTCTATGGAGACCTTACCCAGACTGGTTACGACCTTATTCTTGCTAATATGCCATTTGGTCTGAAGGGAATTAAGCACGCAGAATGCTGTGAGCGTGTAAAGGACTTGAAAATTCGTGGCACAAAGTCAGAGCCTCTCTTTCTTCAACTTATGATGGTCTCACTAAATCGTGGTGGGCGTTGTGCGGTTGTTGTACCTGATGGTATGCTGGTAAATGGTTCATCTTGCCACAATGAGACTCGTAAGTATCTTCTTGATAAGTTTGAACTCAAGCGTGTAATCAAGATGAAGGGTCAGTTCTTTATGAATACTG
>Ga0114975_10001535_pt1 | contig 16391 bp, 6 predicted proteins | sample S_130626_EF_Meta_FD_87031 | JGI IMG/M metagenome (GOLD analysis project Ga0114975, IMG submission 87031) | Freshwater microbial communities from Lake Simoncouche, Canada to study carbon cycling - S_130626_EF_MetaG | ecosystem: Environmental > Aquatic > Freshwater > Lake | place: Lake...
CTGCCCCTTACCCTTGCCGTCGGTGATCCGCAGCGTCCGACCGGCGTAGGTGTTCACCGTCCACGCCTTGGTGACGTCGGTGAGGGTTTTGGTGCTCCCCGCCAATGTGGTCGATTCGGCGGCGCTGGTGGTTTTTGCGATACCGGAGTCGATCACCGTTTCCAGCGGCGGCAGGGCGATCGGGGACAGGGTGCGGGTGCCGACCCGATCGTCGTTGCTGTAGTACAAGTTCAGGTGCTGGCCGGTGTACACCGGGTCGAGATACACCTTGTCGATGACCTGCGCCGCGCCGGAGGTCGACCGGACGTCTAGGAACAGGCTGGCGACCCCGGCGGGGTCGGGGATGGGGGCGCTTTTCCAGAACGTCGTGTAGGCGTCGTCGACCGCCTTCGAGGCATCCCAATCCTTGATGTAGCGGGTGATGATGTTGCCCATCACGTCGACCTGATCCTCAAACGCCCCGCCACTACTGCGGTCATAGACGTTGCGCCGAATCAGGCAGTTCCGCAACCCTAACGGGAAGGGGGTTTCGTACAGCGCGGCATCGGCGACGCGGGTGAGTCGGAACTGCAACTGCTTGGCGACAATCGGATAGCACCGGCTGACGTACTTGAACCAACTCTTGGTTTCCGACATGGACACCGACACCGACAGCGGATTGCGTTGCATGTCCAGGACGGGCCGCCAGTTGTTCGACCGATCCTGGTACCACACCTCGACGGTGCATGGCATCCGCAGGATTTCCAGGCTCAACTCCGACACCGACAGCGGAAGCTGAAAGGAGGTGGTGACCACCTCGGTGGTGGTGTTCTGAGAGTTACGGGTCTGGCTGAACCATTCCCGGACGGAAGAATCAACCCGCTCCGCCGGGGCGGCCTGCTTGCGACCCAGCAACGACATGATCAAATCCACGATTGGCATCGGGAAGTGAAAATCCTGGTAATAGCGGGTGTCGGCCACTTTGGCTCCTAACGATTCCACAGCGAGGGGCTGCGGCGGTTGCTGGTGTTTTTCAGCCGGTTGCGGGACGTCCAACTGCTGGTGACGGTGGAATCCCGCACCGGCCCGATCGCCGCAATCGCCAATTCGGCGTTGTACACCCGCTTGAAGTCGGACGGCGTCTCAATCGGCAGCCGGTACTGTATGTCGTTGGCTTCGCCGCCCAACGCCAACACCTCCGCCTTGCGTTTCGCCACATATTCGGCCTGGCTGGTGTAGGGGAACCGATAGTCTTTGCCGTCCGAGCCGATCGCGGGGGCCACCGTCGGAGTCAGGCCATACTGGCCACCCGGATAATTGTCGGCGCTGTCGGCCTTCTCGTAATTCGTCCAGGTGCTGTATTGCTGCACCGTCTGATACTGCTCCAACGGCTGCTCGGCGACGACCGTGCCGTCAGCCTGCAGGGTGCCGTAGGACACCGAGTCGATCGGCGACCGGCTGCCGCCGGACATTAGATAGTGGTAGCCGTATTCGCTGCTGATGTTGAAGCGGGCGTAGGGGGCCAGTTCCGGAGATTTGGAGAACAGCCACTTCTCGGTCGGATCGAGGTCGATCGCCAGCGATTCGGGCGGCGGCAGGGTGGCCAGGTCGGGGGTGCCGGTGACCACCTTCTCCACTTGAAAGTAGGTGGAGTCGGAGGCGACGGCCCGCACCGGTAGCGGCGCGTTGACCGCCAAACCGTTCGGGTTGATGGTGACCACGGTGTCCTGCGGGGTGATCTTGTCCAACATTTTGCGCAGCACCCGGGCCTCGCGCGGGGTGTAGCCGATCTTGTGCGGCACCACCGTCACCTCGGAGCGGCTGCGGTTTTCTTCCACCCGCCAACGGGTGGCGTCGACCGCGTTGGCGGTGATGTAGTCCTGGGCCAGACCGGCGGCCACCGCCGGGTCTTCGTTGACGAAGAACACCCGGTGACCGGTGCTCAGGTTGACCGCCGCGTAGGTTACCGCCAGCGCCCGGCCATACCCTCCGACTTTGGTTTTCGTCCACACCTCGCCGCTGTAAATCAGGTAGTCGTTGACCGCATAACTGACCGTCCCCGCGCCAAGGTTGCGGCTGCCCGCCGTCGCCACCCGATACAAATCGCCGGAGCGTCCGACGCCGTTCGCCAGGGTGGGGGTGTTGGTGGCGGCGTTCCAGTCTTTGACGCCCAACCCGAAATTGTCGATGTAACGCCAGTTTTCCAGCACCTGGCAGTCCGCCGAGGTGGCGGCGTGCACCGCCAGCCGGATCGCCTCGATGGTGTTACCCGCCTGGGCGGCCTTAAAAAACTGCTGAATCCGAGTGCGGTAGGCGGCGTCCTTCGTGACGACCTCATCCCACTGCTTGGAGGTCAGCGAGGCGGTTTCAGCGGAAAACGAATAGCTTTCCGCCGACGACCGGCTGAGAAACCCGATCCCCCCGAAAATGAAATCCAGGCCCGCCCCGTAGATGCCGTCCATCGCGCCGGACAGGCGTTGCAGCATGATTTCCTTTTTCAGGTTGCCGACCCCAGCGTCGCCGCACATCGCATCGAGGAACTTGTGCAGCACGGTCGAGTCGTCGACTTTGTAGATGTTTTCGTCGAAGTGCTCCATCCGAAGCTCGGTGGACTTCGGCGGCATCAGCGGGAAGGGAATCTGGGAGGCCATTTACCGCACCCCCATGCTCACCGCAGCGGCCAAAGCCGCCAACCCCAGGCCGAACGCCAGCAGACTCAAAACAAGGCCGATATAGGCCGCATGGTGGGGGTCTGGCTTAAACGGATTTCTCACCACCATCACCGCCCGGATCACCGGTTGGCTTTCCGGCGGATGACCGCATCCAGGAACACCGGCAACTGGTTATCGTTCAGTTTGAAGTCGGTGTCGTAGGTCGCGATCGGGGACTCCCCATCGACGCCGGTGGCATACACCTTGACGCCGTGCGCGGGGCTTATCCCGTCGCTGAGTACCAGGTTGACGTTGTCCACGCCGAGCACCTGATGGACAGCCAAAATCAGGTCGGAGATTTCAATCCACGAGCCATAAGGCAGACCAGCGAAGTAGGTGCGCAGCCGATCCTGAATCTGGTTGTCGACCTGGCTGACCGCAAACCCTCGGTTGTATTCGATCGCCAGATACAGCCGCAGGTAGGCGTAGCTGGCTTGATGCACTAGGACGTCGGTGGTGACCTGCTTGCCGGTCTTGATCACCGCCTGCAGCACCTCCGGCACCCGGTTGTAGTTGTAGGTGACGGTCAACTCGGTGCCGGAGTTGGGGCCGGTGGACTCCCATTCGATGCCGACGACCTCATAAATTGATCCGGCCATGAGGGTGGTGGCGTTCGGCGGGTCTTGGGTTTCCGGTGCGAGCCGCAGTAGGTGGTAGTGGGTGCCCTGGGTGTAGACCTGGGCACCCGACCCGGTGCCAACTACCAGCGAGGACGGGAAGCTGACGACCGGCGTGCTGCCAAGGCGCATAAATCGGTTGTTGGCGGTCGGCGACCCAGTCGACGGCCCAACCCGAGTGAAGTTTCCGGTGTAAAGCTGGTCGGTCACGGTGCTACTCAGCACCGAGGTGCTGGTGATGACGGTGCGCTCGGTAATGGCGTAGGGGACAGAGCCGTTAACAAACAGGTCAACCTTGTTGGTGATGCCCTTCAGCGGGTCATTGCGACTGGACTGGGTGGTGTACTCGAACTCCACGTCCACAATGTCGCCCGCCTTGATATCGCCGCCGGGCAGGGCGACGAAGGTGGGGGTAGCGCCCGGCGTCCAGCGGAAGTCGATGCCGTTGCGGTAAAACTTTTCGGTCGACTGGCCCAGGTTTTTGAAGACGTTGACGTGGCCGTCGCCGGGCCACGCATATTTGACGTCATTATCGACGTAGGAGATGCTGTTGAGGCCGTTGCGGGTGACCGTGACCGCGCCGCCGGTCAGGGTGCCGGAGGCCACCGTGAGGGTGCTGATCAAGTTGTTGATGACGATCGTGAACCCGTTGGTGATCGCCGTGACGGTGACATTCCCAGCGGTGCTGCCGATGTTGGTCAGCAAGCCAAGAGCGGTCTGGACGGCGCTGGCGGTGGCATTCCAGGCAATGTTGGCGGTAGTCTGCCCGGCGTAGGAGAGGGTGAAGTTTCCGGCGGTCGGGGTGCCGGTCTTGGTGAGGGTGTAACTGTTGACGTCGAGGACGGCCTCCACCTGGGTGGCGTACTGCCGGATCGGGCCGAAGCACGCCGCCTTCGACACGTTTTTGTTCTGGTAGCACAACCCAAGGTAAAAATCTTCGGTTCCGGCGACGTTACGCAGGAATGTATCCTTGAAGCGTTGCCTCAACTCGTCGTCGGTTTCGACGTCCACGCCGCCGGTAAACGACTGCAGGTTGGTGGCCGAGGTTGCCCCCAAAATGTCCCCAATAAACACGATAGAGTCCGGCGGCACGTTGCCGATAGCGCCCACCGCCGTGCATTCGACCGGCACGTCGGCGACATAACTGCCCGCCGGAATGATCACCGCCTGGGTGGCTTTGAAGTAGGTCTGATTGCCGCTCGACGGCAGCGAATTGCGGGTATAGAAAGGGCTGTTATTTTGGACGGTGACGTCCTGGCTGTTGCTGTTCTTCAACTCGATCCGCACGGTGCCCGTTGCCCGGCGGCCCTGCATCCGACCGAAGCCGAAAATGCCGCACCACTGCTCTAGTTCTAGTCCTGCCTTGGACTCGATATCCATCAGCGAGCCAACCAGATACTGGTCGATGTAGGCTTCGCTGATTGCCTCGGAGACGGCATCCACGATTTTGCGTTCGGGGGTGCCGACTTCCAGGCTGAAGCCGGGGGCGGTCTTTGCCAACTTGGCGAGGATTTCTTTCGCCACAACGTCGGGGGTCTTGGCCACTAGGCCTCCTTGGACTAGATGGTCTTCAAGACCTTGATGGTGGTGTACTGCTGCGAGCCGTTGCGCAGTCGTACCGTGACGTTGACGGTGTCGTAGGAGAGCGCGGTGGTGATGTTATCGACCGACACCAGCAGTTCGCTGGCCGAAAACAGTTCTGGGTTTTCCTTGAACCGCCGCAACTGCATGGTCTGGTAGTTCTGCATCACCCGGAACACTTCGCCGTGCACCTCCGCCAGGGAGGCCTTATTGGCGATGCTGCCAATAAAGTCCTGCAGGATTGACCCCATGGTGACGTGAAAACGGTCGCCGCCGTAATGCTCCATCAGGCACATGTTGATATCCTGCTTGAGCTTGTTGATGCCGAAGACAAGGCCAAACTGGGAACCCTGCTGCACCAGGTCTCCGTCGGCTATGGCGAGCGAATAACTCACAGTAAGCGGCCCTCCTTCAGTAGTTCTTGGCGCTGTGGAGGGCCACCACAGGGTGCGCTAGGTCTGAGCGGCCTGAATAACCTCAATCGAGTCTTCTTCGATTACCTGCACGGCGGGCGCAGGAGTCGGCGTCGGGGTCGGCGGCACCTCATTCAGGCTGGCCCTCTTTTCCTCGATCACGGCCTCGGTGCGGGCCTTACTGGCCCCGGTCAGCAGGTCGAGCAGGCCACCCATCCCGCTGCCGTTGGCGGCAGCCTGAGTCTTGCCCTCGACGCGCACACCGGCGGCGCTGTCGCTCCATGTCACTTCAGCGACCTCGTCGTCGAACAGGACGATCGTGTTGCCGCCCTCGGTCGTGTACTCGATTTTCAGGTGCTTCACCTGGGTTCCTTTCCTACAGAGTTGGTGGTTTCAGTGTAGATGACCAGCCGACCGTTCCTGTAGAAGGCAACAAGATCGGCGCGGTGGCTTTTTCCAGCGCCTTGGCTTCAAGCCATTCCAAGGCGAGCTGGTAACAGGTTTTCATGCCCGCCGGGGCCTTGATGTAGTTTTTGGTGACCTCATAGGTGGGGGACAGGAATTGTGGTGGCACCCTCCCGCGACCGGCGCGCACCGTCGACCTGTTTGTTGTTGGTGAATCATTTTGGCTATAGGTGGTGGTGACAGCCACCGTTTCTATCGGGATTAGGCCGTCCAGAAGGGTGGCGCTGGGGGTGCCCCGAGTGTTGTTGGGCGGCGGCAGGTGAGGATAGAGGACATGCCCCCCGCCTGGCGCGCCGAAGCCCACCCCAATGGCGTCAAGGACGTAGTTCGTCACCGCGCCGGGGCCTGTAAAGACGGCCTCAATCGCGGCCAAGATTTGTGAGGTGAAACCGCCGCCGGTGATCAATTCCAAGGCAATGGCGACCACGACGGCCACTCTATCCGGGCCTATTTCCAGCAGAGCGGCGGTGGCTTGCGACCACAGGCTTCCGGCTGAGGTGAGCGTGCTGGTCGAGGAGATAATGTCGCCCGGCATGGTGAAATCGACCCACTTGGTGTCGTCGCAGCCTTCCAGTCGGGCGTATTTGTTGGTGCCGCCTGGGAAGCTGCCGCCGCCGTTGGTGTTGGAGCCTGCCTCGTCCCACGAACCACTCCAAGTTCCGCCAATCGGGCCACGGTAGTTGACCTGACGACGGGGGTTGCCAAACATCACCCCGCCCAGAAAGTCGTTGCGCCGGGAGTACAGCGAGCCGTCGGTGTTCTTGATCTGGTTGTAAACCCCACTCATCACCGCCGCGCCCTGACTGTAGCCACCCAATGCGAACGGGGTGCCGGGCGTGAGTCCGTTGATCTGGGCTATCACCTTGGCGATTCCGTCGTCGATGGAGGCCCCCATCCCTCCCAGGATAGCGGGGGGTGTAGCGGTCAGAAATGTGATAGCGGAAGCCGGATAAGCAACCCGGCGGGATTCCCACACCCGCTGATCGAGCATGAACGGGAAAGGGTCGTTGAACACCTCGCCGTCGGTGCTGAATACCTGCCCGTTCAACCCAGCAACTTGACCAGGCTGGACTTCTTTGCTGGGGTTGATGGTGTAGTCTCCCCAAAAGTTTCTGGTTTTTCCGATGCTCAATCCGCTGAACATGGGGAGCACGTCGCCGAACGCGGAAAAAGCAAACGAGGTACCGGTGCAATACAGGAAAACGGGTTTGGTGTTCGTTCGAGCCGAGTTATCTGGGGTGGTGGTCAATGTCGCCGGGTAGACGGCGCGGATTTCGGGGTCGGTAGAGGCGAGTTCAAGGGAGGTTTGTAGGGCCGTCCGGTCGGTTCCTGCCCTGTTAGTTCTCCTGGCAACCCTTATGGGGGATAGTGGGTCGGTGTTAAATAAATCAAGGAGGGGTTGGGAGTAGGAGAGTCCCAGGAATTTGAAGTAGTCGGATCGGGTCGTCCAGTCGTTGACTAACTGGCCCCAGCCCGTGGTCATAGTCGGCGGTGGCCCGTAGAGGAGGGCCTTGCACCCAAGGCCGATGAGGCTTCCCGCAAAAGTAGACCCGGACTGGGTGCAACTAGCGGCGTCGTTGGGGTTGGCGAAAGACCAGTAGAAGGTGTCGGGATTGTCGATCAACCCGGTCGGTGTCCACTGCTGCGACAGGGGCAGCCACATCGGTAGTTTGCACGCCCCCTCGCCGCCGGGGTCGTTCCCGCCGGGGATGCTCCGCCCGGCGGGTCGGCAGCCGTCACCGAAGTTCACGACACTGATCAGGTCGTTCTTGCGGGCCTGCAATGAACCCCGACGCAACTCGTCGTAGACGACCCTGCTCGCCAAGGAGCCTTGGCTCAGCCCGCTCAGGACTATCTTCTCGCCGACGGGGATTGAGTTGATGACCTGCTGAGCCAGCGTGACCGCCCGGGCGATATTCTTGCCCACGGCAGGAACCAAGGCGGTGAGAACGGGTACCGTCACCGCCATTTGGGTTCCGATGACGGCAGGTTCGCCGGTCAGCGTGTACTCGGGGTGGTAGTCGATGCCGTGCCAGACCCACTTATTGCTGAGTGTCGGGGTCGAGGTGGAATTGCTCAGCCCGTACTTGAGTCGGTAGCCGAGGATCGCCGGATATGCGCCGCCGGTCTCGGTGAACACGTCCTGGCCGGTGAGGTTCCCGGTCGCGGTCGCCCTGGCGGTGGTCGACGTGCCGCCCATGCTGGCGGTGCCGTCGAAGGTGAGGATGTGGATTTTCGGAGCAGTGGAAGCGTTGCCCAGAGCGGCAAGGTGCTCGTAGGCGAGTTGCACGGCGGACTTGGTGTTGCCGGGCAATGGGGTGTAGGTCGAGTTGTACAGCGCGTGGGGGTTTTCTCCCGCTATCTCACCGAGCATCGGGAACCATTGGGAGAGAGCCAGCCAGAGGTTCCCAACCTCGGTGAGGTAGGTCAGGGGTCGTCGGGCCAGGAGCACACCGATGAGGTAAGAGAAAAGTGTCATGGTTGTGTGTCCCCCTCGTCAGGTACTGGCGGGGTGTACAGGTCGTCCCAGTCCTGCACGGCGTCGTCGGCGCAGTGCCGTGAGCCGGAGGAGGAGGTCGACACCGACCAGGCCATGTCCGGCCTCTGGTGCCTGGTGCGGATCGCCACCTGACGGGTGTCGGGGTGGTGCTTGATGTGGCCGGGTGAATAGTCCGTCATTTCTTTCCTTGGTCTCGTATCACAGTTTGGCGATGCTGAAATAGGTTTCGCTGCCGCCCGCCCCGCCGGACAGGATTGAGCTGCTGCCGGTGTTTCGCTGCGTGGACAGTCGCACCGCCGACCCGGCGGTGAGGTACTGCACCCAGTTCCCGCACAGCGCAAAACCGGTAGTAGGAGAGCCAATGCCCAGGGCGTAACCGGCGTCGAAGGGCCTCTCTGGGATTCCCCGCTGCGCGGTGACCCAGACTCCGGCCTGAGTGCCGTCGTTGGCTCGGACTTGGAGGTTCACCGTCCCGACCGCTTCGGCGGCGGCGGAAAGTTTGATTCTGGCGTTCACCATGTACGCCCCGTCCTTGCTGACCGTAAAAATGCCGGTGACCTTGTCGGGAATAATGTCCGACTTGATCAATTCGTCCTCAAAGAAATTGTTGGATAGCGCGGTATTGGCGGTGGGGAAAGAAAAGAACGTCTGTTCGTCGTAGCGGGTCATGCGAGCGATCGAAGCATTGACCGTGGAGGCACCGCTGTCGGTCACCGACACCGACGAGATGGTGCCCGACGAGTTCCCGCCGGATTGCCGGACGATCGCCCCAAACCGGCGGTTGGCCGCCCCCATCTTGGACAGGTACACGCCGCCGACAAGCTGCTCGGTGTATTCGGTGACCTTCTTGGTGCCCGAGTACACCTGATAGGTGCGGGGGTCGTCGCCGACACCGACCCGGAAACTCAACTCGGTCGACCAGGTCAGGGAAATGTTGGTCTGCCAGGCGGTTTCGACGTTGTTGACGGCATAGCCGATTTCGCCGCGCAGGTTGCCCAACCCCGCCCAATATGCTTTGGCGTAGACGTAGGAACTGCCGTCGTCGGAGACCCGCGCCATTGCCGTAAACGCCGAGGCGGTGTTGCCTGAGAGGGTCGGCGGGTCGGCGAGGGTGCCCTTCATCAGTTGGTAGTCGGTAAGTGTTTTTTCAAGGGGGTCGCTGATGATCGCGGTAACACCCGTGCCCGGAGTGACCGACATGACACCCAGCACTCCCTGCGGCATGGTAATCGCGTATCCGGTCGCCGCCGTCCCGGTGACAGTCGTTCCCGTCCCGGCTGTGCCCAGGGCGGTGGTGAGCAACGTCTGCACCGAGGTGGCGACCCCACTCGCGGCGGCGGTCGAGGAAATCGCCGCCGTGGTGGCCGTGCCGACGGTAAGCGTGTAGGTGCCGGTGCCGGACACCACCAGGGTACGAGTTCCGGTGCCCCGATAGATGACTTTGGCGACCCGGTCGCCGCTGGTGGTGTTCCAGGTGGCTTTGCCGTTGTTGACGCCGAACAGCCGACCAGAGCCGCTGAGGTAGCTGACCGACCAGGTTTGAGAGCCGGTTGACGGGAGCGCGTTGGGGGTGCTGGGCAAGGTCGAGAAGTTGACCGCGATGTTGCGGCCTGGGTTTGTGTCGACGCTTTTCTCGTCAACCAGGGTGCCGACGACGGCATCCAGTCGGGCAATCGCCTCGTCGACCCTTTCACCACCGAAGAAGTTATCGGTCTCTGCGTCGCTGCTGGTGACGGCTTCAATAGCGCTGCCGGGAACTTTGACGACAGCGTTCGCTCCCGGAATTGGGATGGTGGGTTGGTTAAAGAGTACATTTCGCAGGGTGTTGCCCTGATCGTTCTCGATGTCGAACTCCGAGCGAAACTCGTCGGTTCTGCTTGCGACGGCGTCGAGTTGGGCCTGAGTTTCGGTGAGTTCCTGGTTATAGAGCGAGTCGGTGGGGTCTTTGATAAGACCCTGGATCATGCTGTTCCAGATGTTTTTCAGGAGATTGACGTTGCCTTGGTCAAGCTCGCCGACCTTCCGCAGCGAGACGTCGTCCCACCACACGATGCCGCCGGTCAATGCCGTGGAGGCGATCCCCAACCGCACGATCACCGACTTCCAGGCGGCGTCGTTGACGGTGTAGTTGCCAACGTCTTGACCGATGGTCGTCCACGTCGTTGTTGACCCCCTCGACGCCCCAATGGTCACGGTGGGCAACTGCACAGTGTTCCCATCGGCGGAAGTGCCAAAGGGGATCAGGGCGATGCTGATCGGCAGGCTCCCGGCGGGGGACACGGTCAGGGTTTGAGTCTTGAACGCGGCACTAACGACGAGGCGGTCGCCCTTGGCGACGGGCACCGCCTGACGGCTGTACAGGAACCGGTCTTTGGCCGAACTGATGGTGACCTTCGCGGCGCTGGCATGACCTGATGAGGCCTGGGTGGTGTCCCACGACCAGCCGTCCGCGACGGCCTCCGGTGCGATGCCGATAGCGTCATTAAAGCCGCCCTGAGAAAGCAGGTTCGGTGTGGTGTTGGAAATTTGGGACACCGGGATGACGCCCAGCAGGTTGGGCGGCAGAATACCCTTGAGCAGGTTGGCGGGAATATCGGTGAGGTCGGTCAGCAGTCTCCCGGCGATATCCCCGAGGGTGGCTAGTCCTGGTTCTTCGTTAGGCCCTAAACCTAGGTCTTCGCGGCTGATTTTCAGCCCGCCCAGGAACTGGGAGACGATCGGAGCGACGACTGTAAACTTTTTCCACTCATCCAAGTCGGTCAACAGCGATGTGGTGAACTTCAAAGGGCCAGCGGTTTCGGGGTCTCGGTCGAAGAACGAGTTCAGTCCGTCAAAATTGAACAAGCTGTTCAGGTTCCCGCGAAGCCGGTTGAAGAAATTGTTCAAACCCGAAATGGCGGCGGTAATGGTGTTGTAGGTGTTGCCGGTGATGTATTTGGCGAGCTGGCTGAGGAAGGTCGTGGCGGCGCTGCCGTCGATATAAGGGGTAAAGCCTCCAAAGAAGTTTGTAATCCTGTCCAGGTTGGTGTAGGTGCCGGTGCCGCCGGTGATCGCCTTAACGACCCCGTCGATGTTGGCCTTCGAGACAATCTCGGTGGCCAGGTTGGCTATGCCTGCGGTCGCGCTCTGGATTTTGGCCGGATTGAGGAAGGTCGTGACGGCGGTTGCGTTGATCTTGGCAATGAAGGCGTTGAAAGCGGTGATCACGCTGGCCGTATTAAACGGGTTGAAGCCGAGGAAGTTAATCAGGTTGTCGGAGAAGGCTTTAAGGTTAAGCAGGGTGGTGCCGGTTCCTCCGGTGATCTGGGAGACGAGTTGGTTGATGAGGCTGTTGGCTCCGGTGAACGCGGCCACGCCGCCGGTTCCTGCGGCACCCAGGCCAAGGAAGTTTTTAATGTCGTCCAGGGGCGTGATGCTGGAAATTTTGCCGGTCATCGACTCGGACAACTTGCTGGCGAGGCTCGCCGCGACGGCGGGTTGGCCGTTCAGTCCAGAGAAAAAGTTCTGGACGGCGGCAGCCGTCGCGGCGGCACCGGTTTGGCCGGTGATGTAGTTGACTAGGTTGCTGACTTTGGTTATGTCGAGGCTTTGCAGCAGATTGCCGGGCAGGAAGTTGGTCAGGTTGCCGATGTTGATCCCAGCCAGCTTGCCGAAGAAGGCGTTGACAGCGTTTGTGAGGTTGGTCAGTGCCACGGCGGGGGTGGTGTTAAGCAGGTCGGCGGTGAACGGGTTGAAGCCAAGGAAGGTGCGCAGTTGGGTGGCGAAGGTGGTGACGGCGGTCAGGTCGGTGAAGCTGGCGGTGCTACCCGTGAGGGCTTTAACCAGGGTGTCGATGGTGGCCTTGCTGTCGGCCACGATTTGGGTGGCCAACTGTCCGGTCGCGGCGGTCAATTGACTGTTGGCGGTACTGATGACGCCGTGGAGAAGTTTCTGGGCGTCGCCCAGGGCGGTGCCGGAAAGAATGGAGCCGGTGAGGCTGGTGGCACCCAAACCGGTGACCGCTCGCAGGTTGGTGAAGAACTTCTGGATATCTTCGGTCGCCGCCGCGTTGGTGGTCGTCAGCCAGGTTCGTAGTTCGGTCAGAACCGGGCGATTAGACAGATCGGTGAGAAGGGTGGTAGCCCCACCGAGGGCACCTAGGATTTTCCCAGGATTGAGCAGGGTGGTGACGGCGGTTGCGTTGATCTTGGCAATGAAGGCGTTAAAAGCGGTGATCACACTGCTTGTGTCGAACGGATTGAAGCCCAAGAAGTTAACCAGGTTGTCGGAGAAGGCCTTGAGGTCGACGAGGTTGAACCCGGTTCCTCCGGTGATGTTGCTGACGATCTTGCCCACTAGGCTGGTGGCAGTCGTAACGGTTCCGTTCAGGCCGGAGAAGAAATTCTGCAGGGTTGCGGCGGTGTTGGTGTCCAGTCCCGTCACTAGCTTTATTAGGTTGCCGATTTTGGTGACGTCCAGGACGGGAATGAAGGTCGGGTCGGTCTGCTGGGCCACCGAGACGACCGGCAGCGCACCGCTGGCGACTGTAAGGCTGTTAGAGGACAGGGTCAGCGGCGCGATTAGGTTGTCGATCCGCACGTCAATCCCGACGATCGAACCGGTAGTGGCGGTGGTGTTGACCGTCGCTGTCGCCCCACCGGTGCCGATGTTAGTCAGCGCGATGAGGGCCGACTGAACCGAGGAAGCAAGCGTGGCGGGGGTGGCGTTCCAGGTGATTGCGGCGGTGATCTGGTCGCCGTAGGCCAGCCGAAAGGAGCCGCCGTTGGGAGTTCCGACAATCCCAACCAGGTGACTATTGAGCAGCTTGGCGGTGTTACCGCCGATGAAAGTCTTGGCGAAGGTGTTGAGCAGGTTTGGTAGCCCGGCGGTGAAAGCGGAGGTGGCAGCCAGGAAGTTGGTGCCGCCCAGGAAAGTCTTGAGGTTGGTGGCGAAAGTTTCCAGGTTGGCCAGGGTGGTGCCGGTTCCGGTGATCTTGCCGACAATCTGGTTGACCAGGGTGGCGGTGTTCGCGCCGGAGAAGTCCAGCAGTCCGCCGTTGGCGGTGCCGATCCCGAGGAACTTGGAGATATCGTCGAGCACCCCCGCAGTTTTCCCGGTGAAGGCTTTGGTGATCTGCTGGACGAGGGTGTTGGCGGTGCCGTCGAAGCCGGTGAAGCCGCCGAAGAAGTTTTTAATTGCCGTCAGTTCGGCGGACAACGTCCCAGTGATATCTTGCCCGGTGAGGGCCTTAACCAGATTATTGATCTTGGAGACGTCAAAGTTGGCGAAGGCGTGCGCTGGGATGAGGTTAGTGATTGCGGTGGTCGCCTGCGAGAGTGTGTTTGTGATGAAGGCGTTGGCGACGTTGGCGACGTTGAATGCGGTGCCGCCCGTCCCAGCGGCCTGTAGTAGCCAGTTTGTGCCGCCAAACAATGCCCGGAAGTTGGTGAAGAAGCGGTCGAGTTCAGCTTGCGCGGTTGTGCCGGTGGACGACGCCCCCGTTAGCGCCTTGACAAGGCTGTTCGCGCCCGCCGTAATTTTCCCGATATCAAGGTTAGGGATGAGGCCGTCGGCGATTTGATTTGCGCCCGAGGCGAGGGTAACCAGGGTGGTGGTCACGCCGGTCGACTTCAAAACATTGGTGATGAAATGCTCGACGGCGGTCGCCAAATTGAATCCGGTTGTGGCGAAAAAGTTGGGTGCCCCGGCTAGGTCTAATCCGAAGAACTTGCGGACGTTAGTGAAGAAGTCGCCAAGCGAGGCTAGGCTGGTGGCAGCGCTGCCGCCGATTTTCTGGGCGATCTGATAGACTAGCGAGTTGCTGCCGGTGAAGGCCGCCAGGTTGTTGGTGCCGATCCCCAGGAAGTTAGTGATATCGGAGAGAGTGGCACCAGAAACCTTGCCGGTAATCGACTTCGACAATTGATTGACGAGGCTGTTGTCTCCGGTGGCTGGGTCGAAGGCCCCCGCCCCGGTGGTAAAGCCGGAGAAGAACTTGGTGATCGCGTCGGCAGTGACAGCGGTTTCCTGTCCGGTCAATGCCTTGACTAGGCCGGTGATCTTGTCGACGCCCAGGCTGGACATGACGGCGGCGGGGATAGTGCCGGAGGTTGCCACCGACAGCACGTTGTTAATGAAGTTGTTGGCAATCGACTGCAGGTTCGCGGCCACGTTAAAGCCGCCCACGCCCGTACCGGACGGCAGCAGGAAGTTGACCGAGCCGAACAGGCTCCGCAGGTTGTTGAAGAAGGTCTGCAGCGTACTCAGGCCGGTGCCGATGGTGTCGGTGATGGTCTGGCCGGTCAGCACCTTGATGAGGTTGCTGCCGGTTTTGGTCAACACGTTGTCGATGAAGGTGTTGACGAAAGTCAGCAGGTTGGCGTCGGTGAGTGTCCCACCGAACAGGCTGATCCCGGCGGAGGTGAGGGCATCCAGGCCGAGGAACTTGCGCACGTTGCCGAAGAAGTTTTCCAGCGACGCCAGGTTGGTGGCTCCCGAGCCGCCGATCTTGACCGCGAGCTGGTTGGCCAGTGAACCAGTGACGCTGCTGCCGGTGGTGTTAAAACCGGAGAAGAAGTTGGTCAGTGTGGTGATCGCGGTGTTGCCCGCGCCGAGAATCTGGTCGGTGAAGTATTTCAACACCTTGGCTAGGAAATCGCCGCCGGTCTGCCCGTTCAGGGTGGAAAAGAAGGTTTTGACCGCGTCTAAATTGAGGTAGCTGGCGGTGCCGCCAAGTAGAGCCTGGCCAACCGAGTCGAAGGTCGCTTTAAGGTTGACCACATCCTGCTTGGCCCATTTCAGGGTGTCGGCTAAGCCGTCGTTGATGGTCTTGACGACGTCGTGCATTGCTCTTTTGGCGACTCCCTGCGCGGTCGCGTCGAAGGTGCCCCCGGCGGGCAGCAGCAGCGTGCTGCTCAGGCCGAGGGTGGTGCGTAGGTTGTCGAAGAACTTGGCGATATCTGCGGCTGCGGCGGTACCTGACCCAGTCAGCCCGGTGATCAAGCCGGTGATGCGGGCCGGACTGAAGGTGGCGGTGGCCTGACTGATGATTTCGGTGATGAAGTTGTTGATCGCCGTCGGCACCGAGAAACTTCCCGGGGCCAGCAGAAAACTGGTCAGCCCGGTGCCGGTGCCGATGCCGAGAAACTTGCGCATGTTGGTGAAGAAGTAATTCAACTCTGTTATTGCGGTTTCAATGTTGGCCGTGGCACTTCCGGTCAGCACCTTTACCAAAGAATCAGCGCCGACCAGGATTTTGCTGATGCTCAGGTTGTCGATCACGGCGGCGGGGATGATTCCAGCGGTGGCTTTGGAGAGCAAGTTGCTGATGAAGGCGTTGGCTGCCGCAATGATTTCGGTAGGGCCGAAGGTGCCGCCAGCGGGCAGTAGAGTCATTGTCGCGGTGCCGCCCGACGGGGTGACCGTGAACAGCGACCGGAGATTGTCGAAGATTTTTGTGACGGCGGCGATCGGCGACGTCCCAAACAACTCGGTCAGTTTGGCTTCACTCAGCCCGGTGAGCGCCGACACCAGCGGGATGATGTTGCTACCCGCCTGCTGCAACACCTGCTGAAGGAGAGTGTTGACCCCGTCAAACACATTGAAATTGGTGAAGAACGACGACAGGGCGTTCAGTGCGCCCCGGAACTTTTGGGTGACCGTGATTGACGGTGCGGTGCCGCCGGAGAGCGTGAAAGCCCCCAACGTCAGGTAGGAGGTCGTGTTGGGGATCGCGACGCTGAACTTGGTGCTGGTGGAGCTGGTGACCGGCGTGACAGTAACCGCGCCGATCCCGGTCAGTAGGGCCAGCGCGGTCTGGATGGTGGCGGCGTTGGCGTTATAGGCGATGCTGCCGGTGGTATTGCTGCCGTAGGACAGGGTGTAGTTGCCGCCGGTCGGGGAGCCTTTGATTTCGAGGTAGAAGCTGTTGGTGAGGTCGCCGACGTTGGCTCCGGTGATCGAGGCCACGATCGAGTTGATGCCGAGGGTGTCGCCGAAGTCATTGATCCGATCACCCAACTGGGTGAGCAGCGACTTGCCGCCGGTCAGGCTGACGCCATTGAACAAATTGGCCAAGGTTCCCAGCGGGCCGTTGGCGAATCCCAGCGAATGGCCGGTCATGGCATCGACGATCTTGGCCAAGAAA
>Ga0114975_10001536_pt1 | contig 16390 bp, 19 predicted proteins | sample S_130626_EF_Meta_FD_87031 | JGI IMG/M metagenome (GOLD analysis project Ga0114975, IMG submission 87031) | Freshwater microbial communities from Lake Simoncouche, Canada to study carbon cycling - S_130626_EF_MetaG | ecosystem: Environmental > Aquatic > Freshwater > Lake | place: Lake...
AAATGATTTCGTTCACTTTCTCTAAGCCCAGATTGGCAAACAAGCCTAAAGGTCCGAACGCGTAAAAAAATTAGAAATGCCGCCGCGTAAGAAGACCCCTCTCGTTGAGCCTGTAGTTGAATCAGTTCCTGAACCGATTCCTGTAGTAAAGACAAAGAAGAAGTCGAAGAAGGAGGTTCAAGTTGTCGCACTTGTGACGCCTGATGGAATTGAGGGTGATTTTCAACCCGTTGAGCCGCGTCGCAGCCTGATTGCTCACCTTCACATTCGCAGCAATGAAGTGAATTTTAGTGATTCCACCTTTCAGTATGACCCGAATCCTCCTAAGCAGCCCGAGCCATATGACATGACCGATGGGAATCTTTTCGCGGCAAATCGTGCACCTTTCGAAATTGAATCGATGCTCCCCGCAGCACCTACGAAGACATCTGGAAAGCCTGTTCCAATCGCGGATCCTCTTGGAAACCCACAGCATCTTGTAAAGAAGGTTGAGGGGGAAGATGATGATACGAAGCCTCTTCAACCCTTCTACCGATGCAGTTTGATGGTTGCCTACAGAGATTCATCTGAGGCGAAGTTGCTGCCTGAGAAGGTGGACATCTCCTGCTTTTGGTGTACGGAGTGTTTTACTGGCCAGCCGATTGTGATTCCTGAGCGTGAGGAGAAGGGCACCTACAAGGTGTATGGCAACTTCTGTTGCCCCGAGTGCGCGGTGTCGTTTCTTCTAAATGAAACGCTCGACCCACATGTTCGCTGGGAGCGCATGGCGCTGCTTCACCGCCTCTATTCTGAGTGGTATCAGGGCCGCATTTATCCGGCACCGCCTCGTGAATCACTGAAGAAGTTTGGAGGACCTATGAATATTGAGCAGTTTCGCAATACCCTACATAATAAGACAGTTCGTATAGATATTCAGATGCCTCCTGTAGTCAGCATCTTGGGCACTATGGATACGAAGCCGATTGATTTTTATGACACGAATATTCGTAATACACCGAATGGTATTATGACGGAGAGGATTTCAAAGGCAGAGGAGGGTCTTCGTTTGAAGCGCACTAAGCCTCTGAAGGATCGTGAATCTACTCTAGATGCATGTATGACGATTAATATTCGCGGAAACGGTATCCTGGCAAAGTGAGTTGGTCAAAAATTTGATTTTATGGCGTGGCCTGAGTTCACTACAAAAGAATATCCATGGAACTCATTACCACTGTATTTAGCCAGTTGCGCACAGACCTGAATGAGAAGTTGAATACGGCTGAGCGACAGATGCTCTATCTTCTCAAGTCACAGGACTCAACAGAAGCAATTAAGAATCTGGAGGGAAGGATTGCTCTCCTTGAGGCACGAGGTGCCCCAACGAGTGTATTTGAGACGCCGGCTCCACAGATTCGTTCAGGTGGTCTTGAGGGGCTACTTATGAAGCGTGAGAACATGCCATCGCCAATTCTTGGTCCGACCTCTGCAAATAGTGTAATTGTTCCGACTATTCAGCGACAGCATACGATTGTACTTGAGGAGAAGCCGATGACTGTATTTGATAGTCTCAATCGTGCCCGTATCATTGAGGCGGCTAGTCATCTAAATGTGGAGGAGGAGGTTGATGATGAGGTTGCCTATGGCGAGGCTGTTGCTGCGCAGGGTGGAATTGATGATGAAGAGGAGGTCGAGGAGGAGGAAGTCGAGGAGGAGGCTGAGGAGGAGGAGGCTGAGGAGGAGTTGGTTGATGAGGAGGATGCTCTTGAACTGGCTGAGTTTATCTGGAAGGGAAAGACCTACTACAAGGACCAGTACAATAAGGTGTATCGCATCATCGACGATGCTCCCGAGGATGAGCCCTTTGCCGAGTATGATGAAATGAACAATAAGCTTGTAAAAATCGCCTAATCTAGTAGAATGACATTCTGTCCCGCAGCAATTACAACGGCCGCCCTTTTTACAGCCATTGTACTAATTGATTTAGCAAAAGGAAAATATAGATCTGTGCCGTTTCATGCACTGGGCGGCTTTTTTTGTGTACTCGGTCTGAATTTCATCTGTCAGTCTGTGGGTGACATGGCTGCCTGGATTTTACTGAGTATACCATTTCTCTTTATTCTTCTTGGACTCTTTATGATCTGGTTATCAGGGCCGACCATTGTTGCTGCGGTGCAACAGACAGAATCCTGTGAAGAGAGCGAGCCCAGTTGTGTAGAACCACCCCCGCCTGCATGTACACCAAGGGCCCCTCCTCCTACATTACCCGCATCTGTAAGAAATGTTCCACCTTCAACTTCGATAAGTACCATTGGTTGTAGAAAAACCACCTAAACTATCGCGGCAGTTAAGGGTTTAGAAATGCTACAAAGGCTTCAGGCAGTCAACTGGATACAACTCTTTTTTACTGTATATGCCTGGATAGTAAATGTATCTACTGTAACCTATCACCAGACTTTAAAGACTACACGCTTTCTTGCAAATAGCGCCTGTTCCGAGAACTATGTTTTTTTCCAGGGTTCCAATACGCCTGTCTATGAGCAGAATTATGAGAACAGGAAGCCCGGTTCTTCAAAGGTCGTCTGTATCTATAATAAGGATACCAATACGATCATTATCGATTCTACACGGCCCGCGCGCACTCTCTCTTTTGTAACTGCAGAACTCTATCACGGTCATATCTGCCTGTATAACCTCACTTCCTTTTTTGATACGACCTACTGGAAGGGCGAGCAGTATGCCCCGAGCCTTGGAGTTTGGATGGGGGTCTGGTCGCTTGTGAATGGAATTTATCTTGATACCAACATGGAGTTTATTCTCCGTGTATCTACGCCCGAAGGCGAAGAGTTGGAGTTTGATATCTGGTCAGATACTTTTGAAGAGAAGCAGCGATGGAACTCTCTTAACGAGGTAACTGTACGTCTTCAGAGGCTGCCTGCGCCAGCGCCTGTCCCTGTAGTTGCACCTATTTCACCTATCGTTGCTCAGGTCTCTCTTGAGGAACTTGATATGGAAGATGTGGATTAAACATTAATCGGCAGACTTCGTAGATGGAAAAGAGCGTAGTCTTCCTCTACTATAAATTCTGTGAAGGCAAGAAAATCTACCACTGGGAGTACAAAGATCTTCCTGGAACCTGGAAATCACATGGTCCTGGAAATGTCTATTCTCTGGGCCCTCATATGGATAGAGATGAATACGACTATGAAGAACAATTTACAGGAAGTTATAAATGTAAACGCGAGTTTGTAAGCCACATACTCAAGCAGTTTGAAGAACTAAAAGAAAAGGGTATTTTGGAAACTTACTTATGCCGTTCGTAAAAATTGAAATTTATAACCATACTATAGAGTGTATGGAGGAACAAGCAAGTTTGTGTGCTGCAATTTTGGAAAAAATAGATAAAATAGTAGGTATACCACATTTATCTATTTTAGATGCTGAACTGAAGAACTATTCAGAAGTATTTAGAAAAATAACGACAACAGAATATGCATCATATGATGACTTTAAAGAAGATATAACGCTAATAAAAGTTATACATTATGCAAATTATAGCAAATTTACATCACCTATTTTAACTGTTTTATCAATTTATCTATCGCAGTTAAATCTATTATATGACTACATAAGTTACTACAACTCAATCAATAAAGAGTATAATGAAGAATTTAAAAAACAGTGGTTTGAACTAATAACTGAAAAATATGAACTTTTATCTAAGCAATTTGGTGAGGCTCTACCTTGTATAGAAGGATACATTGGTGAGTTGGAAAGAGAACTTGCCTTCATTCAAATAGAACCTACAAAACCGAAAAATACGGATGCAAAACTACTTATGTCGATTGATGATTTTACGAATGATGGTGGCTATTCTACACGTAATCAAAAATTTCTACTTGATTGGCAAATAGTTGGATTAACAATAAAGACGTTTAGGGCAGCACTTTGTGGACTTAGTAGTAGTTGTGATGTAGATTTTAATACAGTACGAATGGCATATAATTTAACAAATTATAAAACGTATCTTACATATATAGGCTTTTATGAAAAGAATCCAAAAATTTCCGAAAAAAAAGTATTAGAGATTATTGAAGATGCAGGTGGTATAGAGAATGATAGTATTTCTGGAAAGATATGTTGTAAACGAAATATTCTTACGGGTGGAAAAAAAACAAAAAGGCATCGTAAATTTAAAATAAAAGGGAATACTAGAAAAACCAAAAGGAAAACAAAGGCATAAGCATATAAAATTGATTTGGGTTAAAGTAAATCAATAAAGAAACTACAGAATGGAACTTACCGAATTAATACCCACAGGCCCATGGACATTATATTTCCATTCGCCTGCTGAAAAAAAGTGGTCAATTGACACTTTTAAGAATCTTGCAACAGTAAGCACTTGGTCGGAATACTTAGCACTTATTAATGTGATTGATGATACAAAGTGGTCACGAGGCATGTTCTTCTGGATGCGTGCATCAGTTCCTCCGCTTTGGGAGAATTACCAGAATATTAAGGGAGGCAGTTACAGTCTCTGTGTCGGTGCAACAGATTCAATTGATATTTTCCACCGTTATACGCTTGGCTGTATGCTCGGATCGGCTACGGAGAAAGAGGATTCGATTCAGGGAATTACGATCAGCCCAAAAAAGGGATTTCATGTGATTAAACTCTGGAATAAGGATGCTGCACGGTTCAATTCGCATAATGGTCTGGCAATTCTAGATAAGCGTGTAAATCTTTCTGAAGTTCGCTACATGCCGCATGTGGAGAAGAAGATGTAGAAAAAAATTTGAATAATGTTTTTTAGTATGTGATATAACAAATACTACATACTAAATGTCTGCCGGCAATTTCAGTTTTGTAAAGAAGCCTTCTAATCGCGAGTATCTTGAGGATGCCTACAAGGCAATGGAGAGTGTAGACGGTTCTTGGAAGATGTTGAGGAACATGAGTGATGACACCTTCAGGGATTTTACAGGACCTGAAGGCTATACTCCCATGAATACAGTTATGGATAACTTGGCACTGTATAATGACTATTCAGGTACGATTATGTTCTACGTCTTTCATAAGATGCGTGCAATTGCTGTAAATGGTTGGGATGGATTTGTCGAGGAGTATTCTGGAAAGATTTAATAGAATGACTCTTCCGCATCTTGGAGATATTCTTGCAATCCCTTTTTTCTTATGGCTGGTTGTCTATTTTTATCGAAAAAGTCGGGTGGCGGAACTGACCAATGAAGAAAAGATACTCTATCTTTTTTGTATTGGTGCATTGATTGCGGATACATTTTTTGTTTGTTGTCTTAGATATTAATACATGGATGTCGCGGTCGGTGTTGGACTTGGACTGAGTGTCTTTATATTTCTACATTCCTTATGTATTTGCAAGTTTCACCATAGTATAAATCAACTATATGATAAAACAGAAGAACTTGCAAGAAGGCGATATATGTGTACAAGAAATCCTGCCGAATTTACAGTTGTTGAGGACCCATCTTAGTTTACGTCTGTTTCGACGTTTACGTCTGTTTATTCTTCATCGGCGCCAGGACCAACTTCACCTCACCCAGATTCGCTACCGTGTAGCGCAGGATGAGAGGATAGTCATTCTTCAGATAGAGTTCAATACTAGGACAGAGACTTGTGCACTTTGTAAACAGCACCAGATGCTTCAATTGGAAAATGCCCTGAACGATTTCACTAGAGCCCGCCGTCTTCTGCACCTTCATCGTGCTATTGTTTTCTGTAATCACTGTCTCCTGCTCAGCGAAGTCACCCACGCACTTGAAGGTGAGGTCAGAGCCAGAGGATGTAATCTCAACATCGAGTTTCTCACCGAGTGCATTCATATCGCGGCAAATCTTCTGGATATCCGTTGACGGCATGTGGATGATGCTGGTAAAGTTCAGGCTTGGAATCTGGATATCCTCCACATCCGTATCGAACAGTTTCAGAAAATAGTTCGTCGTACGCGCCTGGTCCGAGTTCTCCATACGGATGCCGAGTTTATTCGGATTGGCTGCAGGCAAATAGAGCGTTAGGCTGTCATTGTTGCCCATCGTCTTAATCAGTTTGAACAGGTAAATCATGTTCACACCGAGAACATACTTTGCAGGGCAAAAATAAGTCTCAAAGCGGTCGCTGTGGAGACGCAGATAGACAAGGACCGTGTGAGTCTCATCGACTGAAATTACCTTCACACCCTGGCTGTCAAACTCAAGATTCGCCTCCGTGAGAATCTCCTTCAGTGCTTCGATCAGCGTCCTGAAGGCACCGCTCTGAACGGTTTTGATTTCGAAGAGATTTCCGTTCTGGTTTTGCCTTGCTACTAGGGACATTCTCAATTCTATTCAATGGAGCCGCCTCACCTTTAGGCGTAGTGCGTATATTTTCCGCGCTTGAAACTGCGTCTAGAAGGTGCAGGGGCTGGTCTCCGGTCAGCATAAGTCGCTTTTCACGAAGGGTGTCAATTGAATACTGAATACGCTCGGTCATGTATTCAGCAGGTAGAATGAGCAAGCGAATATAGGTGTACGGAAGATCGAAGAGCAGAAGTTTTGCCACAATGAAGGCTGCAATTCCAATGGCGGATGTGAGAATCAGAAAGGCCGCACTAGGATTCTTCTTGAATTCATGGATTCGCTGAAAACGCCTGAAGTCGCGAATTGTGATTATGGTTGTAATTTCGCTCGTCAGAAGTGCCTGATAGGCATCCTTGAGAAAGTTTGCTGGAAGAGGAAGTTGAAATCGTTCGATATTGTGAACCCATGTAATGATTTGACCACGCTTTTCACTTAGAGTCCTACATAACAATGTTGTTTGAGATTCACACGCTGCCAAGTCTGAGTCTACCTGCGCTTTTGCCCGAGTATACTGAGAGTTTCTTGCATCCTGGTCATGAGTGTGGTGATAACTGTCAAGAATGAGACGTTTTCCATTGGCATTCATTGTAACAAGTGTCTTGATAAGTATCAGGTATCGGTAAAACACCTGAGATGTAAGATATGTCTGTGATTCGCGAGCCAAAGGAGTATCAAGGTCTGTTCCAATGATATGTCCATTCATAGCACGCTTCATAAAGGTCTGAATAGATTCAAGATACGGAATACTTAGTGTATCGTATGGAATTTCATTTGTTAGATTCTGATGATACCATTCCTCTATCCAGTTCTTATTGGCGATGAGTTGTGGATAGGCTGAAAGGATGCCTCGTTCGTAGAGTACTTCAAGTGTACCCTCTGTTGTATTCAAGCGCCGCACCTGTGAATCAAGTGATGTATAGAGAGTTAAGGCTCGCTGATACTCGCTGCTTGCCTGTTGACAGGTTTCTCTACCAAAGGAGACTGTGCAGAGATTTCTGTGTAGAGAGGAGGCATTTTTGGCGGCTGCAGCAAGAATGATTGGAAGTTGGGCATGAATTGAATGAAGAGAGAAATGTTGCGATGTGAGTTTGGCCGCCTGCTCGGCAATAGAGATCATCTGTTGAACGGAGGCTTGTAGGATTTCGAGGCGTTGAAGTTCCACTTGTAGACTGGTTGTATTTGTCTGTGCGACATTTGTTTTACTGTATGCCTCCTGCAGTTCAAGTGTCTTAAGAGCAATGGACTCGGGTAGAAAGGGTTGGTCAATTGGTTGTGGAATGAGACCGAGACTTGAGAGTGAGAAGAAAGAAGATGTGATAACATCTTGTGTCTTTTCGGAACGTGTATATGCACTTATCAGTGCACTGCGAATCATATCATGTGTCATGTACATACATGAGAGAACAGAGAGAATGAGAACTGTACCGCCTCCCACATAGAGGACCCATGATTTCCATGCATTCTGCTGCTTCTTTCTCAGAACTTCGTCGTATAAGAGTCCCTCTTCAGCAATGCGTCGAATCGTAGTGGCACGTTGCGCTAATTCCATATAGTCTAGTTTTTAGTTTGCACAGGGGGCAGTTCAAATTTACGCCCTTCGTGTTTGCTTACGTGCTTTCCGTGTCTTGCGGGATTTCCGCGCCTTGCGTGTCTTCTTAGCATTCTTATACTTGGAGAAGAGACTCATGCCCTGGCGAGCGGCCACGGGAAAGAGAAGTCCCGCATTCTGAATCACTCCGCCCATCACGCTCGGATAGAAACCACCAGATTGCTGTAATAGACCCGGACGCACTACAAGTTCGGAAGTCGGATTTCCAACATTTTGTCCAGCAGGGGCTGACGGTTGTTGATACTTCGGATCAAAATATTGCAGAGGTGCACCTGCGGAGACTTGGCCGCCTCTCTGTTTGCGGTTCTTTCCCATCTACTTAGTAGAATGGGATTTTGTGATTATTTGGGTCCCGAATTCAAAGACAAACTAGTTGATTTAATTAAAGATAATTTTACAGATTTATGTGATAACCCCTCAGAATTTATCAAAAAGGTAATTGATACCATGAAGGAGAAGATATCGGTGAAACTCAAGGCAAGTTCAATTCCTGGAACTGGGGCAGTACGAATTGTTATGGAGCAGACTCTTGATTTAATGAAGACACAGGCGGGTCTTGTTGCTGCCCCCCTACAGATTGCTCTTGCTACGCCGCCTGCAGTTGCTGCATGTAAGGCTGGTGAAAGTGAGGCTGTTATGACTGTTCTTAAACAGGCAATTGATACAAGTTTTACAAAGATTTGTGGCGAGGCAGCGGCAAAGGCAATTAAGGAGGAGGCTGCTATAGTGAATGCAGTATCTGCGCCTGTGATAGTGCCTCAAGTGCAACAGCCTATGATGCAGCAGCCCATGATGCAACAGCCTATGATGATGCCTCAGCAACCTATGATGCAACAGCCCATGCAGCAGCCTATGATGATGCCTCAGCAACCTATGATGCAACCGCAAATGATGCAGCAACCTATGATGCAGCAGCCTATGATGATGCCTCAGCAACCTATGATGCAGCCGCAAATGATACAACAGCCTATGATGCAGTCAATGATGCAGCAGCCTATGATGCAACAGCCTATGCCTATGATGATGCAGCCCATGCCCATGGCTGCTGCAGCCGGTGGCAAACGTAGACGCTATCGTAGAAAGACACGCAAAAGTCGCAAATCCCGCAAGGCTCGCAAAAGCCGCCGTACAAATTTGAAAGCCTAAGGGTGGGTATCCATGTACTAGTAGAAATATCATTGAACCATGGCTGACCAATATAAGAAGCACACTCATCGCGAGCATATCCTTGAACTTCCTGATACGTATATCGGAAGCACAGAGACAGTTGATGAGACTCGTTGGGTCTATGATGATGCATCCAAGAAGATGGTACACCGCACCCTACGCTTCAACCCTGGACTTTACAAGATTTTCGATGAAGTTGTTGTCAATGCACGAGATGCTCTTATTCGCAGTACAACGGAGAAAGGTAAGACACCTATCAAGCGTATTGATATCTCCTGTGGACTCGTTGAGGGCGTCTTTACGGTCACTGTAGAGAATGATGGCGATGGCATTCCCATTGAGATGCATGCGACAGAGAAGGTCTATGCTCCTGAACTCATCTTTGGTCACCTGTTGACTTCAGGGAACTACAACAAGGAGGAGGAGAAGATCGTCGGTGGCAAGAATGGATATGGAGCAAAGTTGGCAAATATCTTCAGTACGAAGTTTACTGTCAGCACGCGCAGCCCTGCCTATGAGGCCACCTACACGCAGACATGGCGTAAGAACATGAGCATCTGCGAGAAGGCTTCGATTAAGAAGGCGAAGGCAACGAAGGGCTTTGTAACCGTGACCTTCTGTCCTGATCTGGCACGCTTTCATGGTATTAGTGAAGCGGGTGGTACTGACATCATCGACGATATGAAGACAGTTCTTCACACTCGTGCAATTGAGGTCGCTGCCATGGCTGGAAAGGATGTGAAGGTGGCCTACAATGGAACCGTTGTTGAGACAAACACCTTTGAGAAGTTTGTCCGCCTCTTCCTGCGCGATAATGCATCGGTTGCCTATGAGCGCTGTGGCCCCCGTTGGGAGGTCGCAGCCGTCATTACTCGTACACTCTTCAGTGATGATCAGGGGACGCCTGAGGACCGTCATATTAGTTTTGCAAACGGTATTAACACTCGCAAGGGTGGAAAGCACGTTGACTCTGTTCAGCGGCATTTGCTTGGCGACATCTGTGAACTTGCGGCCAAGAAGCGCAAGCTCGACATCAAGCCTGCACAACTGAAAGATGCGGTGACTCTCTTTGTCAACGCAACGATCGTGAATCCTTCCTTTGATTCACAGACGAAGGAGACGCTCACCACGCCTGCTAGCAAGTTTGGCAGCACGCCTACCTATGGTGGCAAGTTGACTGATGGCCTTGTCAAGGCCGGTGTTCTCGACGAGGCACAGGCCATTCTTGACGCGAAACTTGCACGCGATGCCAAGAAGACCGATGGAGCCAAGAAGCGCACACTCCGCGGTCTCCCAAAGTTGGAGGATGCTCTCTGGGCCGGTACGAACAAGTCGGCCGAATGCACCTTGATTCTCACCGAGGGAGATTCAGCCGCAACCAGTGCCATCACAGGTCTCAAGGTGGTGGGTCGTGAAAAGTGGGGCGTCTTTCCTCTCAAGGGTAAGATGCTCAATGTAAAGGATATCTCGATGGATAAGTTTAATAAAAATGAAGAACTCACCTCAATTAAGAAGATTCTGGGCCTGGAGCAAGGCAAGAAGTATACAAGTATGAAGGAACTACGGTATGGTCGCGTCATGGTGATGGCAGACCAAGATGATGACGGCTCTCACATCAAGGGCCTTCTCATGAACCTGTTTCACACCGAGTGGCAGGAACTCATGAAACTCGGATTCATCTGCTCTCTTGCAACTCCGCTACTCAAGGCGAGCAAGCGTGGTGAAGTGCGCTCATTCTACAATCAGACGGAGTTTGACTCTTGGAAGGAGAGCCAGAGTGATGCCAGTCTCAAGGGCTGGACTCTGAAGTATTATAAGGGTCTAGGCACATCTACACCCGCGGAGGCTCGTGAGTGGTTCGAGAATCTTCACGAGATTAAGTACACTTGGGACCAGGAGTCAGATGATTCTTTCTCGCTCGCTTTCAGCAAGAAGCGTGCAGATGACCGTAAGCGCTGGTTGGCAACCTATGATCCCAAGCGCGTCCTCCAGATTACTGGAGGTGTTCAGATTCCCTACACCAAGTTCATCAATGATGAACTCATTCACTTCAGTAATGCAGATAACATCCGTAGTTTACCGCATCTGATGGATGGCCTCAAGCCTTCGCAGCGTAAGATTCTGTTCGGCTGTTTCAAGCGCGGTCTCAAGACAGAAGTGCGCGTTGCACAGTTGGCAGGCTATGTTTCAGAGCACGCTGCCTACCATCACGGCGAGGCCTCTCTCACATCGACGATTGTAGGAATGGCGCAGACCTTTGTTGGTTCAAATAATATCAACCTGCTGACTCCTGTAGGACAGTTTGGTTCTCGACTCATGGGTGGTAAGGATGCGGCATCTGCCAGGTATATTCATACGCACATGGAGCCCATTATGGATACGCTGTTCCGCAAGGAGGACCAGGCAATTCTCAATCATATTGATGATGATGGCCTGATTGTAGAGCCTGAGACGTATCTGCCAGTTGTTCCGCTTCTTGCGATTAACGGCTGTGTAGGCATTGGTACTGGATTCAGCACGGACATTCCTCCGCACAATCCTGATGAGGTGATTGCACTGATGCGTGAGCGCTTGGCTGGAACGCGCGAGACTCTGGAGGGACTTGAACTGAAGCCGTGGTGGTTCGGTTTCCGTGGGGCGGTTACAAAGACAGCGGATGCAACCTATGTGACTCGTGGCCTGTATACATTTGATGATTCCAAGCGTGCAGTTACGATTGATGAACTGCCTGTTGGAGTATGGACGAAGGACTACAAGGTGTTCCTCGATGAGATGCTCACTGCCGAGCCGAAGGAGGGGGCTAAGCAGGTCCTCAAGAGTTTCGATGACCTCTACAACGACGTAGAGGTGAAGTTTGTACTCTATCTGGATGCGGATTACTATGAGGATGCAAAGGCGGATAGTGATGACTTTGAGAAGCGATTCAAGTTGTCGAGCAGTTGGAAGACGTCTAATATGGTCTGCTTTGACAGTTCTCTCCAGATCTGTCGCTACACGACAATTGGTGACCTTCTCGAGGCGTACTTTGACCCTAGGCTTGGAGCCTATGAGACGCGGCGCCACAAGGAGATGGAGCGGCTGGCCGCAGAGGTTCGTGAAGCCGATGCAAAGGCACGCTTCCTTCGTGCGGTTCTTGAGGATACTATGGAACTCAGGCGCGCAAGTGATGAGGAGATCGTTGCAGCGATGCAGGATCATGAACTCCCTCCGCTCTCTGCACCCGAGACTCCTGATTCTGTAGATGCATATGAGTATCTCCTGCGGATGCGGATGGATCGCGTAAAGGCATCAGCGGTCAAGGAGCAGGAGGATGCAGTTGCGCGGGCACAGGACCTACTGAATAAACTTGAGGCTACGACGGCATCTGAACTCTGGCTTGAGGATCTGCAGGCTTTTGAGCAAAGCTGGCAGAAGCACAAGGTGGCCCGTGGTTCAGAGAAGAAGACTGTGGTTGTTAAGAAGAAGGCTGTAGGTCGTTAGACATAAAAATATCTTACATAAACTGACCCAGCGGTAGTGTGCGAGTGCCCGCACGGCTCAGATTTGGTGGCTGGGCCAAAGGAACCGGAAGATGACTGATATCATCAATATAATATACATAATGGTCGACTGCGCTGAGTACATGCGGAACTGACCAGTCAAGAACTTTTTGATTGAGGTCAGCAATTTGACCAGCAACATCTGTAGATAAGTTGCGACTGTATTGGTAATAGATTCCTCTCATAATCATTTTTAATTCATCCACAGACTGGTCATCAATCACATAACCCTTCGGCTGACTCCGAGTAAAGACTTCACGGCGAATACCATTTTGAATAACTTTCATGTTCTCTGCAGAAAAGAAGTGCTTGCTTACTGGTGTTGTTTCCCAGTTACCACGGAGCATATCTGTCTCAAAATTCTGCTCGCTGGTCGTTTGATATTTATATCCAGGAAAGTCGGAGGGCGCCGAGCCACCGGCAGAACTCTTCGGGTCCATATTCACCCGTCCATTTTGCCCACTGCGGTTATATGTTGTTAAGGGTAATTCAAAATCCGGTGGATTTGCCCTTGACATTCTTCTACCTTAGGGTTTTTTTTCTATTCTGTAAATATAACAAATGAGCCTTCCTAGCATCAAGCAGAATAGCAGCGGTTTCTTTATGCCTGTCTCCTCTTTACAGGGCATTGTCTATGCCATCACCTACGGCAGCGGTGCGGGTGGTTCGTATGTGGCGAGTTCCATGCCGTCCCCTGTAGCATGGTGCCTTGGTGGTGCGGGTGCAATTGCCCCGTATAACACTGCGGCTGGCAACCCCTACCTCTCATCCATCAACGGTTCAGGTCAGGGTATCCTGAAGGATATGGGCAGGACAGTCGTTTCCGCCGGCCGTACCTTCCGTAAGGTGCAACTCGTTGTGAATGCTTCTCGTACTGGTGGCACTAACTATGCCCTCTCCACCAACGGTGTTGCGGGCCAGAACACCTACCAGGCTGCGGGCAACTCAGGTACCGCCGTTCAGGATTTCCTCACCGGCTTCATTGAGTTCGGTTTTGAGGGCACAGGTCCTTCGGCTCCGGTTGTTCAGTATGGCTTCTAAATAGTTTCATATGGATATTTTTAATCTCTGTTATGAAAACTAAAATTCTTCCGGCTTCGTTTTTTTTTTCTAAAGGTCTAATATAAAATGACATCTCTTCTCGCTGGAATCAAGCAGAATAATACGGATCTCGGTTACTTCATGCCTGTCTCCTCCCTACAGGGCATTGTGTATGCAATCACCAACGGCAGCGGTGCGGGTGGTTCTTTCCAGCAGGCTGGCTTCAACTTTGCGGGCACTGCGACTATCCAGCAGGCCTTCTGGGCGCTGCCGACTGCTGCCACAGTGAACGGCGTTGCGAGCCCGTATGCAACTAACGGCAACCCTTACCTCTCATCCATCAACGGTGCGGGCGCAGGTCTCCTCAAGGATATGGGCAGGACGGTGATTTCCGCGGGCCGTACCTTCCGCAAGGTGCAGCTCGTTGTGAACAACAGCCAGCGCAACGGCGCGAACTTTGCGCTCTCCACCAACGGTGTTGCGGGCCAGATCAACACGACGCCTGTCCAGGACTTCCTCACGGGCTACATCGAGCTCGGCTTCGATGGCACGGGCCCGTCTGCGCCTGTCGTCCCGTATGGCCGCTAAACAGTATACCTTTTCACACGGCTATTTTTTTATCCACTGTGAAAAATAGGATGGACCTTGGGATTGATTTCAGTCTACTCATTTACATATTGGTTGGCGCGCTTGTGGGTCTAGGCGTACCCTATTATTTCTTACAATCAGGCAAATTCTACGCAGGTGCAGGCTTCTTACTTGCGGCTCTCGCAACCCTGATCTTCTTTGGCCTCCGCTGGTTTAGCGGTCTTCGTCTGAATACGACCTTCTTTGGAGCCACATCGACTACACAGAGTTGGCCCCCCCAGATTAACTATTGTCCGGATTTCCTCAGTTTGAAACAAGTCGGTGCAAACTACTATTGCGTAGATGCAATGGGTGTGAGCAAACTCACTCGTTTCACTGACTCAAGTGTTGTGGATACTGCTCGTACTGGAAACTACCTTCCACTCACCCAGACAAATACGGCAACTCTCTACCAGCCATTATTAATGGCGTCAGGACTCCGATGGGAGGGCATTTATGACGGTGTTTCGGCGGCTAATATCAAGCCTCCTTTCCCTACCTTTTAAAAGGGTCTAAGAGGAACCCTAGAGATAGTCTAGAATGCAAACGAATGATGTATGTCTACATCCCGACCTAGAAGCAAAGCTTCATGCCTGGATTGAGAAACGCCCCACAGCGGCTGCTCTGCTGTATGGAGCCCCTGGAGTTGGAAAAACAACATTGACCTATCGACTCTTTCATGCAAATGGACTCAAAGTCGTTGAATTTAACGCGAGTCACACACGCTCGGGTACGTCCTTTCGTAAGACAATTCTGCCGCTACTTTGTCAAGGCGGTGTACTTGAGCAGATGAGTACTGGAAAGAAAGGGGGTATTGGTGTTTTGTTGGATGAAATCGATGGTCTGAGTTCAGGTGAAAAGGGCGGTTTATCTGAACTGACCACCTATCTGCGAGGATGGACGCAGGCGAATCCTGGAAATCCCCTTATATTGATTAGTAATAGTCTTGAAAACAGGTCGCTACTACAAATCTCCAAACTCTGTACGACATTTGAAGTGGGTCCTGCTCCGCGTGGAATTGTAGAGAAGTGGCTTCAGTGCTCGCTGCCACCAAGTTGGGAGAAGGGGAGTGAATTGTCAGGTGATCTCCGTGCACTGAAGCGCTATGTCGCTGGTCTTGAAGAGGAGACTGAACTGAGTGATTATCCTGAAGGTGTTTTGCCAATTGCATGGTGGTGCCTCTGGAATCCGTGGCACAGTTGGATTGAACTTGATATCGAAAATAACGAGGGCAATCTTGCAGGACTTGTGGCGGCTGAGAATCTACCTGAACGACTCTTTGCTACGGGACGAGACCGAGGTGAACTCTGGAAGACGTATGTGGAACTTTTTGATTCACTTGCGGAATCGGACCGCGCAGATTACTGGGCGTTTTTCTATCAGTGCTGGAATCTACTGCCGTTTTCTCATGCACTTAAACTCAAGAATCTTGGACTACACTTAACGGAGCGGTATCCTGTGGCGGCGGATGCAGTTGTGCCTGAGGCGAGTGGATTGCGGTATACATCTGTATTGACTCGGCAGTCTGGAATGTTCAATGCATGGAAACTTTTATGTGAACTCTCAGATTCACGCGATTTGCCGATTCGGTTGAGTTCTATGGGAGCCGATCTGGAGTTACTTCTAGGAGAAGGTCTCAAGATTGACAGAAAGCGGCGTTTGAATAATTTACGATTTAATATGGCGACTGCGGATACACTGCTGCAGGGACGGCCTGTTTAGAGTCCGATTTGTATGAAGGGGGAATACTTTACTCGCTCAAGGCCTGCATTATAAAATAGATAGTGAGCCAGAATAATCTCTTCTCCATTTATTTCAATAGTCTCTCCGTATTTCTTTGCAATGTTATAAACATCTGTAGTATTTAATACACGGTCCATGTTTTCGAACATGGCAAACCAATCTAGAAAGGTGGCTTGAGGAGCCATAATAAATGTATCAGGTAAAATACATCGTTGCGGATAGTTTTTCCCTGCTACATATGTATAAGAGAGATCCAGATTATTGAGTTTAAAATTAAGTGCTCCTCCATAATCGAATCGAGTCATAATAACTGTATT
>Ga0114975_10001537_pt1 | contig 16378 bp, 15 predicted proteins | sample S_130626_EF_Meta_FD_87031 | JGI IMG/M metagenome (GOLD analysis project Ga0114975, IMG submission 87031) | Freshwater microbial communities from Lake Simoncouche, Canada to study carbon cycling - S_130626_EF_MetaG | ecosystem: Environmental > Aquatic > Freshwater > Lake | place: Lake...
CGAAGTGGATCATGCGCTGGTAGGAGTTGCCCAGCTCGTCTTGAAGAATGCAGGCGACGTTTTCATCACCCGTGCCGAGCTGCAGTGTTGTCTGAGGGTCCATGTCTGCTTCGAAGGTCCAACCTTCAGGAAGGTTCAAGCGACCACCAAGCTCGTGGAGCGTCTCGAGCGTCTGGGTCGGGTCGACGTAGTGCGCGTAGGCCTGCAATATGCAACGTTGGCCCTCGGGGGTAACGAGGTAGTAGCGAGGCTGGTGGGCCGCGAACTCCCAGAAATTGTCACGGTGGACGAAACGGTCGGTGTAGTCCAAGCGATCTGGCGGTGTGTCACCAAAACGAACAGTGGCAGCGAGGAACATCGTGAGCTCACCGAATGTCTTGGTGGGTGCCGTGGCGCGCATTCCCGCTTCGAGTGCGTCAAAGGTCCAGAATCGAGGACCGTTCATGAAAGCGAGGAACGCATCATTCTCTGCAGCAACCTTTTGTGCATCAATGGCGTTGAACTGTTCCGGTGGGCAGTCGTTGAAGCCCATCGTGTTCCACACTTCAGCCACGAATCCTTCGTCGTCCTTCTTCAAGAACAGAATCTCGCCGTAACGGACATTACGCAGTTCAGTGAGGCGCGCATAGTTCGCGCCCTTGGTCGATGCGGTGATGTTGGTGATGCTCATGATTTCCCCCTGAAATGAACTATTGGCATAATCTATGCCAATAGTTCATTCCGTGCAAGTATCGGGGTTTCCCGCTAACTTTCTACCCATGACAACCACTATTGCAACCTTGCTCGAAGGCGCCCTCGAAGGTCGCCGTCTTCTCGAACACCCCTTCTACCGTCGCTGGGAAGCCGGAGAACTGAAGGACGGAGAACTGAAGGGCTACGCCGAGCAGTACCGCTACTTCGAAGCCAACCTTCCTATCTTCCTGGCCGAGCTAGCCGCTCGCCTTCCCGAAGGTGCCGCCCAAGCTGCCGTCGCTGACAACCTCCGTGACGAAGTGGCCAGTCCCTCGCACCTCGACCTCTTCGAGTCATTCGCTACCGCCTTCGGTGCTACTGACGCAGCGATCTCACCAGCGATGGCCGCCCTCGTTGACGAGTACCGCGCCGTCTTGAACGAAGGCGATGTTTCGGCGATTGCCGGACTCTTGGCGTACGAAGCACAGGGTGCCGCTATTGCCGACAGCAAGGGTGAAGGCCTTCGTCGTCACTACGGCGCCGACGAGTCCGCCACCAAGTTCTGGGACGTTCACGGCACGCTTGAGGCCGACCACGCCACCTGGACCATGGACGGTCTGGCTTCGTTGAACGGTGACGCTGAAGTCATCAGCCTCGGTGCCCGCCGCATTGCGGACGCCTGGTGGAACTTCTTGACTGAGCGCGAAGAACTCGCTGCCGCCTAGTTTTTCCTTTTGGAAATCCCCCGCCAGCTCCTTGCGAGCTGGCGGGGGATTTTGTTTTCTACGATGGTTCTGTGAACCCTCAGCCATCGATTGAAGAATTGCAACAAGAAGTCGTGCAATTAAAGGCCGAGCTTGCGCGGGTACGTGAAGAACTTCGGCGGGCGCGGCGTGACCACCACGAAACGCCACCTCACTATCTGTAGTTTCGAACTATCTCCATCGACGGCGCCCAGGTCGGAGGGCGAGTCTCCCCGATAGGAAATTTGTCGGGTCGTAGAATCCACGGGTGATTAAGTATCTGGGATCTAAGCGCCGACTGATCCCGGCCCTCGGTGACATTTTCACCGCATCGGGAGCTACGACTGCTCTCGACCTCTTCACTGGCACCACTCGCGTTGCCCAAGAATTCAAACGGCGTGGAGGGTTTGTGACGGCCGTCGATCTCGCTCGTTACTCCGACATTTTCGCACAGTGCTACATCGCCCTCGATGGTGACGCCGTCGTCAAGTCTGAACTGGACGATGCGCTGGCTCATCTCTCGAATCTCGCCCCAACCCCCGGGTACTTCACTCAGGTGTTCTGCGAAGAGTCCCGTTTCTTCCAGCCCTTTAATGGTGCCCGCATTGACGCGATCCGTAACGCGATTGAGGCAGAGTACAGAGAATCCCCCCTCTACCCGATTCTGTTGACCAGCCTGATTGAGGCTGCCGACCGGGTTGACTCCACCACTGGCGTCCAGATGGCTTACATCAAGCAGTGGTCACAGCGCAGCCACAATCAGCTCTCACTGCGAGTCCCCGAGATGCTGTCAGGTGTCGGTGTCGCCGTGAAGGGGCGTGCCGAGGAGCTCGTCGACACATTGGGGCCCTTTGATTTGGCCTATCTCGATCCGCCCTACAACCAGCATCGCTACGTCACCAACTATCACATCTGGGAAACGTTGGTCGAGTGGGACGCTCCCGAGTATTACGGGGTGGCCTGCAAGCGAATCGACTCGCGTGATGAATCGACCAAGAGTGTCTTTAACTCGAAGCGCGCCATGCCCCCAACCTTGTTTCAAATGATTCAATCGGTCAACGCGGAGGTGGTGGTCCTTTCGTACAACAATGAATCGTGGGTCTCAGTTGAGGAGCTCGAGGCCGCCTGCTCTACCCACGGCCACGTAGTGCAATTGGCTTTTGACTCCAAGCGCTACGTCGGGGCACAAATTGGCATTCACAGTCCGACCGGCGAAAAGGTGGGTGCGGTTTCGCACCTTAGAAACCTGGAATACGTGATTTTGGCTGGCCCTCGGAAAACGGTCGAGCGCATGGCCGCCGCCGTCGGTGATTCCGTAGCCGTTCCAAGTTTCTAGAAAGCCGCAGTCCCGGCCTGCTTGCGCAAACCGGGACTGCGTCATTGGTGGCGGGGACAGGATTTGAACCTGCGACCTTCGGGTTATGAGCCCGACGAGCTACCAGACTGCTCCACCCCGCGATGGAGAGACCACTGTACTCCAGGGAGGAGCACAGTGCAAATGTGCTCAACACCGTCGCCGACCGAACTTTGTTGGAGGTCCGTGAATGTAGGACAATTTTCTGCCTAGTGGGAAACTCCACAGTTCTTGACTAGCGTTAAGTCGTGCCACTTCGTCAACCAATTCTCGACGCCGCAGTCAAGGAACTTCAGGAATTTTCCGAAGCGGGTTTTCGCGTTACCCGAGTAGCCGAGGAAGCGGGATGCGTTGTCAGCGTCCTCTACCACCACTTTGAAAACCGTGAAGGATTGATCGATGCCGCATTGATCGAAATCATGCGTCGAGAGACTGATGACGTGGAGTCCATCTACCGAGAGATCGACACGATGCTTTCTGGAGTGACCACAATTGAGCAGGCCTTCGAAACCTACGTTCGCATCGCGCACGGCTCGGGGGGCACCGTGAGGCGAGTACTGGACGCTCAGATCCTTACTGCGGTGCAAACACGCCCTTCAGTGCGTCGCGCCTGGGGGGAACTCTCCGCCAAGGTGCAAGAGGCGAACGAACATCTACTCAGTGTGTTGGCTCAACGAGGTTTCATCGACAAGTCACTGGATATTCCAGCGCTGGCGCTCTTGATGCGTGGTTTAGATTTTTCTCGTTCGCTCGAAGAATCAGTCGAGCAACCCACTATTTCCTTCGAACAGTGGGTTGCCGTCATGCGTCTCTTCGCTTCGCGCGTGATGACGCCTCGTTAGTTCTTCGCCGTCAGCGCTGCCTGCGCCTTGCGCAGTAGCTCGCCCATCTTGTCGATAGACGCTTGGTATCCGGCGAGGTTGCCCGCCTTCAACTGAGCCTGAGCCTGGGCGTAGGCCGATGAAGCTTCCGCCAGGTACGTCTGAGCGGTTCCACCGGTGGACCCACCGCCTCCACCGCCGCCCGAGACATTCCCACCGAGCACGGCACTCAGTGCCCCCTGCAGCGTGGTTTCGATAGCCACATCTTGGTTAAAGACGGCAATCACATACTTCAACTGTGGCAGCGGAGTGGTGGCGTTACTGACGTACAGCGGACGCACGTACAGGATCGATTTCTGCAATGGAATCATCAGGTTGTGACCGAGTAGCACCTTGGATCCATGTTGGTCCAGTGGTGTGATAATCGACGAGACGCGTGCGTTTTGATTAATTTCGGCATTGGCCTGAATTGGTCCAGTTACAGACGTCCCGCGAGGCGTTACGTAGGAGTGGAGCTGGCCGTAGTTATCAGGGTCACTCGTTGCCACCAAGAAGGATGTCATTCCGTTCACCGTGGACGCAGCGCCTGCAGGCACGTACGTCGTCGTCAAGGTGAGTTGTTGCCGTGACGAATTCGGGAGTGCCATGACTTGATACAACGGCTCCATCTGCGACGTGGTCCGAGCGATGGCCGTACCCACCTTGTTCGTAACGACAGTTTGCGTCAACGCCTGCTTAGGGCTTCCAGCGCCAGTTGTCGGTGATACCTGCCAGCGGTCAGAGGCCGTGTAGAAGGACGAAGGCGATGAGATGTGATACCGACCCCACATTGAGGCCTGGACCGCGAAGAGGTCTTGCGGGTAGCGCAGGTGCGAGCGAATGGCGGCGGACATCTCAGATAGAGGGCGGAACAACGTTGGGAAGGCCGCGCGGTATGAGGCCAAGATTGGATCAGTGGGGTCAAAGGCGTACATCGTTACCGAGCCGTCGTAGGCGTCAATGACGACCTTGACGGAATTGCGTACGTAGTTGAAATTGGTCGGGAGTCCACCTGACCGTGATGCCTGCTGAGTCGCCGCATTTTCACTGTAGGGATACATCGATGAAGTGGTGTAACCATCGAGGACGTAGTTGACTCGCCCATTGGCCAAGACGGCGTAGGGGTGACTATCGAACGTCAAGAACGGAGCGGCCTTCTTGGCCATCCTTTCGACATCACGCTCAAAGATCATGCGACTCTTCGTGCTGATCTGGCTTGAAATCCAGAGGTTCAAATCTTGGAATCGGAGAGCGAAAGCGGTCCGACGAAGCAGGCCGCTCATTTCTACGCCACCCTTCCCGGCATAGTGGGAGGCCACTGGCGTTCCGCGTTGGGTCTTGTAGTCCAACTCCTTCTGCTTCGTGTTGGCCACAATCCAACCCGGATCATTGATTCCGAAGTAGACGCCGGGTGTGGTTAGTACGGGAAGGCCGTCAGAAGAAACTGGTGGCACGTTCTGAACCGAGAAGACGGGGTTGCCGGTTTGAGGGTCAAACGTATTGGCCGGGGAAATGGCCATGCCGTAGCCGTGGGTGTACTCCAGATGTTGGTTGACCCAGCTCCGTGCCGGCAAGTTGTTCTGATTGAGCTGACGAGCACCGACCAACATCGGGGTTACCTTGCCGTTCACCACGTAGCGGTCAACCGCAAGCGACGTAAAGGTGTAGTAGGACTGAATGGCCTGCCGGCGCTGAATGGTTTCAAGCGCAATGTTTTCGGCGGGGTCCCAGAGTCGTACGTTTTTCAACGTCTCCGCGCTGGCCTGCAGTTCGGCCGGCGTTACCGAAGAGACTCCTTCGAATCCCTCCTGCAACACGTTATTAATTCCGAACGCGCGACGGGTGGCGTCAATGTTGTGTTGAATGTAGGGAACTTCGAGTGAGACTTCCGAGGGCTTTACCTTGAACGTCTGAATGACGCGAGGATAAATAACTCCGGTCGTCAAAGAGACCACCACCCACAGCACTGCGGCCAGCACCGGTAGTGACCAGCCACGTCGGGCAATATTGGCCAACAACAGTCCAGCCACGAAGAGGGAAATCCAAAAGAGAACCGAAAGGGCGGGCATCCGCGCGTGGACGTCGGTGTACGTTGCTCCCTGCACGTAGCCATTCGACTCAGTGACGAGCGCGTAACGCGCGTAAACATATCCAAAGGCCTTGATGATTGCGATGATGGCCAACAAGATGCTGAGGTGAACTTTGACCTGTGGGCTTACTCGCGGCGCCACGCGTGCGGCGCGAATACCGCCATTGAGATAGTGGAAGGCAGCGGTGATGACCGTGATGGCAATCATTGACGACAGGGCCCACGTGATTATGAAGCGAATGAAACCCAATCGGAAGATATAGAAACCGGGATCTTTGTTGAAGATTGGATCTACGGTGCCAAACGACTGGGCGTGGGCGTAGAGCAGATAGTCCTGCCAGTGCGGCAAAGCGGCGAGTCCGGCAATCGCCGCAATGACGAGGGCGACGAGGGCGTAGATCCGGCGAGCGTAAGGACGGACGAGTTGCTGAAACCAACGGATTAGTTCATCCTCTGGCTCGAACGTCAAGTCTCGAGCACCGTACCGGGCGGCCAGCAGCAAGTTAGCGAAGAGAACGACGAAGAAGGCGAGGCCGAAAACGAAGACTAAGCCCACCTTCATTGAGAGGAGGCCCGTAAAGACGCCACCCTGACCAATCGAGTTGAACCAAAGCGAGTCGGTCCACAAGACGGCGCCGCTGCGGAGGAAGGTGAGGAGAAAGAATCCGAGGAAGAGAACTATCGCCCCAATCCCGCGCCGGCGGGTCAAGGGGGACTTAAAAGAAGCTAGATCATCAGGGGTTCGCACACGCGAAGCCTAGAGCCAGTTAGGCCGGAACCACCGCGCAGCTACATCCGGCGTGAAGCGGGGGGTGGGGCTGCCCACTAGGAAAGTTTTCGCCGGCCAGATGCATGCCGGAACTGGCGTCGAGCTTGCAGGCATCGCAGGGAGCATCACTCGGGGAAGTCACCACGCGTACTTGCGTTCCCTCGCAGGCGGCGATGACACCAACATTGAAGGCACGGCGACCAATATCGCCACAGAGTCGCTCGACGCGAGCACCCCGCCACTCCTTGTACGCCGCGTTAGCCCGTTCCGATCCATCTTCGTTGCCGTCGGCCTGCACGCGCTTACGCAGAGCCAGCGCCAAGGTGATGCCGAGATCAGTTGCACACTCGTCAACGGCACCAAAGCTCGACAATTCACCGGAGACACCGGCCACGGATGTCGAAAAGGCCACTCCTGCCTTCGCAGCGGCTCGTATCGACTCGGTGGCGGCGGCTACGTAGCGGCTCCGCTGCTCGTTCTCGTCGCCCATCTGATCGGTAATCATGCCGCGCACGCCCCGCAGACGATCAATCATTATGTTCTGATCATCCTGCAATGCCCGCTTGACATGTCGCACGAGTTCACTGAGGTGAGGCGCCAGAGCCGCCTCTCTCTGAAGAAAGAGTTCGTCGTCGGGGGTCACTGGCGTCGTGGCCACCTTGGCGGCGCGCTTCGGTGGCGTCGGCTCGCTGCCCTTCTCTTCGTGGGTTGATGCGCGTAGTCGGGCGAAAATCTCACCGACGACATCGCTCGATGGTGCCGCTTCGATATCCGGTACGAGCGTTGGGGTGGTGGCACGGGCCTTGACGGCTCCCTTATCCACGTTTGGGATACGCGATGGAGCGGCCGTATCGGGAGTTGCCAGATCCTCAGGCGTGACGGCCGGTGCTTCAGGTACGGGACGCAGCGGTACATCCTTCAGAAGTTCTTCTTCCGTCGGCTCGGGACCGGTGGGGCGATGACGGAGAGCCTCGATTGCTGCGGCTCGCGCGCCTTCGTCGGAACTCATAAGCCCGCCCAGCACTTGGTCCACCGACTCGCGCACCGAGCTCACCGAGGCCGTGAGCACGTCACGGGCCGCCCGGAGCTGTTCGATTTGGACATTTAGCGCCTTGCGCTTCACCATGAGGTCATTAAGAATCTGACGACGAGCCTCGTTGGCCTGTTCAATGACGGCGCGACCCTGCTCGCGTGATCGATCAATGATGGCTTCGCCGTTAATGCGAGCAGAGTCCTCAAGGCGTTGCGCGGCAGCACGGGCCTCTTCGTCCTTTTGCTGCGACTGCACTTCGGCCTCGTTCATGATGCTGAGTGCACGGGCCTGCGCTTCGACGATGTAGTTCGTCGCACGCTCCTGGGCCTGAGTAAAAATTTGCGTGGAGCGTTCTTGCCCTTCGGCCGTTACGCGGCTCGCCTCATCATGTGCGGCGCGCAAGATAGCGGCCGACTGTGAGCCCAGAGCCGCCGCCAGTTGAGCCTCATCGAGAACGGGATTTTCAGCACGGTGCAGCGCATCGGTCAATCTCGACTGGACGTCTTGAAGTCGCTTCTCAAGCAGGCCAACCTCACGGCCGATACCTTCGAGAAAACTACGAACTTCATCAGGGTCAAAACCCTTACGAACCGTTCGAAAGTTGGCGTTGGTCACGTCAAGACTCGAGTGACGGTTCGGCGACAGTGTGCGGCGATCGTCCATAACGGCTCCAGCCTAGGGTTTTGTGGCCTAGAAATTTGGTTTCGTGTAAGGAATTGGTTCGTCTCCGCCCATCTGTCGCAACTTGGCGAGCAGTTGGGTGAGCCGGTACGCCCCTACGACCGTAAGTTTTCCTTGGGCCGCCCGTCGGGCCTCTCCCACTTGATTGACCGGCACCACAAAGAGGGTCGCACCGGCCGTGATCGCCGCCTCAGTTTTTTGCGTGATTCCACCAATATCGCCCACTACCCCGTTGAGGGCTATTTCACCCGTTACCGCCACCTTGCGGCCACCACTCAAGCTGCCAGAACTCATCTGGTCGATCAGCGCCAGAGTCATCGCGAGCCCGGCCGAAGGACCGCCGATGTAATTGGTATCAATTGTGACCTTGGCCGGGAATTTGTAGGTCACGGCGTCACTCAGCGCCAGACCAATCCACGACTTAGCCACCGTTCTTATCCCCGCGCACTCCGAGACGCCGAGACTCTTTGGTGGCTTCGCCGTGGTGAGTTTGACCGTTACAACCGGCTGGTAGGTAAAGACGCCAGCCCCTGAAATTTTGGCGTGCTCGACGCCAGCAGTGACTGTCGACCCGGGTTTGAGGTCATGCAACACCCGAATCGCGGCGCAGCTGTCCAACGTCGTGATTCCATTCAGCGAAACAATACGGTCGGCGATTTTGATGCCGGCCCGCTTCCCGGGACCGGACTTAGTGGCGTCGTTCACGAGCGCCCCGTGCGGCGCGGCGGGAATCTTCCACCCGAGAGCCGTAAACGCATTCAGTTCGGCAGCATCCTTGGAACTTTCCATTTCGAGATAGCTCTGACGATCAAAATCAGCGAAAGAGCTGCCCTCGGGGACGAGCGATGAGAGGTCAATCAAATTGTTCGCTCCGCGAAAGTCGGCGATTATTCGACTCAGGGCCGTCATCTGCTGCAACGAGACATCGACCATCATGAAGCCCTCTTTGGTGGCGTGGGGCTTCGGGCTAATCGCCACTCCCGAAATAGAAATCATCGGTGCCAGGGGTTGGGCCTCTCCGGGCAGAATTACGTAGGTGGCTACGTGCACTGAGTTCAGCACCAACATCACGACGGCGAGCACCGCCACCACGACTCCAGTGCGTCGCTGCTTTAGCCAATTCCTACGCATAACCGTCCTTGGTGGGCACTACGGGTGAGAATAGAGCGATGCCACACGATGACGACACGCTACCGGAGTCGTTCGCCGAAGAACTAGTTCGGGCCGGATTTGATGGGAGCGACACATCGCGAGCAACACTCATCGCCGCGCTTGATCACCCACTCCCCCGAGCTCGCTCGCTCGCGATTCGTGGTCTGGCGCGCCACCACAGTGTCGATACCGCCATCTTGCTCCCGCTCCTACACGACGAGCATCCCAGTGTGATTCGTGATGCCCTGGAGGTGACGGCGCATCTCGAGACGGTGAGCGACGAAATCACCGCCGCCTTCCGTGAACTCCTCAATCACGCCGATCCACTCGTGGTGGAGGCCACTGTCTTTGCGGCGGGTGAACTCGGACTTGTAGTGCTGGTTGATGAAATCAACCGGATCACTACTGACCACGACGACGCGAGGTGCCGAGAAGCGGGTGTGATAGCGCTCGGACAGATCGGTGTCGACCAGGGTCGAGATGTCATTCTGGCCGCCCTCAAGGACAAACCCACTGTCCGCCGTCGGGCAGTCGTGGCACTCTCATCCTTTGAAGGGCCCGATATTGAAACGGCTCTCGACGCGGCCGCAGAAGACCGTGACTGGCAAGTGCGGTCGGCCGTCGAGCAGCTACGTCGAGACCCCGACTAAACGTCGGTTAACCGCAACGAGCGGTGCAGCGAATGCAGCTCGTTCAAACAGCGCAAGAGTCCGCGGATCACAACTAAGTCAGGTTGGACCACGGTGGTGCAGGCCACACCGACCTCAGTAGTTAAGAGTTCGGGAAAGTCGTGCAGTTGCGCCATACCGCCAACCACGTGGATGCCTCGAATTGAAACGTCCTGTGAGAGATCCGGCGGCGCTTCACCAAGGCACTCCTTCACGCTGCGCACAATGGAGCGGACGTGGTCACTGATGGCACCATCAACAACGTCGGCGGAGACTTCAACGCTGACGGGGAGGCCGAGATCGACGGTGCGGGCCGGCACGACTCGGACGTCACTTCGCCGAGAACCCATGAGTGAGCCCAGTTCGTTCTTGAGCGACTCAGCGACCCGAGGAGAGACCACGACCCCGTAGCGGTGGCGGAGAGCGGAGGCAACGGATTCATCCAGGTGCGAACCACCAATCCGCACTGACTTGGCCGTGACAATGCCGCCGAGCGACATCAGCGCGGTCTCGCACGCGCCACCACCCAGCATGATGATCGGAGCGGCCACTGGTTCATCGACGGGCAACCCAACGCCAATGGCGGCAGCAATCGGGGCTTCGATCAGCGTGGCGTCAACGGCGCCGGCCTGGAGGGCCGCTTGTCGCAGCGCGCGACGTTCAATAGAAGTAGCAAACGCCGGCACACTCATCGTGGCGTGCACTCGACTCATTCGACTAAAACCGGCGCGGTCAAAGAGGGCACGGATCAATCGTGCGGCGACATCAAAGTCAATCGTGGTGCCGTTAGCGAGTGGGCGAAAGTTAACCACGTGACGGGGATCGCGACCAATCTTTCGCATGGCCGCATCACCAATATCAACGATGTTGCCCGTCGTGGTATCAACAGCGACGACACTGGCCTCGCGGAGAAAGACGGAGCCATCAGCAGTCGCGAGACGAGTGGTGGTCGTTCCTACATCAATCGCTACGTCTACGGCCACGTGCAGATGTTAGGCCGACACCAAAATTCCTCGTCGCGGTCGTAACCTTGCTACTTGTGGGCATCAAGGACACGCCTCCAAACGGTGAAAAACAGCGACGTCTGCGCTGGCGTCGAGCTCGCAGTGCCGTGCCGGCCGCTGAGAGCCGTGCATATATTCACCCGTCAGAACTCCCCGGTGATTTCGAGAAACTCCTTTCCAGCGTGCCTGAGCCGACGACGCGGCGGATGACACTGGGACTCCTGTCGGGATCGGTTGTGCTTTTGCTCGTGGGCTCGCTCGCCCTCTACTCCACCGAAACCTCCACCCCCGACACGGAGACCATGCGCGAGAACGTGGCATTAACCCTGCAGGCAATTCCGCACGTTGGACAAGAGGCGGCCGCATCCTCGATCCAGCTGACGACCCATAAAAATGGACGGTTGGTATCTGGTGGCGCCATCATTGTTGGCAATGGCGACGTAGCGGTAACCACGCTGCATCTTGACCCTCATGACTCCATCACCGGCTCAACGTTCGCCACCCCTCGAATAAATGTGCGGTGGATAGGGTTCGATCGCCACCTGGGATTGACGTATCTCCAACTACCGTTCGCACTGGAGACGACCGCCATCGCCAATCACAATGAGGTCGAAGCCGTTCTCGTTATCTCGCCCTACGTCGCACCATCTTCTAAGAAGCTCGGGTTCGCCTACGCCACAACGGTGTTAAGTGACCCTCGCCGCACAACGAATGACGGCATCGTGAGTTACCTCACGGCGACCTCGCCCACCCAGCTCCATGGTCTCACGGGGTCGTTTGCGATTGACGATGCGGGAGATGTGGTCGCCATGCTGGCCCGGAACGGACAGTGGATCACCGCCGAATACATTGCGCGAGTGGCCACGGCCTGGCTGGCCGCTCCGAACTGTCACGGTCGCCTTGGTATCAGTGGCGTTCCGGCCGAAGGTGGCGGCGTGCGGGTGACGGCGGTTGGAAGGGGCCCTAGTTTCAGCAAGCTCGCCCCGGGCGACGTCATCACTGCCCTGAACGAAAAGAGTGTCGACACCATGGACGGCATCGTGACCGAGCTCTACGCCACGGCCGGTCGTACGTCGATGGTCGTACAGTTTCTCCGAGATCAGCAGCCATCATTTGTGGTTGTGCGGCTGGCCTGTCTCTCCTAGGTTGCTGGTGTGAGCGATACCCCATTCGGCAACTTCGGCTTCATGGGTGACCTCATGAAGATGCTTGGTCAGCAAGGTCCGAACTCGTGGTTGGAAACGGCCCGGGCGCTGGCACTCAACATTGCCCGAGGCGATGACGCTGACCCCAATCCCTTGCCCGTTGAACGCCAACGGCTGGAGCAGTACGGCCCGCTCGTGGCCCGGCACATCGAGATGTTGCTGGGCGTCCCCCAGGCGACCCCCGCCCGAGCGGGAACCCGCAGTGAACTATCGGAGGCCGCGCTGCGCGACTGGGCCCCGCTCGTAGCCCCCCACGCGATCCCGCCAACTACGCCCGCGGAGGCGACCGACGACAATCCGATGGGACCGATGTTGGCGCAATTGGGTGCAGCCATGGGGCCACTCTTTATCGGGTTTCAGCTGGGCTCCGTTGCGGGACACTTTTCCGAGACGGCCTGGTCGCTCGGAGCCATCCCACTTCCTCGAGAAGATGACGAGCGCACCATCATTGTTAACAATGTCGCACGCTTCGCCGATGAGTGGTCTCTCGATCACGATCAGGTGATGATCTACGCCGTGGCCTACGAACACACGGCCGCGACCTACCTACGCCAAGACGGAACGGGCACCGCACTGCGAGCACTGCTGTTCGATGCCGTTCGAGATGCCCAAGCGACCCAGGGCGACATCATGGGGCGTCTCTCCGGGCTGATGCAGGGTGGCGACATGAGCGAACTCATGAGTAATCCCGAACAGATCTTCGATGGCATTGAACTCGGAGAGGAAACGCCAGCGACGATTGCCATCGATGCGGCGAGCGTCTGCTTGCGAGCCACGTTTGACTTCATTGCGGGTCACGTCACCCATTCAATCGTGGGGCCCACACCACTCCTCGATGAAGCGCTCCGCCGTCACCGTCGCAGTGACGCCAAGGGCGAAGAGTCAGCGGCCGCACTCTTTGGTATTTCAATCCGGGGATCACGCGTCGACGTTGCCGAGCAGTTTGTGCGCGAAGTCGCCACGACATGGGGCATCGAAGAACTATCAAGACTGTTTCAACTCGATGGACTTCCGAGCGCTGAAGAGTTATTGCAGCCTGCGGTGTGGCGCAGTCGCGTCACACAGTCACCGTTTGGCTAAGCGCGAAAACTATTCGTTTTCGTTGTAGCCGAGGTCCCACTCAATCTTGAGTTGCTCACGCTCGGCATCGCGGTTGACGCGCTCGCGATTACGGCGGAACTGTGGGTCGTGAGGAGGCAACAGGCGCAGACGGGCGTCGACGCGGTCGACGAAAGCCTGAATCTGGTCGGGTTCGCCAAAGACCATCCGGCACTCCCAGTGAGGTGCCACGGGGCCGAGGTAGATCACCTGGACGTGACCGACGGGGTTTTCGATCTCTGCCGGTTCAGTAGGCGAAAACTGGGTCATGGCCACTCCTTTTGAGTGTGTAACTTCCGTAGAACTTCAACGGAATAGTCATTCTATCGGACAGGACTATGTCGAGTTGAGCCCGACTCTTACAGGTGAGTTACCGGTCCGATGTGAAGTTGTTCGCATTGTAAAAATGGCTTTCTGGTCCCACAGTGGCTACTGTCCCTTGTAGGCCTAACAAGGAGGGTCAGTATGAATACCGAATGGATGGCAGAAGGCAAGTGTCGCAACTTTCCAGCCGAGATGTTCTTCCCCGGTGACGGTACGGGTGTGATTAGGGCGCAGAAGATTTGCGCCACATGCCCCGTAGCCGATCAGTGTCTGAACTACGCCCTTGAGAACCACGTGGATCACGGAATCTGGGGCGGTAAGAGCGAGCGAGAGCGTCGTCGACTGCAGCGGGCCCGTCGCCGTGGGCTGCCTCTGACCCGTAGCTAACGATTGATGGCGCACCACGACGTCTTTGAGTGCGTCATCAACGTTTCCGAGGGACAAGACGAACCGATTCTCCGACAGTTTGAACGGTCGGCCGGCTCATCGTTTCGCCATCGGCACAGCGATCCCTGGCACAACCGATCAGTCTTTACGCTCATCAACAAGGCCGACGAGCTTCTGCTCGACGTTCAGTGGATGTTGCGCAACGTCATTGACGCCCTCGATTTGGAGTTTCACGACGGTGTGCACCCCCGATTTGGGGTCGTCGATGTCGTGCCCTTCGTGGCCCTTGACCCCACTCAACGTCCTCAGGCCCTGGCCCTCCGTGATCAAACGGCCGAGTGGCTGGGCGATCTAGGGGTGTCCACCTTCCTCTACGGAGCTGTCAACGGTGTTGAGCGCACCTTGCCAGAAGTCCGCAGGGGTGCCTCGCTCGGCCTGACACCTGACTTTGGCCCAGCGGTGCCCGACGAGGAAGTGGGCGCGACGGCCGTGGGCGAACGGCCAATTCTCCTGGCCTGGAACATGTTTGTGGCGGGCGTTGATCTCACGGTGACTAAACGGCTCGCAAGTGAACTCCGCCGCCCCGGGATTCGAACTCTGGGACTGGCCGTGGGCCCCCGATTTCAAGTGAGCTGCAACCTGGTCGACCCCTTCACCACCGGTCCGGCCATCGCCTACGACGCCCTCGTCAGCCTCCTCCCGGATGGGGCTTCCATTACCGAGTGCGAGCTCGTGGGGCTAGCCCCCCGAGCGGTGCTCGACGCCATCGATCCGCAACGTTGGAACCAGCTCGGATTACGTGAAGAACTCACGATCGAGTCTCATCTGCACGACGTTGACACCGGTTCTTAGCGGGTAGCAGAAAGGCCCCCGGTTTCCCGGGGGCCTTTCTCAAGAACTTCCAATTAACTCGCGGCACTCCGTCGCTCCACGGCACGGGCACGGCGTAGACGGCGACGCTCACGCTCGCTCATTCCACCCCAGATACCAAACTTCTCGCCATTGTCGAGAGCGAACTCCAAGCAGTCGTCGCGCACAACACAGCCCCGACAGACTTCCTTGGCTTCGCGCGTTGATGCACCGCGCTCGGGGAAGAAGAGGTCGGGGTCAACGCCCATGCAGTTCGCACGAGACTGCCAACCGCGGTTCTCGAGCCCACTCAACAAACTTGTGATGTCATCCATCGGTTCCTCCTAGGAAACGCCATTGCTGTCACCGTTGTAATTACAACGATGTGATTGTTACCCGAATTTGTGCAAAACGCAAATGGAAACGGAAAAACCCTGATGGGTAGGGGTCAGCGCGATGGAAATCCCAATTTTGTTACGGAAACGACCGGTCGAGCCGGTCGCGCTTAGTTGTTGGAGGCGTAGGCCGTGAAGTGCTGCTGACCGACCGTCTCACCGGTCTCATCACTGATGAGACGCATTTGGTACACGCCGGGGGCGAGGGTCAGACCGAACCACTTAGCCGACCACACGAAGTCCAGTTCGGCGTCGTGCGTGGCATCGCTGGCGGGGGTGACGATCGTGTCGGAGAATCCGTACTCGAAGGGATTGCCACCAGCGTCGGTGCCCATGGCGGGGCTGCCGTCTTCTTGGAAGATGCGGATTGAGACTTGCATCTCACGACCAAGCTCGGAAGGCTCGAGGTCAAAAAGGCCGGCTACAGCCATGGGCGTTGGGAAATTGGCCCAGATCCAGGTCAGGCCGCCACCCATGAGGTAGAGACGTCCATTGTGCACTTCGGCGTTGTCGCAAAGTAGAAGAGTCGTGTTCACAGCGGGCTCCTTGAAGAGTGATGCGCGCTAATCGCGCAATTAGTAACTAATGCTAATACCGGCTAGCGGTCCCTGCCAAGGGAAATTGTTGGGAATTTAGGACGCTTTTCTGCGGGATTTGACGAAGTCATCCAGCACGTAACGGCCCAGGTTGTCGATATCGGTATAAAAGGTCCGCCCGCCATTGACCTTGGCGATCTGCTCTACGAAGGGGAACTGGCTCCGCTCAATATCGAGGGCGAACGTATTAATGGTTATCCCCGCCTTGGTGCAGCGCAGTACTTCGGCCATCGTGAGGTAGAGGGTCTCACGAACTGGTGGCCACGAGAAGAAGGGCTCGCCGTTGGGCTGCAGGTGGGCGGTGGGCTCACCGTCGGTAACGACGATGATCTGCTTCGTACCCTTCTCGCCGCGCATGAGATGACGGGAGAGAGCCAGGGCGTGCTGCAAGTTCGTTCCGTACTGGTAGTCAACCGTTAAGAAGGGCACGTCTTCGAACTTGATCTCGTGCGCCGTTTCACCGAAGCCAACAATGGTCACGAAGTCGCGAGGGTAGGCC
>Ga0114975_10001539_pt1 | contig 16362 bp, 17 predicted proteins | sample S_130626_EF_Meta_FD_87031 | JGI IMG/M metagenome (GOLD analysis project Ga0114975, IMG submission 87031) | Freshwater microbial communities from Lake Simoncouche, Canada to study carbon cycling - S_130626_EF_MetaG | ecosystem: Environmental > Aquatic > Freshwater > Lake | place: Lake...
AAGGTTAATGAGTTTCTCTTAATACCACCAAACCATGGTTCTGTAAAGGATGCGTTAATGGAACGGAATGCCTTACCATTACTTTGAATACGCACGCTTAGTTTTTGACCATCCCCCATTGGCAATGGATCCCATGCCGATTTTTTGAAAATATTTTTAGAAGAGAAGTTGTTGAAAGTAACACCCAAGGTTCCTGTTAAACCAATATAACCACCCCAGCCTGCACTCAATTCTAATTGATCACTTGATTTCTCTTCCACACTATAATTAATATCAACAGTACCATCTTCAGGATTAGGAACAGGTTCAGGTCTAATTTTTTCTTGATCGAAAAAGTTTAACTGCGCAATCTCACGTTGAGAACGTATTAACAAAGTACGACTGAACTTATCACCAGGTATCGTTCTAATTTCACGACGAATTACAAAATCTTTTGTTTTTTCATTACCCGTGATGCGAATTGTTTTGATGGTTGCTTGTGGTCCCTCTCTTAATCTTATTTCATAATCAATGGTATCATTGTAAACAGCAGTTTCAATAGGATCAACTGCGAAGAATAAATAACCATCATCTTGGTATAAACCACTAATGTCACCGCCTTCTGCAGTTTGTGTTTTTCCTAATTTATTAAATAGGGTTTCGCGATTATAGGTGGACCCTTTTTTGATATTCAAAATTGCTGATAATAAAGAATCAGGATATTTTGTATTTCCTCTCCAAGTTATATTTCCAAAGTAGTATTTTTTACCTTCTTTTAATTGCATGTCAATATTTAAATTGCCTGCAGCATTGTGGTAAACAGTATCCTTTTCAATATCAGCGTCTCTGTAGCCTAAAGAGTTATAATAGTTCAAAAGATTTTCTTTACTCTCTTCTAATTTCTTGGGAGAAAATTTAGCAGATGAAAAAGAAATTCTAGCATAGGGATTTAATATTTTTCTTGTTTTTGTAAACGTTAAAAAACCTTTCTCACTCAAATACTGTTGAAAAGTATAAGGAGATGTTTTCACAATCATTGGCTTATCATTGATTGGGAATAAAGTTAGTCTTGGTCTTTCATGTATTTCCTTCAAGCTTTTTTTAAGCTTAGTTTCTTCAATTAAATTGCCTCCAAAATTGATATTATTAATTCGTACTCTTGGACCTTTGTTAACTACAAAGTCCAACAATAAATTATTTTTTCTTGTAGCATCCTTCTTTTCTCTGATGGTCACCTTTACATCCTGAAAGCCTTTTTCCGCATAATATTTTTTGATACCTTCAACAGCTGTGATTTTCATATTTTCAGTTACTACCCTGTTAGGTAATAATCCTGTTTTTCCAGATAATTCGTCGTTGTCAGATTTTCGAATACCCACGAAATTGAACTTTGATAACCTTGGTCTTTCAACCACATTAATTTCAATATCAATTTGGTTATCCTGAACATCCGTTAAATAAATGCTCACATCGCTAAAGTAGTTTTGATCCATTAATTTATGAATCACTTTACCAAAGTTATCTCCTCCTGGAATCGTCACCTCGTCACCCACATTAATGGTTGATAAGGATAATAATAAAGCCTCATCAAAGTTTTGATTTCCAACAACTTTAATGTTTCTTATTTTATATTTTGTAGGATTCTTTTGATTAAAAATTTCGATCAATTTCACATTGATTTGTGAAACGGAGTCTTTAACGGGTGCGTCCTGCCCAACACTAGCATTTGTGAATAAAACGAAGCATAAGGTACCTATAATAAATGGGAGAAATTTCTGCATCTGCTTGGGGCTAAACATTTTGGTTTTAAAAGTGTCGCAAATTACTCGTAATATTTCAAAGTCTTTGTTAAAAAACAAAATAAAACGTATTAAAATTAATTATAATTGATTGATTTGATCGCTCGTTTTCCCAAATCTTCTTTCCCTTGATTGATATTCAAGCAGGGCTTGTACCAAGTGTTCCTTCCTAAATTCAGGCCATCTTGTATCTGTAAAGTATAATTCAGCGTAGGCTAATTGATACAATAAAAAATTACTAATACGGTATTCGCCACTTGTTCTTATCATAAGTTCAGGATCCGGGAATCCTTTGCTAGCAAGGTTATCAGATAATACGTCACCCGTGATTTGGTCAACATTTAATTGTCCATCTAACACTTTTTGTGCTATTTTTTTAGTGGCTTCAATCAACTCCCACCTACCACTGTAACTCAAGGCAATAATGAGGGTTAATCCAGTATTATTGGCCGTTTGTTCAGTTGCATTGGATAAAGCCAATTTAGCCTCATTTGGCAACATTTCAAGGTTGCCGATAAAAGCTAATTTGATGTTATTCTTATGTAAATCAGGTACTTCTTTGGCAATTGTTTCAACAAATAAGGTCATCAAGCCATTTACTTCCGTTTCAGGACGATCCCAATTCTCCGTACTAAATGCATATAAAGTCAAATATTGAATGCCTATTTCCGTAGCTGCTTCTACCACTTTCCTTACGCTGATAACACCGTGGTAATGACCGAAAAGGCGATCCTGCCCCTGCTCTTTAGCCCACCTTCCATTACCATCCATAATTATAGCAATGTGTTTAGGCAGCCTGCTCAAATCCAATGTTTCCATAGTGCAAAATTAAGAAAATACCCTGGCTTATTTGCGTTTAAATAAGCTAAAAAGCCCCTTCTTAGATGAATTACCATTGTCCCCATTACCGCTTGAAAATAGACCCTTTTTGTCTTTTTTGGGCTTATCTGGGCCGTAAACTGATATTAAAGTATAAGAAATACCCACTTTAGCACTAAAATACTGATCATTTCCTGATGCACTTGGTTGGAAATTAAATTTAGAACCAACTGAAAAATGTTGGTTATCATCAGCGAAATAATCAATTTTATCGGAGCTGGTAAATCGGTAGGTCGCTTCAGAAAAAAGATTGAAATTACCGAACATATTATATTTGAAGCCTACATTCAAAGGAAAAACATAGGTTCTTTGAGTTGTTGGATTTTCGACATTATTAGTCCCACTGATTGATTTCCATCCACCAAATCCAAATCCGAGGTAGGGTGTAAAGTTATAATTTCGATTTTTATTTATTAATCTTAAGAAGTTAAACTCTCCCATAATGCTCACATCATGTGATTTACGAGTAAAATATAACGCCCTTTTAAAGTTATAATAATTAAATGATTGAACGTCGTTTGCTCCAACTGAAATATACTCGTAATTAAGCCTCACTCCTACATAATCATTTAACTGTTTCTTATAAAATGCTCCAAAATTTGGCTGGTAAAACAATACATCATTAGCAATGTCTCCTCTATAGTAGCTTGCACCTGCCATTACTCCAACCTCTCCCTTATTTTCAACTAAAGAAATATGTTGGGCCGACAAATTAATTGCGTACAACATACTTGAGCATAATAATATAAGTTGAATCCTACGCATGTATTAATTTCTTTTATCTAAGCCCCAAGTCAGTTTTGTTCTAAGGGTTGTAAGATAACTATTTTCGTTGAGTCGAATAAAACATATGGTGAAATTTTCTTTCTTGACCGCAAGCTCAATGTTTTTGGGCACTATCTCTTTTCTTGCATCCATCGCACAAATCAACTCTTCGGTTCGGCCCTCAATTTCAAATGATATTACCGATGTATCAGGAACCACAATAGACCGAACATTTAAATTATGGGGAGCCACAGGCGTAATCACAAAACTTGCTGAGTCTGGAAATAAAATAGGTCCGTTGCAGCTCATATTGTAACCCGTTGATCCTGTTGGTGTGGAAACTATTAATCCATCCGCCCAATAGGAGTTTAAAAACTCACCATTCAAATAAGTGTGAATTTTAATCATGGGTGAAGTATCGCGTTTATGAATTGCAAATTCATTTAAGCCAAATGGTGTATTGCCAAATATGGGCAAATTCGCATCCAAATGAATTAATGATCTTTTTTCAATCACATAAGTTTTATTCACTAGTGCATCCACCATTAAACTGAGCTCGTCTTTTGAAATAGAAGCTAAAAAGCCAAGACGTCCATAGTTAATTCCCAAAATGGGAATATTGGTATCTCCTACTAAAGTAATAGCATCTAACACCGTTCCATCACCTCCTAAACTAATTAAACAATCAATGGAACTTTTTAATTCCCAAATAGAAGTAAACGGAATAAGTGGTTTTTTCCCAGCTGGATTTTCTAACGAAAATTTTTGCAATAAATCTTCAAAAATATAAATGGTAATATCATACCTATTTAATTCAAGCAACAATGCATTTAATGATTGTTGTTGATCCAAGTCAACGCCCCTACTATATATTGCAACTTTCATGAAAAAATTTAAAAATTGATTCCTCCATGCAAATATAACCCTTTGTCACCCAACTGATTCACACTATAATCAATTTTTATCACTAGGTCATAAATACTAATAATATCCAAACCAACACCAAAAGACCTTAACAAAGTATTGGATAATTTACTTGCATTGCTAGGCCTTTCACTATATACATAACCCAAATTGGTAAACGCCCTTAGCCAAAAATGATAGTATATAGGCGGAAGCTTATTGTTGACCTTATCTAATATTGCAATTCCATATTTACGAGGAAGTGTATATGTGCCCAATAAATGATGAATTTCAGCTTTTGCAATAGAACCAACATTGCCGTCAATTACATAGTATTCAAAACCATTCATTTGTAAATTTCCGTATCCCAATAATTTATTGTCTACGTAATTTTGATTAGATAAAATTTTGAACAAATTATTGGTTTCAAATAAATAAAAATTATTTGTTGAGAAACGATGTGCATGAAGTTTTCTAAATTGAAAAGAACTTAAGTTACTTCCACTTGATATACGTTGATAAATTCCAAGCTCATTACTATTTCCCTCCGTTGGGTAAGGATTGTAGTCAAACTTGACTTTTGAAAAATTTGCAGTCAAGTCGGAATAGTTGAATGATTTTTGATGATTGGGAAAATACTTTGATTGGATCATTAAGGATGTATCCGAAATCGTTGAATTTCCATAACCTACTTGTACATTAAATCGATCGTATAAATCAGGTCGATAGGAAAAATTAAGATTCACTCGAAACCCTTTAGAAATATCGTTTTCGGTTTTGGTGAAAATTTGTTTATCAGCATAAGTTGAAGTATTCAATTCCTTTTGCGTAAAATATTGTCCCCCAAAACCCATTCCGAATTTTAATTTTTTATCAATAAAAGGTAATTGATATTTAACAACTGCCTGATGTGTATAGCCTGTAATAAGTCCAACAGTTAGCCTATCGTTATTTCCTGTTGTGTTAGATTGCCTTAAATTAACACCATAATTAACGCGGTCTAAACTGTGATTTCTAGTATTCCACCATTCCGAAAAATTTCGATCCACCCATCTAAAATAGGGTATTGGAAAAATATACCAACGTTCTTTAACGCTAATCTTGATATTAAAATGGGAGCTATCCAATTCATTCGATACTACTTGTACATCCGTAAATAAAGAAGTATTTACAAGTTGTTGTTTGGCAATTTTATGAAAGTACAAAATAGAGTCAACTGGAATTACTTGACCTGCACGATAAGGCAACTCTCTTAAGATAATGTAGGATTTGGTTTTAGCATTTCCTTCAATATCTATATTGGAAATTATTTTTTGTGCATTTGTTTTTAATTGAATACCTAAAAAAAACAAAATAAACGCACCTATCTTAAGCGTTGATTTATACATCCAAATAATTCATTAAATTATGATAATGACTTTCGATATCATTATTTAACGGCGAATTGCCAAAGTATTGCAATACTTGATAGTCATACCTTTCAAAGGTTGCAATGATGGAAGCAGCTTCGTCCTTATTTAATTTCAAAGTAATGACTAAATTACCATTAGCTTCATCAAAATAAGTATTCAACTGAATAATTTGCGCATTGTTGGTTTCAACAATTTTGCTCATTTCAGATAAGGAATAATGGTAAGGAGAAACAGCTAATACCAAAATAGCGCCTGGCTTAGCCACCCCTAAAAAATGTGCAAGACTATCGTTCAATTGTGATTGTGTAATTACGCCAATGCATTCTTGTTGTTCATTTAAAACCGGCACAATTGTTAATTGATGTTTCGTAAATAAATCCAAAGCCGTTAAATAATGTGCGTTTGCTGAAATTGCAATTTTTAATAATTGCTCATTAAGGGTTTTAAGCGTACTCGTTTCATTAGCATCTAATAAATCCGACTTAGAAACTATACCCATGAAAATATCATCGCTTACAACAACCAAATGTTGTACATCATAATCATCCATGCACTGCAAAGCAAATGAAACTTTATCATCCCAATGAAGAAATGGTAAACCTTTCGATGCAATGGATGATGCTACCATGTAAGAAAATTTATTGGGTTACCGTTGATAAAAACTTGGAGAGTATTTCATTAAACTCTTTTGGCACTTCCATCATGGGTGCGTGCCCACATTTGTCAATAAAATGCAACTCGCTTTGTGGAATTAACTTTTTAAATTCTTCTGCAACAAACGGAGGCGTTACAATATCATTCTTTCCCCAAATCAAACATGTGGGTACTTTAATTTCATTTAACTCTTCTCCTAAATTATTTCGAATAGCACTTTTAGCCAAAGCAATAATTTTAATGACCTTAAGCCTGTTTTTAGTAATCTCAAAAACCTCATCTACTAATTCAGTAGTAGCAACAGCTGGATCATAAAATGTTTGTGCCGTTTTATTTTTGATATACTCATAATCACCACGTTTAGGATAAGAATCCCCCATTGCATTTTCAAACAACCCACTACTTCCAGTTAAAATAAGTGAGTTAATCTTTTCTGGGTGTTTTAAAGTATAAACCAAGGCAACATGCCCCCCTAATGAATTACCTAATATATTTATTTTTTCATACCCTCTATGTTCAATGAATTGAGTTACATGTTTGGCTAATCCGGTAACACTTGTATGTAAAATGTCTAAATCGAAAAGGGGTAATAAAGGCACAACTACTTTATGCGTAGTTCTAAATTTTTCAATTAAATCTGTGAAATTACTTAAGGCGCCAAAAAGTCCGTGCAATAACATGAGTGTATCACCTTCCCCTACTTCCAAATATTCGAATTTATCGTCTTTTTTAATTTCGTATTCCATATCTATCAATATGGATAAAGGTAGTTAATTCGGGTCAAAAACATACAATACCAGACATGCGAGCGTTAAAAATGAGATTTATTAACAATTTCGTAATATAAGAAAATAGTTACTCAACTAATTGTAAAACAACAACTTAGATATTTTGTATTCTTTATTTAAACAATTCGAATAAGCAACTTTATGGATTTTGCTGCTTCTACTTTAAGGGATTTGAAAAAGTAGCGATGCTTGTTTTAATAGCTGGAATGATACCCCCCATTTTTCCCATGCAATATGGCCACCATTCATTCAAATATTTATAGGTGTAGGCCTCCTTTAATGTTGCTGCTTCAATAACCCCCACTACTTGTAAAAAATAAACAATAGCACTTAATATGGTAAAATAAATAATGCCATATAATAAAATGCCTAATAATTTATTGAGCCAACCTAATAGTAACCACTCGGCTGTTTGTTGTAATAAAGATGAAGCCCATTTCAAAACCAATAATACTAAAATGAGTATAATTAAAAAAGAAATAAAAGGTAGCCAATGAGATTCAATTTTAGTGTGCTGCTTAAGTTGTGCGGCTACCCACCCAGCAAATTGAAAAGCCAATATGAGTCCAATATATAATGAGAAAAAAGACACAATTGCGCGTATAAGGCCATTTTTATAACCTTGCAGTAAAGCAATAATAAATACCGTACCCGTTAAAATGTCTAACCACATATACTAAACAGTAAGTAATGATTTTGCAACAGCTGAAATAACTTTGCCATCAGCTTGTCCTGCTAATTGTTTTGTTGCCACACCCATTACTTTTCCTAAATCCTGTGGTCCGGCAGCACCCACTTGCGCTATGATGGCTTGTACTGCCACTTTTACATCCTCCTCACTCATTTGAGCCGGCAAGAATTTTTCAATCACTGCAATCTCTTCTGATTCTTTAGTTGCTAAATCAGGTCTGTTTTGTTGCTCGTAAATAAGCAAAGAGTCTTTACGTGATTTCACTAATTTTTGTAATAATTTCATTTCCGTATCAGCCGAAATTTCACCATTAGCACCAGGCTCGGTTTTTGCTTTAATGATTTCTGCTTTGATGGCTCTTAAACCTCTTAATAATACTTCATCCTTATTTTTCATGGCGTCTTTCATCAAAGACATTACTTCCGTTTCTAAACTCATGGTATTACTATTTATTTTGTTCTGTTTGACTTGCTCTAAATTTTTGATAAAATGACTTTGCAAAAGCTTTAAAGTCATCTGCTATTGCTTTATCCTGGGTTGCTCTTAAATAGGTATCTCCCATACCCATAAGGTTTTGATAAAAAAAGTCAGCCATTTCATCCACCATCATATCCTTTGTCCAAAGGTCTATACGTAAAGCGGTTTTATCGGTTGGATCCCAAAAAGTAAGCATCATGGCGCGCGCATCCTGCGCTTCCGTTGCTGTGCTATCTGTAGCAGACCATTGAATGTTTTGAGGAATTTTTTGTTCATCTAAATGAACAGTGACATTGATGTTTGATTGAAGCATGGTAAAAATATTAACCTATTTGATATGCGAAAGTACAATATTATTAAATAACTCAATTGAGCTCCTTTTTTGTAGTAAGGTTTGCAACCAGTTACTACCCATGGTTGCCCTTGATTGCCTATATATTTCGTCCTTATAGTAAAGTTTAAAATGATTTGATAGTACATTTTTTTCAGCGAAGGAAAATACTTCCCCAGCCGATTTCCAAGTTTCAGTTAGCTGTATTTGATCATCAAATAACAATGGAACTCCATAGTGAATGGAGTGCGTCACAAAGTAACTACATGAGCTTTTCACCCCTTCAAAAACAGTTAAATAACTAGCAGCTAACCAAGTAGCTTTAACTTGATTGGAAGCAAATATGGATACGTCCTGCTTAAACTTATAACCCTTTAAAATAGCATTTGCTTTATTGATATCTATTTCATTTTCCAAAACAAAAACTAAATGCATGGTGGAATGTTGCCACTTTTTGAATACCGAAAACTCCTTTAAAATAGAGGTGATATTTTCAAGACCTGCGAATATTAATAAGTAGTTATTGCCATTTGAGATTTGCTCTTTAGCTGCAGACATTTCACTCCATTCCAAAAAAGCCGGTTCTATAAAAGGTATATGAATTGAAGTAACTAAATGATTCAGATTTGTATATTGAGACAATAATTGATGCAATGACCAATCATTAAAACTAACCACTTTGGTAGCAGACTTAACCCATTTATTAAATTGTTGGTTTAATAAATAACGCTTTAAAAGCGATAAATCCGTTCTATCCATTGGCGTAGTTATAGGAACAAAGTAATGAGGCAATCTTTTTAAAAACGAGGCAGTTTGCCCAAAGTGAAATACTATTGCATTTTGGTATTCCCCCATTGTTGATTTAGCCTCCTTTAAAGTAAGTAACTGAGTTTGGGCATAGCCACTACAAAAGTCCTTTAAAACCTGGGAGGGAAAATTACTAATGATATGAATTTGCACTTCCTTATTGCTTGCACAATCCTTGATCATACCCATGATAAGATGATCAAGTAGATAGCCTGTTTCACACAGTTTAGAATCAGCAATAACAATTAAATGCATTCGCAAATTTACGTGATACTTAACAATTTATCCACCAATCATTTACAAAGCTAACTTGTAATTCATAGACCCCTACCTTTACAATATGGCTAAAGCACTGCAGCAATTAGATTTATTTGGCAATCCTCAAACCGAACCTGTTCACATTAACAGAACTAAGGGCGAAAAGATCATTTCAAAAAAACCAGTTAAATTAATGGCAGCTACACAAGAAGCGTATTTGAGAGAAGTAGCTGAAGACGCCATTCCCATTCACCAAAATGATACCATTCCAACCGTTTCAAGAACTGCTATGCATTTTGGAAAAGACCATGTAATTCATAAACGTGGCAGAAAGTCATTTGCTTCCATGGAAGGTGACATTGACAAACTAAAAATTCCTTCAGCCGACGAATTAGCTAAAAAATTATATTATCCTATTGGTGAAGTTGCTGTTTGGTTTAATGTAAATACCTCACTCATTAGATATTGGGAAAAAGAATTTAAACAACTACAACCGCGTAAAACTAGAAAAGGAGATCGTTTATTTCGTGCACAGGATATAGAATTTTTAAAACAGATTTATTATTTATTGCGGGAGAAAAAATATTCAATTGATGGTGCAAAAACCTATCTGAAAAATAATAAACAAAAAGCAGAAAAGGATTTGGCTTTAATAAATAGCCTAAAGGAATTGAGAGGATTTTTAGTTTCCTTGAAAAGTAGCCTTTGATAATACTTTTAATATAGATTTATTTGGTATCGGCAAATTGAATTTGATGCTCATTTGCATAACTAATAGCAGCTAAATTCAACTCTTCTCTTAGCATATGATATTTTGAAAGCTCAATATACATTGGCACAAATGTTTCCAAATGAATTACATGAAACAATTTACCAGACTCTGAAACAAAAACCGATGTGTTGTGCAAGTCATTTATTGCATTCGCCTTCTCCCTTAAAAAATTACTGAAATTCATTAGGGACTTTGCATCCGTTTGAATACTTAATTGTAAATCCATTTCTATTTTGCGATCCGTTCTTAAGCTGATATTATCAACAATCGAGTCAACCATTTGTTTATTCGGAACGGTGATATAGGTTTTACTATCGGTTCTAATTCTAGTACTTCTTAAACCAATTTTTTCAATGGTGCCTGTAAAATTATTGATTTTAACTAAGTCACCTACAGTGAAAGGTTTATCAAAAAATATGATAAATGAGGCTATGATATTTTCCAAGCTTTCTCTCATGGACAAAGCAATGGCAGCACCTACGATACTTAAGCTGGTTACCAAGTTTCCAATGTTTTCATTAAATACATAATGGAGTACCATTAAAACCCCTACGATATATAAGATCACCTTGAAAAAGTCTCGGAAAAATAAAATAAGCTGATCATCATTTTGATCCTTCGAAATTCTCGCCTTCTCTTCAAGTATAATTGAAACAAATTCTAAAGTACGTAAGCAAACTCTTATTAAAAGTATGATGAATACTAATTTAACGCAGGATTCAAGTCCCTCATGAAAAGAGAATTTATAAATATGAATACTCCATAGTTCAGGAAACTGCAATTCATAAAATGCAATAATAGCAATCACAAAAAGCAAGAATCTTTCAATAGGCACCACCAAACGGTGAACGTGAGACTTTCTTAATTCAGAATGATTTTTTTTATCAATCCAGCTATATATAAGCTTTGCAAAAAAACGGGATACAAACCTTTTGATAATAAATGCAAATAATAAAATTCCAAAAACAATTAAATAACTTTTTATGGAATTGGATAGTATGTATTGATTAAGGTTCATTGTGAAATTTGAATATTATGATTCCCATTTTAATAATTGCATTGAAGTGCCATCAAATACCCCATAGGTATATAATTTAATCCAATCGCCTAAATTAATATAACGCGCTTTTTGATTAATTTCATAATCAATGGCAAAATGTCGATGTCCAAAAATGAAGAAGTCAACATCCATTTTCTCAGCCATTTGTTTTGTATAAATAATGAGCCACTCTTTATCGTCACCTAAAAATATTTCATCAGCAGTGCCTGTCTTAGCCCTACTTTTTGCGCTAAAATAGTTAGCTAACTGAATGCCTGCATCAGGGTGTAACCAACGAAAAAGCCATTTGCAAAGGGGATTGGTAAATATTTTTTTTAATCGCTTATAGCCATAATCACCAGGGCCTAATCCGTCACCATGTCCAATATAAAATTGTTTATTACCTAATGTAAATAAATGAGGTTCAAAATAAACTTTAGCATTTAACTCGGATGTTAAATAATCCTGCATCCACAAATCATGATTACCTGTAAATATGTGCAAAGGAATTCCTGCATCACTTATTTCTGCCAAACATCCTAATAATCTAATAAACCCTTTTGGCACCACTGTTTTATATTCAAACCAAAAATCAAAGATATCGCCAACTATAAAAATAGCAGCAGCATCCTTTTGCGCATGTTTTAGAAATTGTACAATTTGATCCTCTCGCTTTCTGCTCGCAATTGCATTAGGCGCCCCTAAATGGAAATCAGATAAGAAATAAATTTTTTTTCCTGGAGCAAGTTCCATGAACGCAGTTTTTAAAAATTTAGTTAGTTAATTTATCAACTAAAAAACAGTAAACTTCCTTAGGACCATGCACGCCCACAACTAAAGTTTTTTCAATATCGGCTGTACGACTTGGGCCAGTTGCAAAACTTATCATGGAAGGAATCGAACCCGATTGAGTCGTAAAACGAGTTAGACTATCCGAAATATCAAATACCAATTGATGCGTATAGGCAATACAAATATGTATGGGTGCATATACACTTGCTGTTCTTCCACTTAATTGTTGACTGCTTAATACAATCGTTCCAGTACGCGCTACTAAACTCTCACACAATGTAATAGAGGCATCGCAACTTTCTAAATCAGTAGTGTTTACAGGATTAAAATTAAATGCACTCATTTCATTCAACCAACCCGTTTCAAGTGAATAAATTTTATTCCATTGCTTAGCTTCAATTAAAGCACTTAACTGTGCAACTAATTCTTTTTCATCAGCACAATAAACAAACTTACCTAACAAGGAAGTGAATTTTTCAGCAAACCCGATTGCTAATTCCTTTTCTGTAGGAATAAAAATAGGTGTATCCGCTAATTGATCAGGGAATGGGATAGGCACAGGCGACTCAAGTGCCTGCTTTATTTTTTTTAATATTTTACTTCTTGCTCCCTGTGATTCCATTGCTTATTTTATTCATTATTTTCAGTAGCATCTGCAGCACCAATAGTTGCATTTGCATGATCAATCGTGTCGTCCAATTTAACATCATTTGAAGGTGTTGCACGCTCCGTGTTATCTGTTGGATTTTCAACTGTCGTTTCAGTAGGTGCGAAAGTTTCATGGATATCTCCATTTTTTTCAGATTCAAATGGACGCTTGCCAATTAATTCTTCCACATCACTTTTATGCAATACCTCTTTATCCAATAATGCTTTTGCTAACTTTTCAACTTGCTCTTTTTTATCAGTCAACAAAGCCAAAGTTCTTTGGTATGCTTCTGCAATCATTTTCCTAACTTCTTCATCAATGATTTTTCCAGTCTCTTCACTATAAGGTTTTTGGAAAGTGTTTTCTTGCGAAGGATCATAAAAACTTACATTACCAATTTTATCATTCATTCCATATGTAGTAACCATGGAATAAGCCATTTTAGAAATTTGTTGTAAGTCGTTGCTTGCTCCTGTTGAAATTTTTCCAAAGAAAATTTGTTCAGCAGCTCTTCCACCCAACGTCATACACATTTGATCCGTTAATTGCTCAATGGTATATAAGTATTGTTCTTTAGGAGTGTATTGCGCATAACCAAGTGCTGCAGTACCTCTTGGCACAATGGTAACTTTTAACAAAGGATAAGCATGCTCTAAGAACCAACCACAAGTGGCGTGGCCTGCTTCATGATACGCAATCACTTCTTTTTCATTTGGAGAAATAATTTTATTCTTTTTCTCTAAACCGCCAATCACTCTATCAATAGCATCTTGGAAGTCCTGCATTTCAACACCTGTCTTTCCTTTACGTGCAGCAATCAATGCAGCTTCATTACAAACATTAGCGATATCTGCTCCAGCAAAACCTGGTGTTTGCTCCGCTAACTTATAAATGTCTAAACTTTCTGAAACTTTAATAGGACCTAAATGCACTTTGAAAATTTCTTGACGACCTTTTACATCGGGACGATCAATTGATATTTGACGATCAAAACGACCTGGTCTTAATAAGGCACTATCCAATACATCAGGACGGTTAGTAGCAGCTAAAATAATAATACCTGTGTCGCCACCAAATCCATCCATCTCCACCAACAATTGGTTCAATGTATTTTCGCGCTCGTCATTGCTCATCATGGCATTTTTACCACGCGCACGACCAATCGCATCAATCTCATCTATAAAAATAATACAAGGTGCTTTTTCTCTTGCTTGCTTAAATAAATCACGCACACGGCTAGCACCCACTCCTACAAACATTTCCACAAAATCAGATCCGCTTAAACTAAAGAAAGGAACCTGTGCTTCACCTGCCATTGCTTTTGCTAATAAAGTTTTACCTGTACCTGGAGGTCCAATTAATAACGCTCCTTTTGGAATTTTACCACCAAGATTTGTATATTTTTTGGGGTTCTTTAAGAAGTCAACAATTTCCATTACTTCTTCTTTCGCTTCTTCTAATCCAGCCACATCAGCAAAAGTGATATTTACTTTAGTGCCGCCCTTTTCAAATAAAGTAGCTTTTGATTTTCCTACATTAAATATACCGCCTGGTCCACCGCTACCACCAGCGCCACCGCCCATTTTACGCATTAATAATACCCAAACCACTACAATTAATACCAATGAAAAAATGGTATTAGCAATGGGCCCAAACCAATCGTTTTCAGTATCTGAACTACTATCAGGAATATTGGTGATGGCATATTTTGTGTAAATCGTTTCTACTTCTTTGTTAAAAGAAGACCAATCATCAACCTTATATTCAAATAAGTAATTGCCTTTAATTTTTTCCTTATTTAATTTCGTTTTAAACTTTTGAACATAGTATTCTTTTTGAAGACTATCTCCTTTTATATAAAGTCGAACTACTTTTTTATTCTCAACTTTTACGTATTTTTCAACGTCTCCACTTGCCATTAATTTAGCAAACTCATTATGAGAAATGACATTTACATCAGGTGCCATTTTTGAAAAGAAAGTAGCATACAATAAAACTGAAAACAGAATTCCATAAATCCAATAAATATTGAATTTTGGCATTTTTGGTCCGTCCCCTAAAGGCCCTTTCTTTTTTGATTTATTATCAGGTGTCATTTGTAAAAATTATTGCTATTGTTAAATGAATAACAACAGTCTTTGAAATAAGTTTATAAATCGTGCATTTTGGTATCAGCATCACTCCACATTTCCTCCAATTGATAAAACTTTCGGGATTCAGGATGCATAATATGAACAACCACATTAATGTAGTCAATTAATAACCATTGAGCAGTTGCCTTGCCCTCACTTTTATATGGATATTCTTCACATTTATGTTTTACTTCATACTCAATATTATCAGCAATTGCTTTTAATTGAGTAGTGTTATTCGCTTCGCAAATGATAAAGAAGTCCGCTGCAGCTTCATGAATTTTTTTAAGATCCATGCTAATGATGTTCTCCCCTTTTTTATCCTGTATGGCAGCGATAATGGTTTTAAAAATTTTACTACTACGCGTAAGTTGGGTTGGCGATTTTTTTCGTTCTTTTAAAGCGGATAATGGTTCCAAGTATATTTATATTTATTTGTTAATGCTTTGGAAGTAAGTTTGTTTTTATGAATCAATTTATGAGACACAAACGAAACTAACTAACTTTACAAAAATAACAATTCTTTGTCACCTGCCACACCAATTATCACATTAGGGGAGCCGCTCATAGAACTGTCTTCTGTAGATAGTACCAATATTTATGCCATAAGCCAAGTGCATGAGCGAATGGCCGTATCTGGCAGTTGCTATCGCACTGATTTTCAAACTCAGGGAAAGGGGCAACATGGTAGGGTTTGGACTAGTGAACCAGGTCAAAACTTACTTTGCAGCTATGTTTTGGAGTTAAAAAGCTTGAATCCAACAAAAAATTGGTGTCCGGATGACCAAAAAGGACTTTCTGCAGCAGTGGCAATAGGTGCAAAAATCTTTTTTCAGACCCATGCGGGTGAGGAAACCCTTATAAAATTGCCGAATGATATCTATTGGCGTGACAGAAAGGCAGGGGGAATTCTTATTGAAAATACCCTTCGAGGAGCAGAATGGACCTGGGCAGTCATTGGAATTGGATTAAATATTAACCAGACAACATTTAATATTACAGATGGCCAACCTATATCCCTTTGTCAAATAACAGGTAAACAGTGGGAAATTGGTAGATTGCAAACCGAATTAAGTCAAGCATTAACTAAAAGCATAAATGATTGGGTGAAAGAAGGAGATGAAGCAACCATCGAAAAAATGAAACCATTATGGAAATCAAATTAACACAACATAGTAAAGGAGGAGGATGTGGTTGTAAAATATCACCCGCCGTGCTTTCAGAAATATTAGCTG
>Ga0114975_10001540_pt1 | contig 16352 bp, 19 predicted proteins | sample S_130626_EF_Meta_FD_87031 | JGI IMG/M metagenome (GOLD analysis project Ga0114975, IMG submission 87031) | Freshwater microbial communities from Lake Simoncouche, Canada to study carbon cycling - S_130626_EF_MetaG | ecosystem: Environmental > Aquatic > Freshwater > Lake | place: Lake...
ATCTCCTGTATTGCAACCGCTGCCATGATTGCATCATAAGTTTCGCCCACCGTTTCAACCGATGCAGTTGAATCTCCGCGCGCTAACGTTCCATCTACGTGCATGTATGAATCACCAGAGTCTTTCCACACTTGGTTAGCGATGCCTTTGGGATTTGAACGTTTCGACTCAATAAAACCTGATGGAGAATCAAGTCGGGCTAACACCCAACTAGTAGAGGAAATAAAGCGTTCCCACAAAGTCTTACCACCCACGACGATATCTAGAACTGCTGGGTTTTGAGTTGCTTCTCTATGGATTTGAGTCATCCAAATTAAAGTTGCATCGACAGAACCAAAATAGGGAAACTTCCAATCACCATCACTTGCTAGTTTCTTTGCAACCGGGTCATCTATTGTGCGCACTTCATGGGCTATACGACCAGGTTCTTCTTCACTTTTAGCATCAAAAACTTTTCCTTGATTAAGTGCTAATGCGCTGATGACATTCATTCTCAAATGTGGTTTTACATCAAAGAGTAAATCTGAAATAACCAATGAATCTCGCCCAAATAGGCAGCTATAAAGATTTTGCTCAGGTAATTCTGCGTGCTCCTTGAGAGGTACAGCTGCAAATGGCACTTCATAACCATTTGTATGTCCGAGTATTAAATCAATAGCTTCATTGATAGGCGGCCTGTTGGCAGGATCAAGTGCAGGATCATTTTCCTGCAAGATAACTTCGTAATTAACCGTTTTCTCGCCTGCTTTTAACTGATCCATTTAAGCCTCAACCTCCATCATTTTCTCAGATATGACGATGGTGATTGCTTGAGTTAAGGTCAGAACTAGCGAAATGAAGAAAAAGACTAGCGGTGCACATGCCACAACGATTACACCAGTGATAGCTACTTCCTTTTTATGCTTCTTCACATACAACATGAATATCTCAGCAGCAGGTTTTGTGGCCTTAGTTGCTAAGGCGTTCACAAAGATTGGGTTAAAGATAAGCATCAGTGCAATCCAGAGTAGGAATAGTGTGAGAGCAATTGATGTGAGAGAAAGAGATATCCAGATTGATGAAGGTTTCAAATTGAGCACATTGCTTAAGGCGAAAACAAATAAGTTCCCCACTACGATATTGAGAAGTAAAATCTTTCTAAACTCTGGGCTCTTAACTAACGCCAAAGGCTTTACTCGGATATGTGAAAACTTCACAATCGAGACATTGAGCAATGAAATTGTTGAACACAGCGTTGCACAGGCCAATGCGATCAACAGATTTGGAGCTTGAAAAATAAACATCAAACTCACTGCCCACACCAGAGCTGTTGGAATGGCTCGGATATTGAGATCCCACACCAGAGTCAGTGCACTTCGAAGTGCACTTGCTTGCTTCTTCATAGTATTTGTTTGCATGCTTATCCCTTAGCCGATGAGGCTAGTTGGACGTTAATGATGTATCGCTGTCCAAATGTGTAGAGAGCAAGAATTGGAATAGTAGATAGAACAACTAAGGCCATAATCGGCGGCCAATCTGTTGAGAACTGACCTTTAAACTGCAAGATTCCAAAGGGAAGTGTCCAGTGCGATGGACTTTGCAAGACTATGGAAGGCCAGAACAAGTCATTCCATGTTCCTTGGAAAGTTAAAATAGCCACGGTTGCTAGCACTGGCGCAGCATTGGGCAGCATCACCCGTGTAAAGAGCTGGAATGGTCCTGCTCCATCAATCTTTGCTGCATCTTCCATCTCTTTAGGCATGGTCAAGAAATACTGCCGCATGAGAAAAACATCAGCAGCGCTGATGGCTTTGATGAGAAAAATCGCTAAGTAATTACTTGGTCCATCATTAATCAGACCCATTTTCACCAACAGTTGATACATCGGCACTAAGCGCAGTTGATCCGGAATCATTATGCAGCCAAGGACAACAAAAAAGAGAACATCGCGGCCTGGAAAGCGAAGTCGAGCAAAGGCATAGCCAGCAAGTGCTGCAAAGATTAAGTGCAAGATAACTACTACGCAGGCGATAAAGAGAGAGTTAGCAAAGAGAGTTTGAAAGTTAGGTTGAATCTTTCCAAAGACTGTCACGTATGCCTTCATCGTTGGTGCATCAGGAACCAAATTACTTTGATACACCTCCTCCGATGGCTTAAAAGATGTGCTCAACGACCACATAAAGGGCACGATGGTGATGATTGAATAGAAAACGAGCATTGCATAGAAGCTGTATTTGCGTACTTTGCTCATCAGTTATCAGCCTTCCAGGCCCCAGAGCCGAAAAGTGATTTCTGCAAAAGAGTAAGGCTAAAGATGATCACAAAGAGGATGACGCCAATGGCACTTGCATAGCCAAATTCAAACTTTCTAAAGCAGGCGTTATAGATATAGAGAACTACCGTCATCAAAGAATAATCTGGGCTGCCATCTGCCCCACCAGCCAAAATCGCTTGGTCATAGAGCTGCAGTGCGCCAATCATTCCTGTTGCAACGACAAATAGGTGGGCCGGCTTTAATAGCGGCATTGTTATATACCAAAAGACTTGTCTGCGAGTTGCGCCATCCATGACTGCAGCTTCAGCGTATTGAGAGTCAACGGTCTGCAAATTGGCTAAATAGAACAACATCATTGTTCCGCTAGTTGTCCAGGCATTTAAGCCAATGATCGAGTAGAGCGCAGTTCTAGAGTCTGAAAGCCAGGCGCCTTGATTGAAAAGATTGGCCGTGTCCACACCAAAAAAGCGCAGCACACCGTTAAAGACACCATCTGGTGCCATAAGAAAGATAAAGAGCGTGGTAATAGCCGCACTACTTGCGATAGATGGAAAGTAGAAAGCTGAGCGAAAGAACTTACTCCCTTTGATCTTAGAGTTAACAAGAAGTGCTAGAAACAAACCCATAGCACTTTGAATGGGAACGACTATAAGTGCGTACTTAACCGAGTTCCTGATTGCCTTGAGAAAGATTGGGTCAGAGAAGGCTTTGCGGTAGTTATCAAAGCCAACGCTCTTATTTGGGCCCATGATGCCCCAGTCAAAAGTTGAGATATAAACGGCATAGAAAAAGATGCCAACGCTTAAAAAGAGAAACAGCGCCATAGGAATTGATACAAAACCATAGCCAACTAAATATTCTTTGAGCTTTCGAGGCGGGCGAGGGTTGTTCGAACGTGTTAGTTGCATGCCCCGCCCCTTCACCATGTGATTGATTATCGACCCATTTAATGACTAAGAGTAAGAGTTGATTCCACCCCCCTTGAGGGAAACAACTCTTACTCTTTGTCTAGAACTACCTTGATTCAGGCACAGAAAGAGCCTGAATCAAGGTAACTTCTATTGAACCTATCCCTTTGGCCAAGCGCCTTCTGCAGCAGCAATAATGGCTGCAGTTGCCTTCTTCACATTGAAGTTCTTGTCCTGAATCTGCTTCTTGGCTTCGTTATTAAAGGCACCCACGACATCGCCCCAGCCCTTAAATGCTGGAGTTGTAAGTGTTGTCTTAAGACCGGCCACAGTTCCATTTACTTCATATCCGATTGGAGTTGCAACATCTGAACGTGAAGGAATAGCAACACCATATGAAGTCCACACAGTCATGCCTCGGGCACCTGTCATGTATTCAATGAATGTCCATGCTTGCTTTGGATTTGGAGAATCCTTACCGATTGCATAAGCAGCAGTAAAGGCAAGTGAACCAGCCTGCTTTGCAGAAGGTAGTTGTCCCTTAACTAGTTGCTTGTAAGCACCTGGGAAAGAATCCTTTAGGTATGGATCCAACCATGCACCTTCCATTGTGTATGCGCACTTAGCTTTACCAAATGCTTCGCCAGCCCAACCAGCTGAAAGCTGTGCAGGAGTCTTGAATACACCAGTCTTGTAGTTATTCATTGCCCATTCAAGACCAGCTTTAGCACCAGCTGATGAAAGCAATGACTTGTTTGATCCGCTAGCTATACCGCCACCGAATGCTACGAAATATGCACCAAGACGGTTGATGTCAGCATCAACACACATTGGAGTAATTCCCTTAGCCATTAACTTCTTAGCGTGAGCTGCAAACTCACCAATTGTCTTTGGAAGTGCATTAATTCCAGCAATTGACATAAGTGCCTTGTTGCCTTCAAGAACTAGTGGATTAGCATCTTTTGGAAGACCAAATAGCTTGCCGCCACTTTGAAAAGGCTTGAGATAGCTTGGGTTAAATGGTGCCAAGTTAAACTTGCTAGCAGTAATTGAAGGAGTCAGATCAAGTAGAACTCCCTGCGCTGCCCAATCTTGAGCAATTCCTGCATCTAAATAGAAAACATCGTTAGGTGTCTTAGAAGCAAAGCGAGCAGCCATCTGTGCGCCATGGTCGTTATCGACAATGAGATCCACCTTGATGGTTGGATTTCGTGATTCAAAAGTTGCGACAGCATCTTTTAATGCTGATGTCTCAGATGGAGAAGAACCCCATGTAGAAACTGAAATTGTGGTGACCGCATCAGCAGCGCTAGCTTGCGGCGCGAGTGAGAACGTTAAAGCAAGTGCCAATAACGACACCCCTATTGGAGCCTTCTTCATACTTCCCCCTTGTTTCATTGAATTTGAACGTTCAAATACTAGGGAGGCCCCCACCCGTTGGCAATAGCCCTAATCCAGGATTCCTGTAACGAGTTGATAACGAAAGGCAGCGCTTATGCAGCCGCCACTCGTGGACTACGTGCAACCCGTGACATATAGCCACCAATACCTAACAAAGTAATGGGTAGCAGCATTGCGATATTAAGGGATGAAAGATCAGAGATATGTCCGATTAAGCCTGGCACCACAGCAAAACCCAGCAGTGCGATGAGAAGACATCTAGCAAAGGCCACAGATGTCTCTACTCCGCTCAAGCGCCCCACAATGGTGATGAGCGCTGGATACATAGGTCCCACACCCAAACCAGCAACTAAGTAACCAAGCAAGATCACAACATATGCCAGCACCTTATTGCCATGACTCATCTCCACGCCCAGCAGCATCGTTGCCAGCCACATTACAGATCCAACAAATCCACAAATCTTTATTACTTTCTCTGGTCCATAGGTGTGAATGTATTTATCTCCTAATAACCTAGAAGTAATCATCCCTATCTCAAATGCCATAAATGCGCCCACATAGAACTGTCCTGTAATACCTAGAACATCTCGCAAAAACAGAGCTGACCAATCAGTTGCACCAAACTCAGCGCTATTAGCACAGAGCATTGCAAAGCCAATGGCCCAGATAATTCCTGTGTTTTTGCCAAACCAAGGAAAATCAATCTTTTCTTTCTTCTCCCCGTCTGCCTCTTTAGCTTCTAACCTGCGCCCAGCAATAACCAGAACACTAAAGCTGATGAGAGCTAATCCACTTAAGTGGATTGGATATGGAACATGACCAATTAAGAAAGAGCCAAAGAAGGCTGCAACTAAGGTGCCCATGCACCAGAAGGCGTGAAAGCCAGAGAGAAACTTACGATCTGCAACCTTTTCTAGCTCTTGCGTAATCATTGTTATCGGATTATCAATAAAGGCATAACCAATTACAAAAAAGACTGCGCCTATAAATAAGAAATAGGCATTGGGTGCAAAGGCAATGCAGAGATATCCCACAGGAAAGATCAGTGACCCCAAATAAAAGACTTTCTTAGCTCCCAGCTCACGCATGAGCCAACCGATGATCTGCGAACTAATAATGATTCCAAGAGTAGAACCCATCAATACCCGACCCAGGGTTGCATCATTTAATCCCAGTTCTGTTTTAACTTCTGGAATACGAGTAGACCAACCACCTATTAAGACGCCTAGAAAGAAGAATTGAGTTCTAAGAGCATTACTCATACGAATAACCGTTGCACTCATATCCCAGACCTTCTCTCCTAAGGGCTATGAAATGAGTGTATGCGGGGCGCTAGCCCCACTCAAGGTTTTTACTCAGGTTTTGAAGAACGTAAAAAGAAAAAGGGCTGAGCCTTTAGTTCTCTCTCACATAGGCAGCAGCATGAGGAAAGCCATTTTCTTCAAGCTTTACCGCTAGATCTTCCTTAACTGCCTTTACTACTTTATGTGTTCCATTGCAGTTCTTCTCAGGATCTGTGCTGTATCCGCATGTACAAGCGCCCATGGCTCTTAACTCATTTCTTTAATAAGGAGAGCTAAATAATAGAGGAGAGATGAGCTTGTGGCGCTCTGAAAAAACATCCTCACATAGAAAAGACCCCAGGGCTCTGGGGTCTTTTCAAGTTCTTATTAGAACTACATGCTCTCCATCTTGTGCAAGACGGAATAGCTCTTGATGTTTAGAACTGGGCTCTTTTGCCACTTCTCACCCAGTGCATCGTATTTAGCTGGGCTCTTGTAGTACTTATCTAATGCAGCACCTAGTGCAGTTGCACTCTTATGGTGGACTGAGACTAGCCAACCACCAACATTGTCTCCAGATCCAACCTCCCAGATATCAACGGTATCTGCGCCGTTTGCAAGTGCAGCTTTCTTCCATTCAGCAAGACGTGCCAGCTGCTGTGAACGTGTCTTACCTTCTCTGCCCTCTACGACCATCGTTTCAATTGTGTGTGCCATGTAATCTCTCCTAATAACTAGTGACGTACTTTCTTGCCAAGAATCTAGACCCGTCCAACCAGGGATGTAAATAGATTCAAAAGCTCATTCCCTCATACCCCCCAGTAAAGATTTATACTTATCCTTATGGAAGAGCAGATAGATCAGTTCTTTGCCCCTGATGGCACGCTCATTAGCATTCCAGTAAAGCCTGCCAAGAAGATTGCAGTCCTTAAAGAGATTGCAAAGAAACTATCTCCTGATACTAAATACCCTGAAAAAGAGTTAAATGCAGTTATAGCCACCTACCACCCAGATACCGCAGCCATTAGACGGCACATGATTGAGTACGGGATCTTGGAGAGGGATGGGGGAAGTGTTTATTGGGTTATTAAAAGCGAGACTCGTTAATTTTCATCTTCTCTCGCATAGCATCGGCAAGATCTACACCAAGTACATCAGTTAACCGGAATAGATAAATAGCGACATCTGCAATTTCTAACTTAATATCTTGTATTTGTTTGTCAGTTAAATTCTTGCGCATTGACTCATCCATTGTCAGCCACTGAAATTCTGCGACTAATTCGCCTGCTTCACCCGCAATCGCCATGGATAGATTCTTGGGGGTGTGAAAAACTTCCCAATTTCTTGCATCGGCGAATGCACGGATTTCATTGATAGTTACCAAAGTACGGAAGAATTTGAAAAAGAGGCAACTAATCTGATTGCTGCTCTCGATAAAAGGATTGGACTTCTTGAATCTGAATCCGACACAAAAATGAATTTCCATAATTTGCTAATCTCTGATCTTAAGAAAATGCGAACTTTAATCGCTAATTTGGAGTTTAAACCTTTTATTTGAAGGCCATATTGTTTGCGTTGAGACTCCTATATATTCACTGTGGGAGACTTTTATAGATTATTTCTCTATCGGCATTACAAACAGTACAAAATCTAGTTCGAATATTGCTGAATTTCTCAACGTAGCTTATATATACATTACTAAGACGGTCCACTTGAAATCTGTAAACCTCCTTGTGCCCACAGTTGAATTCAAAGAGTGACTGCAGAACCACCATCTTTTAGTTCCACGGTAAGTTGTCAATTTTTTTTAAAAATGGTCTCATTTTGGTAAATCGTCTAACGGGTGGGGTAGACAAATCATCAAGCACTTTCTCTGCTGGAGAACTTAGCGGTAATTCAAAATTACACTCGATACATTTCGGGATTGGCATAATCCCTGTACTTGTTTTGGACGGACCGCCCGATGTGAAATTCGTGGAACCACAATTTGGACACTTTTTCATCGCATTGCTCATTTCCCCTATTAATTATCCACTAAACACGTATATCGAACTTCTCTATCAGAAGGATCAAAATACAGCGTGCTAACTGCTGGGCATGATTCAGAGGCATAGGCGAAGTCAATTGTTTTGAGAACGGCTTTGCCTGACCAGCATGCCACTGGGACGTAATACTCATTATCAATAGCACCCCAGCAGGTTCCAATAGTTGGAGAGTCAATTCTGAAATATTCTGGAACTATCTGTGAAGTTGAGAAAATCACTAGAGCTGCAGTAATACCGATCAGAATCCCTTCATTCTTAACTAGCGCTTTGGCACCAGCCTTTCGGGTGGCATTAATCATCGTAAAGGCTCGATACCAATGGAAAAGAGATCCCAAAGCTCCGCCATACCAATAGAAGGTTCCCCCTGTTGAAGATAAGGCAAAGAACATAGCTACTGCAGAGCCCATCCACCACAGCAATCCAAAAACGATTTGCATAAAAGCTTTTCTACGAATTTCAACAATCATTTGCAAGTATTGGATTTGTTCTAGCTCATTTTCCTCATTACTCACTGATTCATTCTCCATGTGAAGCCTCTATTCCAGAGCTCGTAATTGAGGCAATTGAAGCACTCGCACCCCTAAATAGGAAGCATCCATGCTCCCAACTTTTGCATAAAGAAGAAAATCCCCCCATATGCCTTCCTATGGGGTGAGTGTGTTACATGCGATCCAAGCGCCTTGGAAGGTAGCCTTTAATCATGGATAAGCGAAAAGTAGCCAAAGGTATTTCTCTTAATTTCTTTAGAACTGTCGGCTTATTCTTTGTCTTAATCGCAATTCTGCAGTTCCAAGACAATTTTGTGGGCTATGCCTTTGTGTCTTTGGGTATTGCTGCACTGATCTTTTACTTCACATTCCGCGGCATATTTAGAAACAAAAAGCCACTTTAAGCTAAATTCGGTAATGCCTCTTTGAGTTATTGCACTTACGGCATAGCACCTGCAAATTCTCAATCCTCGCATCTCCCCCAGCAGCATTGGGCTTTATATGATCAATCTCAAATCCTTTGATTTTCTCACCATGGGTACTTCCTTGACCGACTAGACCGCAGAGCGTGCAGGTGTAGGAATCTCGTTGATAGACAATTTTTCTTGTTGCGCTAGATATGGCTTCACGAGGTCTTCGCGTAACGCCACCCTTTGCTTCTAGCATGTGCTTGGCACACTCACGTTGCCTGGCGTGAATAGTCGATTTACAACGTGGGCAAGGTTTGCGACCACCAGGTAACTTTAAATAACATGAGTCACAAATTCGACCTTGTTTAGCTACTGGGTTTTTGCAGCGCTGGGTCTTGCAGAACACGACTAAACCGTCAGCTTCCTCCACTTAATACACTGTCTCTTTCATTTTCCAGCATTTCTTATAAAGATCATTAACATTATGAAGAATGGGAAGAGAAATACGTAAGGTGGGATTTCATTTGATTCTGAGCCTGTGGATGGTTGAGCATTCCACCAATCTGATATCGATGAAACACCTGAACTTAGGGGCCTAAATACTGCAAAGTACAAGAACAAGATTGCAAGCACGGCCAATATGAAAATCATGAAGCTCCCGCCAGCTGTGTCATTAGCCTCTGGCGGGAGAGAAGCACCTTTCTCTTTTTCTGACCTTAAGTACTCCAAATTTTCTTTAGCTGTGGGTTCCACTAATCGCCCAGATTCATCCCACACTGGGGGAACTACCTTGGTTTTTGGCTCTTGCGGATTTATTTGTTTCGATGTGGGAGTAGAGAAATTATTTCCTCCGCACGTGCCACATTGCAGACTCATGCTTGCCCAGTCGATTTCACCGCAGCTATGGCAATGCCTATACGGTGAATCTTTCGGTATGGGCTTTCTGGCCACTAAAAACCGCCCCACCGTTCAAATACTGCTGTGACTTTATCTTCTGAAATATTGCACATTGAGTAATGCAACTCTTTACCTACAGTCAATCGGCCAGCTATCCGTTAATAGCCATCCACTGCGTAAGAGCGGCAGCAATACAGATCACTAGGCAAAAGACTCTAAATGCGCCCCATGGAGTTTGCTTACCGCCATTGGCATAGGCTGAATTCTCATCACCTGTGTCTTTTGATAGCGCTGCAAAAATCTTTAGTTCTGTGTCAAAAGAGAGCACGCAAGAGATATTGAGAATTACAACAGCAACTGACAAAGCAAGCTTTGAGCCATCGCTCAAATCTGCCAATGCATCAATAGCAATAGCTGCCAAGTTACCGAAGGTGAAGAGTGTGCGAGTGTTGTTAAAGCCAAGTTCAACGTTGTGACCTCTGGCTGCATTTAAGTGTTGATCCATTTTTTCTAACCTCTCCGTTGAGTAGTAAAGGATGTTCTAAGGACAATGTTCCTCCAGGGCTTCTGCCTATCTGTGGCAACACGCCCAAATGAGAGAAGAGCTGGGGCTATAAACCCCAGCTCTTCTCCCCTTAAGTTCTTATGGTTTTTTCTTTAACGCCATCCAAGTCAATGGAATGAAGATGGCTTGAATGATGATTGTTGCGATTGTGAATGAGCCAGGTGAGCCATCCATGACGATGCTCAAGCTCTGTCCGACGGTCCAACCGATAACAGTGAGCAGGATGAAGGTTAGAGCCATGTCCTGGTACTGCTTGTGTGAGAGTGAATAGAGTGAGAAGAGAGTAAGAGCTAACTCTGCTGCTGTGAAAGCACGCAAGTTGGACAAGATCACTACGCTTAAATTGTCTTCACCAAATGCCTTAGCTGGAATGACCATGCCTAGAAAAGCTAAGACTGTGTTGATGATGCCCGTGAAGCCGAGCACGAAGGTGCGGATGTTGAGTTTCATTTAAGAAAACTTCCCATTCTGAGTTGGTTGGATTTGCCTCAACAAGAAAGTGTTCAGCAGGCTCGCACGTATCTCAAGTGACTCGCCCAATACTTAGCGCTAGATTTATAGGCATGCGCATAGCTCTGATCATTGCATTTCTACCCATTGCCCTTGCCTTCATTACATCCCTTATTAATGGCACATCCATGTTTGATGAGGGTTCAGGCAGTGGCGGGTATTTGTGGTTACTGATGGGAAGCGTGCCACTGGGTGTGGCTATTTTTGTAATTGCCGCAATTGTTAAGCTTATAAAGCGCAGAAAGTAATAGTTCGGGTTGTAATCTTTTAACTATGAACTATCAAGGAATTAGAACTACTTTAAAGGCCGGCTCTATGGTCTTTGGCGCATCTGCGCTCTTTTTACTTATTGCACCTTCTCTTTTCCTAGATCTGCTTGGTCTAGAGAAGAACGAACCCATGGTCTGGTCCATGCGCATGATTGCGATAACCCTTGTGGCACTTGCTGGGAATATGTGGAACAACTCTAAAAACAGCACGGATAGCGGCGTGGGCAAGGTTGCAAAGGTGATGTGTGTGAGCGCAACTGGACTCGGAGTGTTAACTCTTTTGATTCCAGGACAAATCACCTGGTTTAGCTATATCTATGCTGCAGTTGGTTTTGGCTTTGGTTTAAGTTACTTAATCAACATCCTGCGCAAGTAGCACTTCTTATGGGCAAGACAAGTTGCGCAGCTGAAGACTTTGAATCACTTGACGTTCACCCTCACCATTTTTCTTGGTGAAAAACTCTGTGACAGTCCGAAACTCTTTATTGCACACTAAGCCAGAGATATCTATAACCAACGGGTTTCTTGAATCATTGACATAGCCCGTTTCAAAATAAACCTTTTGAAAGTCCACTACATCTGTTACATAGAGACGGTATGACTCATATCCTGAAACATCCCATGTGGCCTGCGCCTTCAGGGATCCATTGGGAAGGATCTCCCCTTTTCTCACAATGATTGATGATTGAGGTTGACTTGGTTGGTTCTGAACGGGTTTTTCTGCTGGAACAACAAATTTATCAATATCAGTTTTCTTTACCGAGACAAGTAATCCCATCTCATTAGAGTCAAGGACGCTGAACTCCCAACCAAACATGGCCTTTGTTTGCCCCTTTGCCAGTAAAGAGTTCTGAGTCAAGATTGGACCTTCGCCATGGCTGATGTAGGTGTTGACGATGTAGAGAAGTAGGCCTTTATCTACACCTGCTGCATTTCTTACTTCAGCTGCCAATGCCACACCTGGCGCAAGATTGATCGTTAACAACTTCGGGTCTGTGGTGGTGTCGATATCGCTTAGATAGTGAACAGAGGTGCTCTGATCACTAAGACAACGTACTTCTGAGTCATAGATCCAACCCATCAAAAACCTATTCCACTCTAGAAAAATGCCTCTGGATGAATCTGCCATTAAGTCCCACTTGTTGGGAACATTCATATCGCTTTTGCCTAATGTGCCCGAGGTTTGGCTTTGCGCCTCATTAAAAAGATAGAGATCTTCAAAACCATAGAGTGAATGCCCAAGTTCATGCACCCATAACGTGGGGTTGTTAAAGCCACCTGCTAGCAAAAGAGCATTGAAACTGCCAGTTTTAGCACTCTTATGTGTGAAGTAGAAGGCAGCTTGAGCTGAACCAAGTCCAGCCTGTCCTTGAACGCCAAAGCCAGTGATGAAAGCATAGGTGTCATAACCATCAAAGTTAAAATCTTTTTTATTCGTATCGATTACTTCTCTGATTTTGCCAAAGTTATCAACTCCCCAAAGACCACTGAGCGGGTTATCTGAGTTGATACGCCACCACTCTGACTCAGGCAGCACATCGATTGTGATATCAAATCGACCAGCAGAGAGTTTTTTAAAGGACTCTTTGACTAGTGGGATAGTTTCATTGAGGGTGTCTAGATCTGATGTGAAGAGCTGGACTCTTTGATATTTCTCTTTACGAAAAGGAAGATCGGTAAAGCTCATAGGTATAACTAATATCTTGGCTGATTTTTTACCTGACACTGACCCAATGGGTCTAGGAAAACCATTTTTATGCATCACCAGACCATTTTGACCATAATCAGGTGTTTTATCGATGGTCTTACACACCTCTAATGAAGTTAAGCCCGAGTTTGGAGTAATTCTTGGATCGCTACTTAAAAGGTTTTTTACCTCTACTTCTGGCGCTTTAGTTACTACCGGTATTACAACCCCCTTGTTCCAGATCAACTTCTTTCCTGATTTAACACATGTGTATTTCTTGCCACCAGATGATGCGCTTGCACCGAGCTTTGTGCATGTAGAGCCAGCTGTTGGTGCGAGCGCATGTGTTGGTGTGGAAGAGAAAACTAGGCAGAGAGAGATTGCTGCTACGCCCAGCTTCTTCGTCTTCATGATCGAGTAATCACCATGGCGTTTACGGCATCACCAATCCACCATCAACTGGCACGGTAATGCCCGTAACATAACTAGAAGCATCACTGACTAACCAGATTAGCGTTGCTGCTAACTCTTCAGGATCTCCTAAGCGACCAGCAGGTGCAAACATCTTGATCATGTTGACCATATCTTTTGGAAGTTCATCACTCATCTCTGAAGGAAAAAATCCCGGTGCGAGCGCATTGACTCTGATGTTTTTACGTCCCGTCCACTGCGCAGCTAAATCTCTTGTTAAACCAATCAGACCTGCCTTAGAGGAGGCATAGGCTGCTTGCGGCAGACCTTGTGGCTTTATTCCAAGGATGCTTGAGATATTAACAATGGCCCCGCCTCCTTTATTTGCTTTAGCAAAAGCTTGAGACATCCAATAGGCGCCAAAGAGATTGACATCTAGAACAGATCTAAATTGTTCTGGTGTTTCATGAGTTGCAGGAACGGCTGTGCCAACACCTGCGTTATTAACCAAGATATCCACGCGGCCAAAGGTTTCTATGGCAAGTGCAATAAGTGCATCGCAATCCTCGGGCTTAGTGACATCTGTTGTTAGGGCTGCGTATCTGCGCCCTGCAGCAGTTACTAGAGCACCTGTTCCATCCAGGCGATCTGTGCGGCGAGCACCAAGAACAACATCGGCGCCGGCCTCGGCCAGAGCTTTAGCAAATGCAACGCCTAACCCAGAGGATGCACCGGTGACCACTGCCACTTTTGAATCTAAACGGAAGCGGTCCAGAATGCTCATTCTTCTTCTCCTCAAATAGGGTAACTATGCGTAAGGTTAAGGCATGGACTTCTCATTAAGTGCTAAGACAAGCCAATACGCAGCCAAACTGCAAGCTTTCATGGACTCTGATGTTTTTCCATCAGAGGCAATCTATGAAAAGCAACGCGAAGAGTTAACTGCAGCCGGCAAGCCACATGGTCTGCCCCCTGTTGTGGAAGAGCTCAAGAAGAAAGCTCGAGCACTGGGTTTATGGAATCTGTTTTTGCCACATAATCACAACCCAGAACATGGCTTAAGCGTTACAGAGTATGCAACCTTGGCAGAGATAACAGGATGGTCACCTGAGTTAGCACCAGAGGCAATCAACTGCGCGGCACCGGATACCGGCAACATGGAACTACTAGATATGTTTGGTACAGATGAGCAAAAGAAGGCGTGGTTGGAACCACTCCTTGATGGCACGATGCGTTCTGCTTTTGCAATGACTGAGCCTGATGTGGCATCAAGTGATGCTAGAAATATTAGAACTTCTATTACTACTGAGGGTAATGATTTTGTCATCAATGGCACAAAATGGTGGACAACAGGTGCGATGGATCAGCGTTGTCAGATTCTTATTGTGATGGGCAAAACAAATCCTGAAGCAGATGATCACCATCAGCAATCCATGGTGCTGGTGCCAATGAATACGCCTGGAGTTAAAGTCGAGCGCAACTTAACTGTCTTTGGCTATGTGGATCAACATGGTCATGCTGAAGTTTCTTTTACAAATGTGCGAGTTCCAAAAACAAACCTTCTTGGCACACAAGGAGAAGGCTTTGCACTTGCCCAAGCCCGCCTAGGACCTGGTCGTATTCATCACTGCATGAGAGCTATTGGTATGGCTGAGCGCGCTCTATCGCTAATGATTAAGCGCACGGTTTCTCGGCAGGCTTTTGGTAAAGAACTTGTGAAGCAAGGAGTAATCCAAGAGTGGATTGCCCAGGCGCGCATTGATATTGAACAAGCACGCTTGTTAGTACTCAAGGCTGCTTGGATGATTGACACAGTGGGTGCAAAAGCTGCTCGCAAAGAGATTGCTGCAATAAAGGTGGCTGTGCCACAAATGGCAGAGCGCATTATTGAGCATGCAATACAAAGCTATGGCGGAGCAGGAGTAAGTCAGGACACTCCCCTGGCTTCCCTCTATGCAGGCATGAGAACGCTGCGTATCGTTGATGGGCCAGATGAGGTGCATATTAGAGATATTGCACGTTTAGAAATCAAGCCTTATTTGTCATGAAAGATTTAACCGCGGTCCGCGAAGAGGATCGCTTTGATGTTGATGCCATGCATGCATGGTTACAACCTTTTATTACCCATAAAGATGCTCCGCAAGTTATGCAGTTTAGAAGCGGTGCATCCAATCTGACCTACCTTTTGCAATACCCAGGACAAGAGTTAGTGCTGCGCAGACCGCCCGTTGGAACTAAAGCTGTTTCTGCTCATGACATGAAGCGCGAGTTTCTCATTCAGTCACGCTTAAAGCCAAGCTATGACTTAGTGCCCAAGATGTTTGCGCTCTGTGAAGATCACTCCATCATGGGATCTGATTTCTATGTGATGGAGCGGGTTGTGGGAGATATCTTTAGAAGAGATATCGAAAAAGATATTACTGCCAGTGATGTTTCTATCATGGCTGATTCTTTAATCAATGGTCTTGTGCAACTACACGGTGTTGATTCATCAATACTCAGTGAGCTCAACAAAGGCAGTGGCTATGTGGCACGGCAGGTGGAAGGTTGGTCAAAGCGATATCGCAACGCTCTCACTGATGATGTGCCAAACGGTGAAAAAGTAATGGCCTGGCTAGATGCTCATAAGCCAGAAGATGTTGATTCCTGTGTCATCCATGGTGATTGGCGCATAGATAACGTTGTATTTGATTTAGAGAAAGCACGCATAGTTGGCGTATTGGATTGGGAGCTTGCAACAGTTGGCGATCCATTGATGGATTTAGGATCATCCCTTGCTTATTGGGTCGATAGAGATGATGAACCTGCTTTTGCATCTCTTAGACGCCAACCTAGTCATCTAGAAGGCATGCCGACTCGCAATGAGTTTGTGGCTAGATACCTAGCCCTGAGTGGTCGAAGTTGTGATGACTTTACGTTCTATGAAGTATTTGGCCTTTTTAGATTAGCTGTCATCATTCAACAGATTTGGGCCCGCTATAGAGTGGGACAAACAACCAACCCTGCCTTTGCTGGTTTTGGCGAAGCAGTCAACACATTGATTAACCGAGCAGAAGGCAAACTCACATGAGAGCAGGAAGAATCACAGTTTCTACTCGCGCCTTTGAAATGGTGGATGTGCCAACACCAGATGCTGCTGCTGGACAAGTGCGCATCAAAGTAGGCGCTGCTGGTGTGTGTTTATCTGATGTGCACTTTCTGGAAGGGATTTTATCTCCCGGCTA
>Ga0114975_10001541_pt1 | contig 16351 bp, 12 predicted proteins | sample S_130626_EF_Meta_FD_87031 | JGI IMG/M metagenome (GOLD analysis project Ga0114975, IMG submission 87031) | Freshwater microbial communities from Lake Simoncouche, Canada to study carbon cycling - S_130626_EF_MetaG | ecosystem: Environmental > Aquatic > Freshwater > Lake | place: Lake...
CTAGAATTGATTAAAAGTGCTTATATGAATGATTTAAATAACGGAACAGACGATACGTCTCCAACATTCAAAGCATTTGAAGAGGGAAGCGAAACCATGTCAAAAGAAGCCAACTCACAATTGGCAATTCGTCAAGAGAAGTTTATTCGCGATTTGAAAAACGCTCTTTTCCGTGTGGAAAATAAAACCTACGGTTTCTGTAAAGTAACTGGAAAATTAATTAGTAAAGAACGATTGCTAGTGGTCCCTCACGCTACAATGAGTATTGAAGCAAAGAATTTGCAGCGATAAACATCTATTTACAATAAATTTAAACGCTCCTTTCTAGGAGCGTTTTGTATTAAAAATAGTATTATTTTTGCGTAATAAAATTTACAAAATGTCATTAAAAAAAGCCTACTTACTTATTTTCATTATTTTATTAATTGACCAAATTTCAAAAATTTACATCAAAACCCATTTTGTATTGGGTGAGGAAGTAGTGGTTTTCAATTGGTTTAAAATTCTTTTTATTGAAAATGAAGGAATGGCTTGGGGCACTCAAATTCCAGGATCCTTCGGAAAAATAATTCTAACTCTTTTTAGATTAGTTGCTGTAACTGGAATTGCCTATTGGCTTTGGGATGCAGTTAAAAAACAAAGTTCTAATTTCTTAATAGTGGCCATTGCGCTTATTTTTGCAGGCGCTTTTGGGAACATTATCGATTCTGTTTTTTATGGTGTGTTTTTCGATGACAGTTACCATACTGTGGCTACCTTATTTTCTGACAAACCCTACGGAGAATTGTTTTATGGTAAAGTAGTTGATTTATTTTATTTTCCTATTTGGGAAGGAAATTTACCTAGTTGGCTACCATTTTGGGGCGGTAAATTTTTCACTTTTTTCAACGCCATTTTCAATGTTGCCGACATGGCCATTTCAACAGGAGTGGGAATTTTAATTGTTTTCAATAAAAAAGCGTTTGCTAAAACATAGGATTCGGAATCAATTTTAGAATTCAATTATTTTGTTGGGAGTAACACAGTAATTGAGTTGGACATCAGCTGAATTCACATCCGAAATTAATGCTTCCGGCTCAAAAAAAGAAAGTCCAATTTTAATGGTATTTGGATGGCATTCAGCCAAAAATTGATCGTAGAACCCTTTGCCATAACCTACGCGATTTCCTTGTTTATCAAAGGCCAATAATGGAATAAAAACTACTTCTATTTTATTGGAAGGCACTTCAATTCCGTCTACCGGCTCTGGAATATTGTAGTCGTTTTTTTTGATTTTAGTCGTATCGGTCAATAAATAATGAGTCATTTTCAAAGTTTCAAAATCACTTTTTGAAACACAAATTTCCTTGTCTTTTCCTGATAATAAATGCAAAAGGTATTCGGTATTGACTTCTTTCTGTTCTTCGATGGGAAGAAAAATATGAAAATACGTTTTTTCCCAAATTGGAAGCAACAAGACCCCATTGGCTATAGCCAAACTCATTTCTTCTATCTGGTTTTCAGATAAAGAGCGACGGAGTTCCTTGTATTTTAACCGAATTTCTTTTTTAAACATCACTTATTTGAGTTGAAATATGGTAAATGGCATCGCCTTGGTAAACAATTGGTGCATCATTTACATTGATAATATAACCAGAATTGGGCGCTTTCACCGTAAATTCAATTTTGCCATAGGGATCAGAAATGGTGGCTAGCAATTGTCCTTTGGTAACATAATTTCCAATTTCGGTGTAGCCATGGAACATCCCAGAATATTTTGCTCGAATCCAATTTGATTTTGTAATATAGATAGTAGGTTTTTCAGGATAAACCACCTCTTTTTTTGTGCTTAGCATACCAAGATGGTCCAGTATTCTTTTGGTTCCCTCAATTCCTTCTTGGGTTACTTCCTCATTAATATTCACCGATTTTCCACCTTCGAATAGCAACATTTTTACCCCTAATTTATCGCAAGAATTTCTAAAGGAACCCGCAATATTTTTGGAATACAATCCAAAAGGGGCATTAAAAATATCAGCCAATTTTTTTAAATCTGCATTTTTTGGAACGATTCTAATTTGCGGAGCGTTAAATCTACTAGCGCCACCAGCATGAAAATCGATAGCATAATCAATGTGTGGCATTATTTCTTTTAACAAATAGTAAGCAAATCTACTGGCTAGTGAACCTTTTTTACTTCCGGGAAAAACCCGGTTTAAATCTCTTTTATCTGGGAATTCACGAGTTTGATTGACAAAACCAAATACATTGATGACAGGAATACAAATAATGGTTCCGCTTTTTGGCTTGTTGATATTCTTGGTAATTATCTGTCTAACGATTTCAATTCCGTTAATTTCATCGCCATGTAATCCGGCCGAAAGTAGAATGGTAGGCCCGCTGTATTTTGATCTTTCTACAATAATGGGAATTTTCAATTTGGTCATGGTATGCAAAGTGGCAATTTCCATGTTGATCGTTTTGCTTTCACCGGGCAAAACGGTTTCCTTAAAAATAGTGATGCTTTTATGTTCTAAAATACTCATAATTTACTTAAAACGTTAAAAGTAGAAAATTATAGGCTATTAATCAGAAGTTCTCGTTTGTTTTTCGCTTTTAAATGTGAGATTTTGTAAATTTGAAATCAATAAAAAAGCGAACTGATTTTTATTGGTATTCAAATACATTACAAATGCAAAATCCTACTTTACAACTTCAGATACAATCTTTGCCCGACGGACCAGGGGTGTATCAATATTATGACAAAGAGGACAAAATTTTGTATGTTGGAAAAGCCAAAAATCTCAAAAAAAGAGTGGCTTCCTATTTTAATAAAATTCACGATACCGCCAAAACGAATGTGCTGGTAAAAAAAATTGTTACCATAAAACACATTGTCGTTCCAACAGAATCTGACGCGCTTTTATTGGAAAATAATTTAATAAAAACACTGCAACCCCGATACAATGTATTGTTGAGAGACGATAAAACCTATCCTTGGATTTGCATAAAAAAAGAACCTTTTCCCAGAATTTTCCCAACCAGAAGAATGGTTAAAGATGGATCGGAATATTATGGACCGTATACTTGCTTTAAAACGGTAAATACTATATTGGATTTAATTAAGGAACTTTACCCGTTGCGAACTTGCAATTATGATTTGAGTTCAAGAAACATTGAAAATAATAAATTCAAAGTTTGCTTAGAGTATCATATTGGAAATTGCAAAGGGCCATGTGAAGGCCATGAAACTTCAGAAAATTATCAAAAGCAAGTGGAAGCTATTCGAGAAATCTTGAAAGGAAATTTTAAAGAAAGTCAAAGAGATTTTAAAAAACTAATGACTGATTTTGCTTCAAAAATGCAATTTGAGGAAGCTCAAAAAATAAAAGAAAAAATAGACGTTTTAGAAAATTATCAATCTCGTTCTACAATTATCAATCCAAAAATCACCAATATCGATGTGTTTTCCATTGTTTCTGATGAAAGTTCGGCCTACGTGAATTTTTTACAAATTTCTCATGGGTCAATCATTCGTTCTCATACACTTGAAATAAAAAAGAAATTGGACGAAACCGATGAGGAGCTTTTGGAACTTGCAATAATTGAATTAAGAGAACGATTTCATTTATTATCCAAAGAGATTATTGTTCCTTTTCCAGTTCATTTAGGGGAGAATATAAAAATCACCGTTCCGCAATTGGGCGATAAAAAACAAATTTTGGATTTGTCCATTCGAAATGCTAAATTTTATAGAATTGATCAATTAAAACAACTTCAAATTGTAGATCCAGAAAGGCATTCCAACCGAATTATGGCGCAGATGCAGAAGGATTTACGACTTTTAGAAGAGCCACGCCACATTGAGAGTTTTGATAATTCCAATATTCAAGGAACCAATCCGGTTGCCGCCTGTGTAGTATTTAAAGAAGGAAAACCAAGCAAAAAAGACTACCGCCATTTTAATATTAAAACAGTAGTTGGTCCAGATGATTTTGCATCGATGGAAGAAGTAGTTTACAGAAGATACAAAAGGATGCTTGAAGAAAAGCAACCTTTGCCGCAATTAATAATCATTGACGGTGGAAAAGGGCAATTGTCTTCGGCATTGAAAAGCATAGATCAATTGGGTTTGCGTGGCAAAATAGCGATTATAGGAATTGCAAAAAGACTAGAAGAACTGTTTTATCCTGGAGATTCGGTTCCATTGTATTTAGATAAAAAGTCGGAAACATTGAAGGTAATTCAACACTTGAGAAATGAGGCCCATCGTTTTGGAATTACCTTTCATCGAGACAAACGAAGTAAATCGGCACTAAATTCCTCAATTGAAACCATCCCTGGAATTGGCGAGAAAACCATGCTAACTTTGATTCAGCACTTTAAAAGTGTTAAAAGATTGAAATTAGCTTCAGAAAAAGAAATTTCTGAAGTGGTTGGTGTTTCAAAAGCCAAAAAAATTACCGACTTTTACAAAACCAATTAAAGCCTAAATATGAAAAAATTTGCCGCCATTCTCCTTTTTATTTTAGTTTTATCTCAAACCGTCTTCTCGCAAGACACCATCAAAACTAGGCCGAAGATTGGCTTGGTGTTAAGCGGTGGTGGCGCAAAAGGTTTTGCACATATTGGTGTTATAAAAGTACTTGAAAAGGCAGGGGTAAAAATTGATTATATTGGCGGAACAAGTGTTGGATCAGTTATTGGGGCACTTTATGCCTCGGGTTATAACGCCACACAATTAGATTCTATTTTTAGAGATACCGATTTTAATAATTTGATAACTGACTATATTCCTCGATCGTCAAAGAATTTTTATGAAAAAAGAAATGATGAATTGTACGCCTTTTCATTGCCTGTAAATAATTTTAAAGTTGGAATTCCAATGTCATTATCAAAAGGAATGTTCAATTTTAATTTGTTAAACCGACTTACCAAACACGTAAGAGAGGTTCATGATTTTAATAAATTACCAATTCCTTTTTTATGCATCGCAACAGATATAGAAACAGGGCAACAAGTGGTTTTAGACAAAGGTTATTTAGCCAAGGCATTGTTGGCCAGCTCAGCATTTCCTTCAATTTTTGCCCCTGTTGAATTGGATGGAAAATTATTGGTTGATGGTGGGGTTTCAAATAATTATCCTGTGGATGAAATCCGAAAATTAGGAGCCGATATAATTATTGGCGTTGATGTTCAAGACGATATAAAAGACCGAAATAGCCTTAATGATGCGACTAAAATCTTGGTTCAAATTAACAATCTTCAGATGATTGAAAAAATGAAAGAGAATAGAGTTTCTTCTGATATTTATATTAAACCGGAAGTCAATCAATATGGAATTATTTCATTTGATGCCATTCAAGAATTGATCAATAGAGGAGAAAGCGCAGCTAATGCTCAAATAGATAAAATACAAAAATTAGCAAACCCAACAGTAAAATATAAAAAAGAAAGCCTTAAGATTGGTAATGATTCGTTATTTATTAATCATATCAATATGAATTATTTGCCTAATTATACTAGATCCTATATTTTAGGAAAGCTAGGATTCAGAGCAGATAGTAAAATAGTTTATAAAGATCTTCGTGAAGGAATGGATAACCTAAGCGCCACGCAAAACTTCAAATCAATTTCTTATACAATTGATAAAAACAACATTCATGACGATTTAAACATCAATTTAGTTGAAAGTCCACAAACAACATTCTTAAAATTTGGATTGCATTATGACGGATTATTTAAAAGCGCTTTATTAGTTAATTTGACACAAAAAAAAGTACTTACAAAAAACGGCGTGGCTTTTATTGATATAGGTTTAGGAGATAATTTCAGGTATAATTTTGAATACTATATTGATAATGGCTTTCATTGGAGTTTCGGAATTAAATCTACCTATTCGGGTTTTACCAAGAACGTAAATACTAATTTCCTATCCAATTTTACCTCTCCACAAATAGAGATAAATTCACATAATATTGAGTATTTAGATTTCACTAATCAGGCTTATGTGCAAACTGTTTCGTTCCAAAAATTTCTTTTAGCAATAGGGATAGAAAATAAGAACATCAAAATAAGCTCGGAAACCATATCAAACACCAGCCCGGTTATAGAGGATATTAATTACTGGAGTGTTTTCGAATCTTTAAAATACGACTCATTAGATAATAAATACTTTCCAAAAAGAGGATGGGCTTTTTCGGCAAATGCTCACTCTTATTTGAGGTCTTCTAATTTTAGTAATCAATTCGAACCCTTTTCAATTGCCAAAGGGGAGTTTAGTGTTGTGAAATCATTTTTCAAAACAATAACTATTGAATGTCAATTGGATGCAGGATTAAAGTTTGGTAAAGGAAGCGAGTCCGTTTTTGATTTTGCTCTTGGCGGATATGGATTTAACCCAATTAACAATATTAAATCATTTTACGGTTATGATTTTTTAAGTATTACGGGCAATAGTTTTTTTAAGGCGGCATTCATTTTTGATTATGAATTTTATAAAAAAAACCACATCAACTTTACTGGAAATTTTGCTCAGGTAAACAATGAGTTATTTGAGACCACAGATTGGATTTCAAAACCAAAATATTCGGGTTTTGCTTTAGGTTACGGACTAGAAACATTGGTTGGACCTGCAGAAATAAAATACACCTGGTCACCAGAATTAAACAAAGGATACACCGTAATAGCAATTGGTTTTTGTTTTTAATATAATTATATTCTACCAAGAATAAAAAGGGGAATGTTCTAAAAATTCTATATATTTGAAAATCTAAAAATTAAAATAGTTAATTATGTCAATTTGGAAGAAAAAACCGCTTGCGCAATTGTTAAGCGAAGCAACAGAATCTGAAAAAGGATTGAAAAGAACGCTAACCGCTTGGTCACTAGTTGCATTAGGAATTGGAGCAATTATAGGTGCAGGATTATTTGTAAGAACCGCAACTGCAGCCGCTCAAAACGCAGGACCTTCAGTAACTTTAGGGTTTATTGTAGCCGCTATTGGTTGTGCATTAGCAGGACTTTGTTATGCAGAACTATCATCTTCTATTCCAATTTCAGGAAGCGCATATACCTATACCTACGCTACGATGGGAGAACTTTTAGCCTGGATAATTGGTTGGGATTTAATTCTTGAATATGCTGTAGGAGCCGCTACTGTTGGAATTGCATGGAGTGAATACCTTAATAATTTACTGGTCAATGTGCTCCATACGAGCCCAATTCCCTATTCTTTATCACACTCTCCATTTCAACATTTTACCGACCCTGTAACTGGTGTAGTTTCCAATGGGCTTATCAATTTACCAGCCTTTTTTATTGTTGCAATTATTAGTTTATTACTAATAAAAGGAACACAAGAATCGGCTTTTGTAAATGGATTAATTGTAATTACTAAAGTGGCAATCGTTATACTAATAATCGGTTTCGGATGGCATTTTATCAATCCAGCCAACCATACCCCATACATTCCTGCTGATTCAACCTATACCGATGATCAAGGAATTGGCCATCATTTTGGTGGAATAATGGGAGTTCTTGGGGCTGCCGGAACGGTGTTTTTTGCCTTCATTGGTTTTGACGCTGTGAGTACAGCCGCGCAAGAAACAAAAAATCCAAAGCGCGACATGCCAATCGGAATCTTAGGGTCATTAGCAATTTGTACCGTTTTATATATTCTCTTTGCTCACGTTTTAACCGGAGTTGCCACTGTGGAAGATTTTAGAACTGGAGGAAAAGAAGCTTCTGTAGCTTTTGCAATTAACAAATACATGATTGGATACGAATGGCTTGCTCAATTTGTTACAATAGCAATTTTAGCAGGATTCTCTTCTGTAATTTTAGTAATGTTATTAGGACAATCAAGAGTTTTTTATTCAATGGGTAAAGACGGATTGTTACCGAGTTTCTTCGGCGATTTACACTCAAAATACAAAACTCCCTACAAAGCCAATTTAGTGATTTTAGTAATAGTAGGATTATTTGCGGCATTTATTCCAGGGGATATTGTTGGCGATATGACAAGTATCGGAACATTATTTGCTTTTATTTTGGTTTGTTTTTCTGTAATAGTATTAAGAAAAACAGAACCAGATTTAAAGCGTGAATTTAAAACACCTTTTGTTCCATTAGTTCCAATTCTTGGAATTATAGTTTGTATGGCTATGATATATGGTTTAGGATGGACCAACTGGTTAAGACTTGGAGTTTGGTTATTATTAGGTCTTGTTATCTATTTTGTATACAGCAAAAACCACAGTAAATTAAACCATCCAGATAAATAATCAGGACAATTATTTAACTTAAAAAAGGCATTAAAGACATTATTCTTTAATGCCTTTTCTTTTTTATAAATATTTCGCAATAATAAAGGCTAAAAATTAATTTTTTACGATATTTGTTACATGAAAACAACTTGGATTGGATTATTAGATTATTTACAATTTCTCATTAAGAGAAATCCAGAATGATTTTATTTCTTTTTGATTAAATATATATTTGAAGTTAACCAACTTTATTCTTAAACTTTAAACAATAAAAGATGCCAATATATCATAAACTTGGAGCGTTTCCCCAAAAAAGACATACTCAATTTGAAAACCCTAAAGGAGGATTTTACTACGAACAATTGTTTGGAACAGAAGGATTTCATGGGCATTCATCATTATCCTATCATGTTCACAGACCCACGCAGGTAAAAGAAATTCTAAAATCGTATTCTGTTGAACCCAAAATTGCCATCGGTAAAAACATTAAATCACTCCTTTTAAAAGGTTTTGAATTAAAACCCGAAGACGATTTTTTAGACAGTAGAAAACCACTGCTGGTTAATAAAGATTGCACCATAGGTTTGGCCGCCCCAAAAAAATCACTACGCAACTATTTCTATAAAAATGCCGATGCCGATGAAATGATTTTCATCCACAAAGGAAAAGGAAAATTGAGAACCATGTTAGGAAATATTCCTTTTGAATACGGAGATTATCTAATTATTCCTCGAGGGATTATCTATCAAATAGATTTTGAAACTTCTGAAAATCGATTACTATATGTCGAATCATTCACCCCTTTTTATACTCCAAAAAGATATAAAAATGAATCAGGACAACATTTAGAACATTCCCCTTTTTGCGAACGCGATTTTATTTTACCAAACGAATTGGAGACTTATGATGAAAAAGGAGATTTCCTAATCAAGATCAAAAAAGAAGGTATGATGCATGAAATAGTTTATGCAACGCATCCTTTTGACGTGGTGGGTTGGGACGGATATAATTTCCCTTACGGCTTCAGCATTCACAATTTCGAACCAATTACCGGAAGAGTGCACCAGCCGCCACCAGTTCATCAAACATTTGAAACTGCCACTTTTGTAGTTTGTTCATTCGTTCCAAGGTTATACGATTACCACCCAAAATCCATTCCTGCTCCTTACAATCACAGTAATATCGACAGCGATGAGGTTATCTATTATGTAGCAGGCGATTTTATGAGCCGCAACAATATTGAACAAGGACACATTACTTTACATCCAAAAGGAATTCCGCACGGACCAGCCCCTGGAGCAATGGAAAGAAGTATCGGGCAAACCGTAACCGAAGAATTAGCCGTAATGGTAGATACTTTCAGACCCTTAATGGTTACCGAAGAAGCCATGGGAATTGACGATGGGAAGTATTATCAATCTTGGGTAGATGCCCCCTAGCCCCAAAAGGGGGAATTATGGCTTCTCACACTTTTAAATAAAACTAATATATTAATACTAAATCCTATTTTCCCCTAATAGGAATTCCCCCTTCGGGGGTTAGGGGGCTTATTATGGCAAAAGAAGTGACATCTGTAAATTACGGATTAGAAAAAATATTTGAAGGAGCACAAGATTTCCTTCCATTACTAGGAACAGACTATGTAGAACTCTATGTAGGAAATGCAAAACAATCAGCACATTATTATAAAACAGCATTCGGTTATCAATCATTGGCTTATGCCGGATTAGAAACAGGTGTTCGCGATAGAACATCCTATGTGCTAAAACAAGACAAAATCAGATTGGTTTTAACCACACCTTTAAACCAAGATTCTCCAATAAATGACCATTTAAAAAAACATGGCGACGGTGTAAAAATTGTTGCCCTTTGGGTGGATGACGCTACAAGTGCGTATCAGGAAACCATAAAAAGAGGCGCCGTTTCTTTCATGGAACCTACAGTTGAAAAAGATGAATTTGGAGAAGTAGTTCGTTCAGGAATCTATACTTATGGAGAAACCGTTCACCTGTTTGTAGAAAGAAAAAACTACAACGGAATTTTCTTGCCTGGATATAAAGAATGGAATTCCGACTACAATCCTGAGGCCGTAGGATTGAAATACATTGATCACATGGTAGGAAATGTAGGTTGGAATGAAATGAATACTTGGGTAAAATTCTACGAAGACGTTATGGGATTTGTAAATTTCCTCTCTTTTGACGATAAACAAATTCATACCGAATATTCCGCTTTAATGAGTAAAGTGATGTCCAACGGAAACGGTCGTATTAAATTTCCAATCAACGAACCAGCAGAAGGAAAAAAGCGCTCTCAAATTGAGGAATATCTCGATTTTTATGGTGGGCCAGGAGTGCAACACATCGCAATTGCTACCGATGATATTATCAAAACCGTATCCCAATTGAAACAACGCGGAGTAGAATTTTTATCGGCCCCACCTCACGCCTATTACCAAGCAATTCCAGAAAGATTAGGCGTTCACATGAACATGATGAAAGAAGATTTGAACGCAATAGAAAAATTAGCCATTATGGTTGATGCCGATGAAGATGGTTATTTATTACAAATTTTTACAAAGCCCGTTCAAGACCGACCAACCTTATTTTTTGAAATCATTCAAAGAATGGGAGCAAAAGGTTTTGGAGCTGGAAATTTCAAAGCCCTTTTCGAATCTATTGAAAGAGAACAATCTTTAAGAGGAACTTTATAAATAAAATTGATTTTCTTAAATTTTTCATAAAGAAATTGACCGAAACAGAATTATCTTTGCAAAATAAATGTTAAAGTTCATTTTTTGCTAATTATAATTCAACATTTTGAATATCTTTGTACTCAGAAATAAGGAGTGGTTTCCTCATTTTTGTATAAATTTTCATAATTTATAATTTTTTGGTTGGTTAATAACATAAAAACTCAGTCATTATTTGATTGGGTTTTTTTGTTTTAATACATTTGGAACAAATATTGTATAAGGAAACTTATAAAAAACCAATACCATGAAAAAAATAGCAATCTTTCTTATAGTTCCGCTTCTATTTAGTTTTGACTCTCAGCGAGAAGACGCTTTTCAAACGGGTGAATGGTTTAAATTTCGAGTTCACTATGGCTTAATTAATGCTGGATATGCAACACTTGAAGTTCAAGAGGGGGTAATAAATAACAAAAAAGTTTACCATGTAATTGGAAAAGGGTATTCTACAGGAATGTCAAGATTGTTTTTTAAAGTAGATGATCTTTACGAAAGTTACTTTGATAAAGTTACCGGAAACCCTTATAAATATGTTCGGAAAATAAATGAAGGCGGATATACTAAAAATCAAGAAGGCTTTTTTAATCAAGCTTCAGATCGAATTTTAGTTAAAGATTATGAAAATAAGACTGAAAAAACATTTTCGATCCCTAACAATACCCAAGATATCGTTTCTACGTTTTATTATCTAAGAAATTATCCTACCATAAATAAATTAAAAGTGGGAGAATCAGTAGCTATAGATATGTTTTTTGATGAAGAAACCACTAAATTTAAGCTTAAATTTATCGGTCGAGAAGATATCGACACCAAATTTGGAGTCATCCCAACCATGATTTTTCGTCCGTTAGTTCAATCAGGAAGAGTATTTAAAGAACAAGAAGCGCTTACTGTTTGGATTTCCGACGATGATAATAAAATACCTATTAGAATTCAAGCCAGCTTAACGGTAGGATCAATAAAAGCCGATTTAGATGGCTTTAAAGGATTGAAAAATTCTTTCACAATTAAAGTAAATTAAAATGGAAAACCATACTATATCCAATGAAACCCTTCAAAAATTAGAAGATAAATTTCAAAAGATCAACCAAAAAACCGAAACTCATTTAGAAGGATTACTTTGGTCTAAACCAATTACCTATTGGGATTATATCCAAACGGATGCCCTTTTAAATTTACAAATTCAAAGAACCACTCTTCCTGATGAAATGGTTTTTATCATGTACCATCAACTGAATGAATTATTGTTTAAAATGATTTTATGGGAAATGGAACAGATTTCAAAAAACAACAATTTAGAGACCGCATTTTTTACCGAAAGATTGATGAGAATTAGCCGTTATTTTGACATGTTGACCACTTCGTTTGACATTATGGGCGACGGAATGGAAGTAGATCAATATATGAAATTCAGAAATACGTTAACTCCTGCGAGCGGTTTTCAAAGTGCACAATACCGTTTAATTGAGTTTGCTTCAACCGATTTAATTAATTTAATTGATTATCGTTTTAGAGCTACAATTGACAGAAACACTCCCTATGAACACGCATTGGAACATTTGTATTGGCAAGCCGGAGGAAAAGACCATGAAACAGGTGAAAAATCGTACTTAATTTTAGAGTTTGAAAGAAAATACAAGCCGCAATTTCTTCGCTCTATGGAAGAATACAACACCATTAATTTGTGGCAAAAATTTAAACAATTGCCCGAAGCCGATCAAAAAAATCCTGAATTAATTAAAGCAATGCGGCATTACGACCATACCGTTAATATCACTTGGGTGATGGGACACTTAAATGCAGCAAGAAAATACATCGACTCAACCGAAAAAGGGAATGGTGAAGCAACAGGAGGAAGCGACTGGAAAAAATACATGCACCCTAAATACCAAAGGAGAATATTTTTTCCAGAGTTATGGACCGAAGAGGAATTGAAAAACTGGGGTGCTGAAAATTAATCTTAAAAATACGGTTTGAAAAAAACGCTCATTTTACTTTTACTATTAGCCTCATTATTTTCCTGTAATAAATCGGAAAAGGACAAAGCCATTCAAAAAGAACCTATTGTTGTTGCGTTTGGCTTCGTACTCAATCATTTTGATGTAGTTCAGGATACCATTAAGGAAGGAGACACCTTTGGAAGCATCCTTGAAAAACAAAATTTAGGCAACCTAAAAGTCTATGATATAGTCGAAAAAGTAAAAGATACTTTTGATGTTCGAATGATGAGAATTGATAAGCCCTATACTATTCTCCGATCCAAAGGAAAATCAAAAAAAATCCGTGCTTTTATCTACCAGCCTGACCGGTTAAGTTATTATGTGATTGACTTGAAAGGCGCAATTAATGTCTATAAACATATTGAACCCGTTACCATTCGAAGAAAAACGATTGCGGGAAAACTAGACGGATCATTGTCCGAAACATTAGAAAAAAAAGGAGTTGACGGAGCATTAGCAGTCTCAATATCTAAAGTTTATGCTTGGTCAATCGATTTTTTTAAACTCCAAAAAGGCGATAAATTTGCCGTGACTTTCACCGAACGGTATATAAACGACTCGATTTATGACGGTGTCGATAGCTTGAAATGCTCTTTCTTTGAATACAAAGGCAAATTAATTTATGCTTTTCCTTTTTCGCAAGAGGTCAATTCCAATAAATTGGAATATTATGATGAGCAAGGAAAAACCCTTAAAAACTTTTTCCTAAAAGCACCCTTAAAATTTGTAAATATAACCTCACATTACTCCAAAAATAGATTTCATCCGGTGCAGCAAATTTGGAAAGCTCATAAAGGAACCGATTATGCAGCACCATTTGGAACTCCAATAATGACAACTGCTTCGGGTGTGGTGGAACAAACCGGTTTTACCGCTGGAAATGGAAATTTTGTTAAAGTAAAACACAACAGTACCTATTCGACTCAATATTTACATATGTCAAAAATTATTGCGCGCCGAGGTCAAAGAGTAAATCAAGGAGATATTATTGGAAAAGTTGGAAGTACCGGACTCGCAACAGGCCCTCACGTGTGTTATCGATTTTGGAAAAATGGAGTTCAAGTGGATGCCTTGAGATTGAAATTGCCTAATTCTGAGCCGATGAGCAAAAAGAATTTACCTCGTTTTATAGAACAAATGACCCCGTTAAAAAAAGAATTGGACCGAGTAGCTGCATTAGAGTTTAATAGATAATAGACAAAAATAGATAATAGATGAATAGATAATAGACGAATAGACTTTAAAATTGGTCTTAATCTGTTGAATCAGAGACAAAAATTCCTTTAAATTTTTATTTTTCAGATACTACTTCTTCACAATTACTTTACCAACATTATTTGTAAATTTGCATTTCAATTATCTAATCAATTAAGAACTTTCTTATAATGGCTTTACAAAATATCAATCCCACCTCAACAGCTGCTTGGGATGCAATTCAAGAACATTTTGAAACCATGAAAGCGGTTTCCATGAAACAGATGTTTCAAGATGACCCTTCAAGAGCTTCAAAATTTCATATTCAATGGAACGACTTTTTGGTTGATTATTCTAAAAATAGAATCAATCAAGAAACCATGGATTTGTTAGTTAATTTAGCCAATGAAGTGCATTTGAAAGAAGCGATTTCAGCTTATTTTAGTGGGGAAACGATTAATAGAACTGAAGACAGAGCGGTACTTCACACTGCATTAAGAGCGCCAGAAAATTCAGTTGTAAAAGTAGATGGGCACAACATTATCCCAGAAATTTATGAAGTTAAAAACAAAATAGAAACGTTTACCAACGACATTGTGAATGGCGTTAGAAAAGGATATTCTGGCAAGGCTTTCACCGATGTGGTCAACATTGGAATTGGAGGTTCCGACTTAGGCCCAGCAATGATTGTAGAAGGATTGCAATATTATAAAAATCATTTAAATGTTCATTTTGTTTCTAATGTTGATGGCGATCATGTGAACGAAATCATAAAAAAAATAAATCCTGAGACCACTCTTTTTGTAATTGTTTCCAAAACATTTACCACTCAAGAAACGTTAACCAATTCGGAGACCCTTCGTTCCTGGTTTTTAAAATCAGCGAAACTAGAAGACGTGGCCAAACACTTTGTTGCGGTTTCCACCAATATTAAAAACGTAACTGAATTTGGCATTGACGCTGAAAATGTTTTCCCGATGTGGGATTGGGTGGGAGGCCGTTTTTCATTATGGAGCGCCGTAGGATTATCAATTAGTTTAGCGGTTGGATTTGATAATTTCGATAAAGTATTGAAAGGAGCCAACCAAATGGACGACCATTTTAAATCTGCTGATTTTGATAAAAACATACCGGTAGTTTTGGCTTTGCTAAGTATTTGGTACAACAATTTCTTTGGTGCCGAAAGCGAAGCGTTAATTCCATACACACAATATTTGCAAAAACTAGCGCCGTACCTTCAACAAGGAATCATGGAAAGCAATGGAAAGAGTATTGGGCGTGATGGAAAACCAGTTAATTATCAAACGGGAACTATTATTTGGGGCGAACCGGGAACCAATTCGCAACACGCGTTTTTTCAATTAATTCACCAAGGAACAAAATTGATTCCAACTGATTTCATCGGATTTGTAAATTCTTTATATAAAAACACAGACCATCACGACAAGTTAATGTCCAATTTCTTTGCCCAAACGGAAGCCTTGTTAAATGGAAAAACAGAAACACAAGTTCGTGACGAATTGAACAAGCAAGGGGTTTCCTCTGAAAAAGCCGATTATTTAACACCGTTTAAAGTTTTTGAAGGAAATAAACCAACCAATACTATTTTGATTGATCGCCTAACTCCTGAGACTTTAGGATCATTAATTGCCATGTATGAACACAAAATATTTGTTCAAGGTGTGATTTGGAATATTTTTAGTTACGACCAATGGGGGGTGGAATTAGGAAAACAATTGGCCAACTCTATTTTGGATGAAATGAACACTAAATCATTAAAAACACACGATAGCTCTACTCTTTTCTTATTAAATCATTATTTAAAATAAGCAAAGCAATTACAAAGTTCTGTTATTACTCAATAAAATTGTTAATTCTTCAAACATCATAATAGATTCAAGGGTTTAATTAACATTCGAACCGACCTTTAACAAATAATTATCATTTAACATTTTGTTAACTCAATGACCAATATTAATACTGAAATTTGCAAAAATTTAAACAAAACAACTAATGAAAAATTTAAAAATTAATTTATTTTTTGGACTGTTTTTCCTAGCAACTGCTTCGTTTGCGCAAGCGGTTAAGAAAGACACTGTTAAGACAAACCAACTTGAAGAAGTAGTGGTAAGAGGAAGCATTATTGACGTTGCTAAAGA
>Ga0114975_10001543_pt1 | contig 16345 bp, 18 predicted proteins | sample S_130626_EF_Meta_FD_87031 | JGI IMG/M metagenome (GOLD analysis project Ga0114975, IMG submission 87031) | Freshwater microbial communities from Lake Simoncouche, Canada to study carbon cycling - S_130626_EF_MetaG | ecosystem: Environmental > Aquatic > Freshwater > Lake | place: Lake...
AGATCGCCTACTCGTGCCTTGAGGGCTGCTTCATCTATGTTCACTTTTTCCATGGGGAAACCTTAGAGCACACGGGAAATTAGTGTCAGATACAAGCGCGGAAAGGGACCCGCTCAGGGCTTTCAAGGCACTTTCTCAGCAAGAATTTGCCCTGTATTTACCGATTGCCCCTATAGTTTCCCTCAGTAAGTCGATCTGAAGCAAAAGTTTTCCAAAACATTGGGGGCAGGAATGAACAAAGTAATGAAGAGCGGGGCGGTCATCACCGCAGCACTAGCAATCTCACTTGGAGGAACAACATTTTCATTTGCAGCTGAAGCACCAGCACCAGTTGTAAAGAAAGTTGCACTTTCTCCAGAACAAAAAGCAGCATTTGAAGCAGCAAAGGCACAATTCAAGGCAGCACGGGATGCACGTCAAGCAGCTATTGCAGCAGCAAAGGCGAATATCGCGACAGCTAAGAGCAACTTTGATGCAGCTAAAGCAGCGGCAACAACTAAAGAAGCACGCCAAGCAGCTCACGCAGCACTTAAGGCAGCTGTTAGTGCAGCAAAGGCAACAGTGCCTGCAAAGCCAACAAAGCCGGTACGTCCTTAGTACTTACTTTATATTTGCGAAGTTCGACCTAAGGGTCGCACCCAATTCCAGAAAGCTGATCTAGCTTTTGAGAATAGCGGTTGCGGCCCTTACGTCTTTTTCAAAAACCATTAACTGCGGTCCATCAAGGGTTTGTGTCAGGGTTGCTTTGATATTGGAATCAACCAGTTTTTGTAACGCAATTTGGGCTTCGATGTAATTACTAGGTGTAGGTAAGGGTTTGAGCAAACCGTACTGATCTTTCCTACCTGCTTTTATGGGTGTAATTATCAATCTCCTGTTACTTGTAAATCCCCACTTCAAAACAAGAATCAATAGGGCGAGGCCAATAAATCCGCCAAAGGATTGCAAAAACAACCCGTTATTAATTCCTCCTAACATTGTGAAAGCCTACTAAAACAGGACTTAGGTCACACCTTTTCAAGATGCGAGGCACTTGGCCGACAACTACTTTTCATTCTAAACACAATGAATCGGAGAGATAATGAAGAAAAAGATTGCATTTGTCTCGGCACTTTTGCTTGCCCTCAGCGTGCAAACTGCAGAGGCTGCGGTAAAAGTAACTGTTCTCAATCCCAGCAAAGTTTCTACAAAAACAGGTCTAGTAACACTGACAGTGTCAGGACTTCCAACTGAGCATGGAATCTATATTTCACAATGCATGGGAATCGACAAGGCAACGAAAGTGCCTTCTGCCTGTAATCCAGCGAAAGCATCAAAGCTTTGGATTTCAAATCTTGCAGCTGATCAAAAGATAGGCGCAAAGGCAGGCAAAGGAAAGCTAACATTGAAGGTTGATAAGTACTTTAAAGATGGCGATTGCATTCACACAAAGTGCATCATCTATGTGACTAATGATCACAACGCAACGGACAAGACTGCAACTCAAGCAATTCCATTTAAGTTTGGCGGAATTAACCTCTTTTAACTTCAAATAATATGAAATCGCATCTGCATAAAGTTTGCAGGTGCGATTTTGTATTGAGTTCTCTTTTGTATTTCTTCCTGCTAATTTCCTCTACGTAACAAGAGAATCACTCTTGTTAGACCTGAAATCGGAGATTGCTCAATGTCAGTTCTAAATGAAGTTTTAGATGCAAATAAAAAGTATGTTGAAAGCTTTGGAGAAAAAGGGAAGTTAGCTTTGCCTCCTGCACGTCAATTCGCAGTTCTGACTTGCATGGATGCACGTTTAGATCCTGCAAAGTACGCTGGGCTTTCAGAAGGCGACGCACACGTTATTCGTAATGCTGGTGCTCGCGCATCAGATGACGCAATTCGGTCACTTGTAATCTCTTACAAACTTCTTGGCACAAAGGAATGGTTTGTAATCCATCACAGTAACTGCGGTATGGAATTTTTCACGGATGAAATTATGCGTGGACTACTATCAAAGAGTCTTGAAACCGCGGCACTAGGCGAGCAAGGTTTCTATGATGTCGGCAAAGGCCCTGGATCAGATGAGGCCGCATATATTGACTGGCTAACAATTGCAGATCGCAACAAGGCTGTTGTTGAAGATGTAGAGCGTATTCGTCGCCATCCATTGGTTCCAAAAAACATTCCAATTCACGGATTCGTATATGAAGTTGAAACCGGAAAGCTCCTGGAAGTTCCAGGAGCAAAGGAAGCCGGCGCAGCTAAGTAATCGTCAAATTAAAAAGACACTCTCGCAGCAACATTGGTGGGGGTGTCTTTTTCTATTTCCATAAAGTAATCTCGCCACATGGATGTAGTTACTGATCGTTTATTTCGACACTTAGCCTGGGCGAACAATTATGTATTCGACGCAATTGCAGAGCAACCCGATGATTATTTGAAGCTTACCGCACCCAATGACACGTGGACTGTTGCAGAAATTTTGGAGCACCTAACAGCTTCACGGTATGCAGATTTGTTAGATGGTACGGGCGATATTCCAACTCAGGTGCCTAGTAATAAGGCCGAGGTACTTGCACTCAAGGAGTTGTCACATAGCTTTGATATTCGCCTTCGCGAATCTGCCAAACACCCTGTGGGCTTTGTCGAATTCCAGCGTGGAGAAAAAACTATCCGCCGAAATCGCGAAACGATATTGACTCAATCAATTCACCACGCAACAGAACATCGGGCTCAGATTGCAGGCATCTTTGCTAATCACGGGTTAAAGGTAATTGACCTAGATGTGATCGATATGTGGGAATTTGCTAACTACGAAGGACTTGGAGATTAATTAAAGAATTGCTTGCAACAATTATCTAGAAAGTTGAGCAATCGATAACAAAGCGATATCTAACATCACTTGCAACAGTTCTATCGTAAGCCTCATTGATATAATCAGCGTTGATCACCTCTACTTCGCTGACTATGTTGTTAGCCCCACAGAAATCAAGCATCTCTTGTGTTTCAGGGATTCCACCAATCAAAGAGCCTGAAACAGAGCGCCGGCCATCCAGCAGAGATCCTGCGCCAATGCTGAAGGGCTCGCTAGGAACACCAATCACTATTAGCGAACCATCTGTTGCAAGTGTTGATAAATAAGGCTCTAGCTCTAAATGCGCAGAAACGGTATTTAAAATGAGATCAAAACGTTTTTGGTAACCAAGATGCCAATCAGCTTTTCCAGTGTCAATGAAATCAATTGCACCGAAAGCTCTTGCATCCTTTTCTTTAGCATCAGAGTGGGATAAAACAGTTACGTTGGCACCAAGGGCTATGGCAAATTTAACTGCCATATGTCCCAAACCGCCGAGTCCGGCAACTGCAACGTTGCTCCCTGGGCCGACCTTCCATTTCTTTAGCGGGGAGTAGGTAGTGATTCCAGCGCAGAGTAAGGGAGCTATCGCTGCCATATCAAGATTTGCCGGAAGTTTATAAGCATAACTCTCTGGAATTACGAAGTAATTTGAATAACCACCATAGGCAATCTGCTTGGTATTTCTCTCATAGGCGTTGTAAGTGTCGGTATATCCTTCTAAACAATACTGCTGCAAACCATTTAAACAGTTCTTACAATTTCTGCAGGAATCAATAAATACTCCTACGCCTATGCGATCGCCAATTTTAAATTTTGAAACGCCGCTTCTAACCGAAGTTACAGTGCCAACAAACTCGTGACCTGGAACCATAGGGAAATTCGCTTCTCCCCATTCTTCTCTGGCCTGATGGATATCAGTGTGGCAAATACCAGAAAAGTCAATGCGGAATCCAACATCATCACTTCTTAGCTCTCGTCTTTCAAAGGTGTACGGTTCTAATTTACCCTTTGCCGACATTGCTGCGAAGGCTTTAGTTAAAGTCATTATTTTCCCCTCTAGTTAACTGGTTTGGTACTGCCTTAAATGATAGGTGGGTTTTAGGGAACATTCAATCAAATCTTGATAAGAACTCGCCAAACCTTGCGATAGGGGAGAAGGGAAAAAATTGAGATTAGTAGTGCGATTACTGGAACGATGAAAGATGTGCCTGCACCATAGTTATCAATAATGTATCCAGAAATTGGACCCGGAAGTGCGTTTCCGATCTGTAGACCTGCAAGTATCCAGGCGAACGTTTCCGTAATCTTTGCGGGAGAAACGGATTTTTCAACTATTGCATATCCAGAAATGAGTATTGGTGCGACACCGAGGCCACTTAAGAAAAGCACTATGCCAAGGACTAATACTGAATGTACGAATAGGAGTGGAATTGTTAAAAAAAACATCGCAATCATCAAAGAAATAAACTTCTGGCCATTGGTTATTTTCAGCTTAATTGCCCCATTTATGATTGCGGCAACAGCACTACCGGCTGACCAAGTTGCTAAAAGAAGCCCAGTAGAACCTTTTGCATCATATTGATCCGCAAATGCAATTGTGCTTAAAGTGGCGGACGCGAAGAATACTCCAAGGAAAATGTATGGCAAAAAAACCGCCTGAACAGATGGAATTGTAAGAACTGCTGTCCTTTTGTCACTTTTAACAATTGGATGAGGCGGTGGCTCGGTTTTCTTCTGCAAAATGTATAGACCGGTACCTACGGTCATAAATGAAAAAGCAAAATACATTCCGGCTTGCGGCGCAATAGAGATTGCTGCTGCAGATGCCACAAGTGGGCCCACAATAAAGACTATTTCGTCAACAAGTGCTTCAAATGAGTATGCAGTATTGATAAGTTGCCGACCATCTTCTTTATCTTCCAGGGTGTGCAACCAACGTCGGCGTACTAGTCCACCGATGTTGGGCAAGAATGCTTCTGCAGTGAATATGAAGGCCATCCAAATTATTGTGGGGAAGTTGTGAGTGATTGCGAAGATAAAAAGTAGGCCGAAAATTATGTATGGGGGAATTGTGAAACGTAAAACCTTAGCTTGGCCAAGTTGATCAGCTTTTCTGGACCAGAGCGGAGAAAAAGCTGCGTTAGTTAATGCTGCCCCAGTGGAAATAGCCCCCGCTAAGGTATATGAGTTTGTTTCGTGAAGCACAACAAAAGTGACTGATAAGAAAGTCATGGCGATAGGTAAACGTGCAATTGATCCTGGAATCGAGAATGCGAGACCGCCCGAAGATGCAAAGAGTTTACGATACGGAGACAGCATTGGGAAACTGTAATGGTATTGGGGTCATAAAAGGTTTAATTCTTTGAACAATTAGTCTAAAATCAAATATGGCGAAGTTACTCCGATTTTTTGTAAACACTGATCCCGTTCAGGAAAGAGCATGATGCAAAGCATTGAGCAGGACACCAAGTTGTATTTATTGGTTGACGGTGGAAAAACTAAGACCGAAGCAGTTATTGTCGATTCAAATGGATCTGAAATTGCGAAAAGCCGTGGGCCTGGTTTAGAGATAATTGGTAGCGTCAATGGTTACGAGCGTGTTGCTGATAGCTTGCGCACAACATTTGACCAACTTCCACAAACTGCACGATTTGCTGGGGTTGCATTTGGCTTAAACGGCGCTCAGGCAGCACCGACCTATCATCTTGCCGCTAAAGCAATCTCATCATTGGTTAAAGCTGATCAATTCACGATTGCAAGTGATGTCGTAATGAATTATTTAGGCGCACTTGGAAATCAACCTGGCGTCGTGGTTGCGGCAGGAACTGGCGCTGTGGTGATGGCAATTTCAAGGGAAGGCGTTGCGTATCGAATTGATGGCGATGGCCCACTAATTGCAGATCGTGGAAGTGGTCATGACATTGGGCGACAAGGGTTAAAGATCGCAGCGATGGTTGATGATGGGCTACCCGGATCGGCCGCTCTTCATAAAGCGATGATTGAACGTTTCGGCACGCTGGAAAACACTGCAGCTAGCGTTTATGGAGCGCCAAACCCCATCGAGGTAGTGGCATCTTTTAGCAAGAGCGTTGCTGAAGCTGCCTACGAGGGCGACGAAATATCTATCGAGATCCTGCGCTGCGCTGCTCAAGATCTTGCAATGAATGTGCAAGCAGCAGCTCGACGTTCAAAGCTAGAAGGCGCGCCTTTTTCCTATTCCACGGCTGGCGGCGTATTTAACATTGGGCCACTTATCGAAAAACCGTTCCACGATTTTATAGCCCAATTTCTACCTGAGGCTGAGTACCAAAAACCTTTAGGTGGCGCTATTGCAGGTGCCAAAATTATGGCCATGAATAATGAACCTGGTTTAGAGCAGGTAACCACTCGCATTGGCGCAAACTAGTTAGGTATACCAGTTTCATCTATGGTCTAGAAAAATGATCAGGTATTGCAAGTAGAAATGATTGACTTTAGCGGAACCCAGTGGAACATTTCATCATGCAAAAGTTTTGGCAGTTCCGACAAACTACTGTGATTGGGTGAAAATGAAAATTAGAAGTAAAAGTTTAGTTTTTGCAATTGGTATTTCCTTACTTGTCCCTGCAGCACTTGTGTCAACAACAGCTGTTGCGGCAACAACAACTCTTACGATTGATTCATGGCGTACAGATGATTCAAAAATTTGGAAAGAAAAAATAATTCCAATTTACGAAAAAGCTAACCCTGGTGTGAAAGTTGTATGGGCACCAAGTCCTTCAAACGAATATGACTCTGCACTTAGTTTGCGGATGAAGAGCAAAACCGCCGCTGATGTTGTTATGTGTCGTCCATATGGATTAACCAAGGCCCTTATAAAGGATAAGAATCTAACTCCTTTAACTGGCTTACCTGGACTTGAAAATTTCACAAAACAATCACAGCAGTCTTGGGCAGATGCCAAAGGCGTGCCATTCTGCGTACCATCAGCCTCAGTAGGAGCAGGTTTCTACTATAATAAAAATATCTTTAAGGAATTGAATTTAACTGTTCCAAAGACTCAAGCGGAATTTATTGCAGTACTTGAGAAGATAAAGAAAAATGGAAAGTACACACCACTTGTGGCGACTGGCCTAGCAGCAGATTCTTGGATGCTAGATCAAATGGGTCTTCAATTAGTGGGACCTTATTACTGGAAGGGTGATGCCGGTGGAGTTGCCCTTGATAATGGCACAAGAAAAGTTACGGATCCAGAGTACGTTGCTGCATTCGAAGCTCTAGCTTCATGGAAGCCATATCTTCCTAAGGCGTTTTCATCTGTGTCTTACTCAGATGCTGAGCAGCTATTCATCCTTGGCCGCGCTGCAATTGCAGCTGAAGGCTCATGGAGTGTAAAAGAAATGGCTCCACCAGGATCTAATGTTGGTGTGTTTGGGGCTCCAGTAGCTAAAGCCGGTGACAAGCCATATGTTCAAGTGCTTGCAGATCATGGCTTTGGAATCAACGCTGCCAGCCCTAACCAAGCTGCAGCTAAGAAACTTCTTACTTGGTTTACAACTAAGGAGTTTGCTCAGATATATGCCAATAACTTGCCTGGATTCTTCCCATTAAGCAAGGACAAGATCACGATTGAAAATAAAACGGCACAAGCTTGGCTTAACCTGCGCGACGGAGCGATCGTCAATGCTCCGATTGGCATGGATAAGATGAATACGGGTACACCTAACTGGTTCTCAGTCACTACTAATCTGCTAAATGTGATGATGACTACGAAGATGACCGGAAAACAGGCAGCGGCTGAACTACAAAAGTCGTTGGAATCCTGGTATCCACCACAGAAAAAGAAGTAAGTGATGTCGGTGCTCAGACCCTCATTGGGTCTGAGCACCTTCATTTTTCAATTTACTGCGAAATTAACTGGGGGAGTACTTGAAATCAAACACTTTGGCGCGTAGACGCCGCCGACAACTTCTACTGTTTACCTCTCCAGCTCTGACCTTTTTTCTACTCTTTGCAGTTTTTCCATTACTTTCAACGATTTACATCAGTTTTTATAAAGAAGATGTATTTGTTGGTTTAGAAAACTTTGTATTCCTCTTTACGAATGATGAGGCAAGCGAAAGACTCCTCTACGCGTTTTTGCATAACTGCCAATTTTTCCTAATTGCGGCATCAATACAACTTCCAACGGCTCTATGGATGGCAGCCCTCTTGACCTCGGGTCGAGTTCGACGAATGACCAGTTTTTATCGCACATTACTTTTTATCCCGACCACCCTCTCTGTTGTAATTGTTGGTTTCATTTGGCGTTTAATAATTAGCCCATTGTGGGGAATAGTTGACTATCCACTACTGGGAGAACCAGCTACTGCGCTTCCGACAATTACTTTGATGTCAGTCTGGCAATACCTGGGGATCCCAATGGTTTTTCTTTATAGTGCGTTACTTTCAATTCCAAGCAACATTATCGAAGCTGCTCAAGTGGATGGTGCATCAGATCTCAGAATTTTCTTTCGAATCAAAATCCCACTTATTGCTCCTCAAATTGGAATTATTACGATTTTAACTTTTATCTGGACTTTCAACGGCTTCGACATAATTTACGCGTTGAATGGCGGAATGCCTGGTCCGGATTATGCCACTGACGTCTTAGGCACACTGTTCTATCGGACTTTCTTTGGTTGGGGCGCAGATCTTGGTAACCAGAATCTTGGTGCTGCAACAGCGACCGTAATATTCTTCATAATTTTATTGGGCACAGCAGCATATTTTGCAACGGTGCAACGCCGTTTGAAAGCGAGCCAGTTATGATTCGCAAAAAGGGTAGATTTCAAATTAAATCGAAAAACCTTGCAGTCCATTTATCCTTGATATTTTTTGCAATACTTGCAATTGGACCAATATTTATTATCATCATAAATTCATTTAAAACTTCAGAAGGTATTTTTACTGGACCATTAAAGCTTCCAAACTCTGAGACCTTCACCTTAGATGGATTTAAACGTGCGGTCGCACAAGGAAACTTTGTTAGAAATTATGCTAACAGTACAATTATCACTATAGGCTCAACAGTTTTAACGGTTATTTGCTCCTGCTTAGCAGCTTATGGAATAACTGAGTACACCACAAAACTTTCAAAATTGATTGCCGGTTTATTTACAATTGGAATCATGTTGCCAGTTACGCTAGGAACTATTGTAATTATAAAAATGATGGTTTGGCTTAATATTTTAAACACTCACATATCTCTGATACTTGTTTATGTAGGAATCTTTGTACCGCTTGGGGTAATTTTAATGGTTACCAACTTTCGAACGATTTCTAATGATTTAAAGGAAGCAGCGCGAATTGATGGCGCAAATGAGTTCAAAACTTTCCTAATAGTTCTTCCGCTAGTTATGCCAGGTGTTGCTGCGGTGGCTGCAATCACGATGCTGCCTGTATGGAATGACTTGTGGTTCCCACTAATTCTTACCGCAGGACCCAAAACTCAGACTTTAACTCTGGGTATCCAGCAATTTGTTGGTACTTACAATAATGATTGGCAGGCTCTGCTTGCTGGCTTAGTGCTTAGCGCAATTCCGTTGATCCTCTTGTTCACAATCTTCTCGAAGCAATTCATTAAGGGTCTTTCAGATGGGTATGGTAAGTAAGGATTTTAAGTTTTCAAACAATCTAAGGAGTCGCAATGAAAATAGAAAAAGCTGAGGGCATAGATTCAGTCGCAATAGCTGAATTGATTGCTCACCTTGGATTAGATGCCGTGAAACGACAAGTACCAGAAATCAAGGCGGCAGCACGGTTGATATTTGATTCAGTTACCGGTGGCGGACATGTGTTTACCTTTGGTGCCGGACATGCACAAGCACTAGCAATGGAGTTCTCAAGTCGCGCAGGAGGATTGGCAATATTTCAATCAATGCACTTACAAGATATCCGAAAGGAGCCCCGAGATGCATTTTGGGACCTTCGTGATTCACAACCCGAGAGAATTCCTGAAAATGGGCCAAAAGTTTTGGATCATCATCAAGTCAAAGAAAATGACGTAGTAATAATTGCCTCACAATCTGGTCGCAATGGGGCGATTGTGGAAATGGCACTTGAATGCAAGAAGCGTGGGATCAAAACCATAGGATTGAGTTCAAATAAGCACAGTGATTCAGTTGACTCTAGGCACCCATCTGGTTTGATGCTTAGCCAAGTCGTTGATCTATCACTTGATAACGGATCAGTAATTGGTGACGCCGTTGCCGAATTAGCAGATGGCAAGAGTATTTGTTCGGCATCAACCGTTTGTTTTGTGCTTGTTGCACAAGCAATAAATGCCGAAGTGACCAAGCTATTTCTTCTAAATTCTTTGCCTGCCCCATTGCTCGTAAGTGCCAATTTAGATCATGGCGATAAAGCTAATTCACCGCTGAAGTTTCCAGCCATCTCAATTTAGTAATTAGGTATTCAACGTGCAAATGGGTACTTGTGTAATCAAAAATGCTCGGATTGCTCTGCCGGAGCATGTAATTTCCAATGGTTATTTGGAGATCTCCAACGGCAGGATTGTAAAAGTTGCAGAAGGTGAGCTTTCTTCCACGAGCAATGCATTAGTTTTTGACGCTAAGAAAGCAACATTGACACCTGGTTTTATTGATCTTCATGTACATGGCGGCAATGGAGGAGCTTTCACATCTGTTGATCCGGCCGAGCACAACTTAGCCCGAGAATTCCATTTGAAAAATGGAACAACATCAATGTTGGCATCTACACACACTATGGAATTCGAAAGTCTATTAGCGATACTGAAAGCCTTATCGGATAGTTCTAGAACAAATAGAAATGGTTCAAAAGTTTTAGGTATTCATACTGAAGGTCCATTTATCTCAGAACATAAGCCAGGTGCACATGTAGTTTCGCAGTTAAAGGCTGGCGACTTGTCAGCAATTCAGGCAGTCATTTCGGCTGCAGATGATTTTGTTTCAATGGTGACGATAGCTCCCGAAATTCCTGGTGGATTAGAGGCTATTAAATATTTGTTAGACAAAAATATAATTTCATCAATTGGTCACACAAATGCAACATATGCCCAAGCGTTCCAAGGAATACAAGCCGGAGCACGATCTACTACTCACTTATTCAACGCCATGTCACCACTAGCGCACCGCGATCCAGGAGTGGTTGGGGCCATTTTGGACAATGAGGATATTTTTGCTGAATTGATTTTAGATGGCATTCATATTCATGAGGCTATATTTAGAATCGCACTTAAATCCAAAGGTGTTGATCGAATCAATTTGATTACAGATGCAACCTCTTTGGCCGGACTGCCTGATGGAGAATATGGTGCTTTACCAGACAGAGCGGTAACAAAGATTGGCGGAAAAATCGTTTTGGCGGGTACAGACACCCTTGCCGGAAGCGCACTTTCTATGAACATGGTTTATCAGAATGCAGCTAAATTTGCTCCGTTAACTCTTTCAGAATTAAGCAAAATATCTTCACTAAATGCAGCCAAGATATTGGGTAAAGAAGCAGATATTGGTTCTTTAGAAGTTGGAAAATTGGCTGACTTAGTACTACTGGACACAGAATCCACAGTTTGTGCGACCATGATTGAAGGTGAGTGGAAGTACGTCAATGATGAGTGGAAAGAAGCGCTAAGCCGTTAGTGACCAACGGATTTCATCACCTAGTTCAGCCAATGTCATGTCCAGACCATTGCCAAATAAACGAGTTGGATCTGAATTCAGGGAAGCCCGAATTGAAGTGATTTGATCTAAATCTGCCTTTGATCCGCTGAGATTTGAATTCTTGGAGACTCCACAACTACCTACAATTCTGGCAATCTCTAGAAGTGCGATTCCAACTGCTTCATACTTTGTAAGCCACTTCATAGATTCTTCGCGCCAATGTGGTTTAGAAAATTGTGGTGACTTGATTGTTGCAACATCTCGCAACATCTGACTGGCATGAGCCTCAATTAGCTGTGCTGCCTGAGCAGGCTTGCCCGTTTTCCAAGAAAATGAAGCCGCCTCTAACATGGCACTAAAATCTGGCGCAGGATTTACTCGTAGACACGATTCAAAACATGCACGAAACAGATTTCTAATTGCAGCGCGATCGCCAGGATTATCTGCCAAAAGAGTCAGAGAATACTCCCAAGAATTTTGTGGATTGTAGCCATGCGTATCCCACAAATAATCCCCAATGGTGCTTAATGAGATTAGAGAAAGTTCAAATCGATCCATTGGATTAGCAAAGTACCCAAGTGAATGTTCCTCTAAACCTTTTTCCCGTCCTTCAATTGGGCCAACATGTAATTCGTGCAGCATAGCTACATCGTTGACAGGGTAGTTATCCCAATACAAAGGTGTGTGATTAGTGTTAGCTTTAAATACCTTGGCATCAAAAACATCTAGATATTCAGAACAAATCTCGCGTCCTGTCCAAATTAAGGAAAGTTCAGGATCAAGAGCCTTACCAAATTCAGTGATGTATTCCTCTGTAGCTTTGCCGTGATACTGCAAAGGACATATTGCCAATGAATTTTCAGAATCTAGTTTCTTTAACTCTGCCCAGACTGCATTGCAGTAAAAACTATGTGCCTGCATGATGGAATTGAACTTCGCACCATCTTTCTCGCTTTGCAAACGAGCTGGAATATCGTCAAGAAAGAGCCCAAATTCACGCACGCCGATGCTATGCAGTTGCTTGAAACGAACCATTATCGCCTGTACGTCGCTGGCATCTGAGTACTCAACTGTCAGGCCCGGCGAAATTGCAACAGCAACGGTGATGGCATTTTTTCTACCCTGGGCCATTAAATCTGACACCCGGCTTAAAAAATCAGCATTGAGCTCTGAGCGCCAGTCGTATCTGTGCCATGGATCATCCTTTGGTGCTAACAGGTAACGATTAAATCCAAAATCTGAAAAGTGGGCTAGTCCGCGCAGCCTTTGTTCATGCGTCCAAGGAGTTCCGTAGAAGCCCTCGATGACACCCCTGACTTTAAAATCTGGAGAATGCTGATGATTAGTAACAACAACATTGGTTAATAGAGATTTGAGTAAGACATTAAGTGCGTAGCGAAATCCTGCATAGGATGATCTTTCAATTGTTGCTTTCTTGTCTCCAGACAGCGAAGTAGTGACAATTGATTCTTCTGGTCCAAGTTTTGAATTTTCAGTGACATGAATTTCACTAAATCCAGAGTCTGCAAATACCTGGTGTCGCTCAACGAAACTAGCGAATAAGATATTTTCTTCGGAGGTAGCTCCCAGTAAGTTATTCATGACACGTCCTTTTCTCTGATATCTATTTCTAAAGTATCTTTATTGGGCGATAAATTTAATTTGTATTGATCGCCGATATAAACACATTTTGCAAGCATAATTTTTCGGCCGTTTTGATCTAAATCAGTCATTTCAAGTTCTAAGCATGCTCTATTTTTTTGAATATCCAGCTGATCAGCCACTTCTTGACTCGGAATAGATGCGGAAAAACTAGTATTGGCATTGATAATTTGGATTCCGTATCTTTCTTTCAAAAGTGTGTAAAGAGAGCCGCCTAAATCCGCTTCCTTGATATCGGGAAAATAGGCCGTTGGAAGGAAAACAGTCTCAACGCCAAGTGCAACTCCATCAGCAAACCGTAGGCGCGTGCACTTTAGAAGCACCGAACCTAAAGGAACGCTAAGAAGTGAAGATTTTATGGAATCGGCTTTTACATACTTAAATGCAAGGATTTTTGAACTAGGTTTTAGGCCCAGGCTGGTCATCTCTTCAGTAAAGGACTTTAGGCGGAATTCATGCATGATTGGCGCATAAGTAATGAAAGTTCCTGATCCAGCGCGTCTTTCTAACTTTTGTTCCTGTATCAACTGATCGATCGCGCGACGAATTGTCATTCGAGCAACCTTGCAATCCAGGGCTAATTCTCGTTCACCGGGCAAGCGTGATCCTTGAGGTGATGAGACTATGAGATTGAGTAGATGCAGCCGGGCTTTTTGGGAAGCCGTTACATTATTAGCGAGCGGCATGAAGGGCATCCGTACTTAAAACTTTTAGGCATTCTGCATAGGTAACGTCTTTACTTAACTTGTTTGCAGAATGTCCGATACCTGCAAAGTACTGAGATCTTTTTGGTAGCGCAACCAACATCCCTGCCATCGATTCATCTGAAAATTGGCTGATATATTGTGAAACAGCAGCCAACTTTGTCTCTAAAACCTGATCGATATCGACAAAGACATTTGCGTGAGATGAATTGAAAAGACCAACTGCTTTGATCTCTTGCTTATGTTTTCCATGAAACTCCTTCGGAATCTGCAGATCAGTGCCTTCGACGCCTAAAACATCTGCCAAGATGGCTGCTTCAACTGCCGCAAAACCTGACTTGTAGTGGTCTGCATGTGCTTCAGTGTTTAACCATGGATCTAAAGCAATAACACAATCTGGTTGGAATTGGCGCACAACTGTAATTAGGTCACGACGTGCTTGGTAAACACTCCAGTCACCCGCATCTGGATAATTTAAATAGTAAATGCCAAGAACGCCAAGAATTTCGGCTGCTTTTTCTGCTTCGCTCTGCAGACGTGAGGCAGCGGTCTGCTTTGAAAGTGTTAAATCTGTCACGCCAGCTAAATCATCTGTGACTGTTACGTAAAATACTTCAGCACCGTTTTTTACTAACTGGGCAATTAATCCACCAACAGCAATGTCTGTATCGTCATAATGGGCTTGAATAGCCAGAACTCTTTTGCATGAAAATATATCTGGTGTGGGCATCAGGGAAGGAATCTCCACGAACTCTGAACGCATGCCAACCCTCTCCGATTAACTGAGGCAAGGATTTCAGAAACTCACCCCATATTCAAGGTTTTTTCAGTACTATTCCTCGATGACGCTCATGACTTTTGATTCAGGTGAGATTGTCCGTAAATTTCAAGAAAAAGATCGTTCAGATCTGTACCACGTCTGCTTAGCAACCGGTGATAGTGGAGCCAATGCCGTTCATTTATACAATCAAAAAGAGATGCTCGGAGAAATTTACGTTGGCCCATATTTAACCTTTCAACCCGAGTTATCTTTTACATTAATTCAAGATGGAGTGGCCGGCTATGCACTCGCCGCACTTGATACAACATCATTCGAAGATACTCTAAGCAAAGAATGGTGGCCACTAGTATTAGAAAAATACAATGGTCGCTCCCCAGAAAATTTTAATGAACGTGAAAAAAATTTGTTTAGCTACATTCAGAATCCACCTCTTAGGCCTAAAGAATTTGTTAATCAATTTCCAAGTCATCTGCACATAGATTTACTTGAAAGAGCTCAGGGTCGCGGTATTGGCAAAGCCATGATGCTAATTGTGCTTGAAACACTAAGGGAGCAAGGCTCAAAGGGAGTGCATCTTGGAATGGGAGCAAAAAATTCCAGAGCCTTTACTTTTTATACCAAATTGGGTTTTACGCTTCTTGACAAGAATGATGATGAATGGACCATGGGCTTAGCACTCTAACTCTGGGCTATATTGAACTATGAAAAGGTTATCCATCATTGCGGCAACTTTCCTTGTTTTTATTGCTGCTGCATATGGTGTTTTGAGTTTACAGGGTGATGAGACCACGATTACAGAGAGTTCATTTCTTGCAGGAGGCGACCGCTCAACTTATGTCGATCTCCCTGATGGATATAGCGCGAATAATCCGGCTCCGCTTTTACTAGACCTGCATGGTTATATGGGCGATGGCTTAAGTCAACAGCGTTTTTCAAGACTCACCAATGTCGCGCGCGAGAACGGTTTTGTCTATGCCGCCCCAGATGGATCACGAGACTCAAACGGATATCAATTTTGGAATGCTTCGCGTTCTTGCTGCAACTTTGATCGCACCGATATTGATGATGCTGCTTTACTTAAGTCCCTGATAGATGAGATTTCAAAAAAAGTTGCCATCGATCCAAAACGTATTTACATTCTCGGTCATTCAAATGGGGCCTTTATGAGTTACAAATTTGCCTGCACCTACCCGGATACCGTGGCAGCAATAGTTGGTGTGGCAGGTGCTATGGACTTAGTAGGGAATGACTGCGCTATCTCATCGCCAGTTAGCGTTCTAGAAATTCATGGCACTGCAGATTCGATTATCGGATTTACTGGAGGTGCGATCGCCGGCATCGGTTATACATCCGTGGCCCAAACTGTCGATATCTGGCACAAACTTGATAAGTGCGTCGGAGCTCCTATGGCCAAGGAAAATATCGATATCGACGAAAGTATTGATGGTGCCGAAACAAAGGTATTCGAAAGTACCTGCGCTAAATCAACTGTTGCGCAGTGGCAAATAGTTAATGGGCTACACGGACCGACCTTTAATGCGACTTTTCCTAAGGCAATAATTGAGTGGCTCTTAGCTCACCCGAAGCAATAGTTCACAGACAAGATAAAACTCGGATTCACTTACATAAGTGGGTGGTGAGGGACTCGAACCCCCGACCCGGTGATTAAGAGTCACCTGCTCTACCAACTGAGCTAACCACCCGA
>Ga0114975_10001544_pt1 | contig 16343 bp, 13 predicted proteins | sample S_130626_EF_Meta_FD_87031 | JGI IMG/M metagenome (GOLD analysis project Ga0114975, IMG submission 87031) | Freshwater microbial communities from Lake Simoncouche, Canada to study carbon cycling - S_130626_EF_MetaG | ecosystem: Environmental > Aquatic > Freshwater > Lake | place: Lake...
CAAAGGATCATCATCAAAAGTTTGTGTCGGTTGTAAAGGCGTTTTTAATATTTTATTTTCCAAGTCAGTTAAACCTCCAAAAGGATCAATAATATGACCAAAATGTGATACACTTAATTCAATCGCCAAGGAATTAACAGTAAAATCTCTTCTATTTTGATCATCCTCAATAGTACCAGGGCTTACTTCAGGTTTACGACTATGTCTTGCATAGCTTTCTTTACGTGCTCCCACAAATTCAATTTCAATATCATCGAACTTTACCTGTGCTGTTCCAAATGTTTTAAATAAAGCAACGGGGGGTGTAGGATGAAATAATTTAGAAAAGGTTTGCGCAAGCGACATTCCATCACCTATACATACAATATCAATATCTTTTGTTGGACGATTTAATAATTTATCACGCACAAATCCACCAACTGCAAATGCGGGCACACCAATTTTAGCGGCGGCTTCGGCTACTGCTTTCAATAATTCGGTCTCTCTTTCATTGAGGTGGATCTGCATGTCGCAAATGTACTAATGTTGCTTCATTTGAACCAATGGAGCATGTAATTGTTCCATTTGAATGGAATTTCCACAATTAAAATGATTTAAAGGACAAGCTTTTCGACCATGTATGCCACAAGGTTTACAGGAAAGTTGTTGTTGGGTCTCCACTATAAAAGATTTAGTTGACAATGGACCAAAACCAAATGCAGGTATGGTGGAACAGAAAATAGCTACAACTGGCGCATTGACCGCCGAAGCAAAATGCATTGGTGCAGAATCATTCACATAACTTAATACCGCACCTGACTGCAAAGCAGCTGAACTTAAAAAAGATAATTGCCCCGCTAAATTCACGACATTTCCATGAATAGACGACTGTGAACTAATGGAATTAATAATTTCTTCACCTAAACTTTTATCGCCAGGGCCTCCAATAATATAAACTTTCCCATTAAAATTTAATTCATTTAAAAACTTAATCCACTGTTCAATCGGGAATCTTTTTGTAAACCAAACCGATGCTGGGGCTATACATATATAAGGTTGATGTTGAAATTCTTTTACAAAATCAACATCGTATTGTGTTGGATATAATTGCGGATAACACAACACCATAGCAGGATTTATCGCTTGAATCAATGCATGATTTTTATGAATTTCGTGAAGGCCTTCCTGAATCGTCTCGTGTTTAATTTTATGCGTAAATAAAAATGAAAATGGATTTTTATCAAACCCAATTTTATTTGTTGCTTTTGAAAATGCAGTCCACAAACCCGTTGCAGCAAATCTCTGAACATTAATGACACTATGGTATTGACGCGAACGAATTTGTTTTAAAACCTTAATCCAGTTGAGGTATTTACTTTGTTTCTTATCCCAAACAATAACTTCATGCAGGTATGGGTGTCCCGTAAATAAAGACTCATTCCCTTTTCTAACCACAATGTCAATTTGAGCACCTGGATATTGCAAGTGCAAGGAAGCAATTAGGGAAGTACTTAATACAACATCACCAATAAAGGCAGTTTGAATTACACAAAATTTTTGCATGCGCCTTTATGTTTACTAATGTCTTATGATTATTAGTTTACCGTCCTGATCCCATTTTACAATGGAGGAAGGTTGTTGTATTTCAGTTTCTTCTTGTCTATATTTTACAACATAATCAACGCCTTCAATAATGTCTAATGAAATGTCATTAAAACAAAGTGGTGTTGGATAAGTTGAAATATTGGCCGAGGTACTAACAATTGGTTTCCCAAATTGCTGAATCAATGTTTGACAAAATTTATTTTTACAAACACGAATGGCAATTGAACCATCAGCCGCCAATAAATTAGCAGCCAAATTTTTTGCATTTTGATAAATGACCGTCGTGGGTTTATGAATGCCTTTTATGTAATCAAAAATTTGAAGTTCATTCACATTTACATATCCCAGGATCGAGGATTCACTTTCCACTAATACAATCATTGCTTTTGTATCAACTCTTTTTTTTAGTTCAAAAATTCGCTTTACCGCTTCCTGATTAGTAGCATCACAACCAATTCCCCACACCGTATCAGTTGGGTATAAAATAAGACCGCCTTTTTCAAGCGTGGCTAAGCAGGATTGTATATCATCATTATAAGGAAACATACTGCAAATTAAACAATACCTATTAAAATTGGAGTGGAATATTGTGTAAAAGAATTGCTTAAATATATTGCTCCAACTTGTATTTTTGCCAAAACCTATAAAAATGGACTTAAAAGTAAAAATTGAAGCGGCATGGAACGACCGCGCTTTATTAAAAGAGGAAATATATAGCAATGCCGTTCGAGAAGTGATTGAAGAAGTTGATAAAGGAAGATTAAGAGTGGCTGAGCCAATTGAAAACAATTGGGTTGTGAATGAATGGGTAAAGCAAGCTATTTTAATGTATTTTGGAATACAACAAATGCAAACTTGGGAGTTAGCCCCATTTGAATTTCATGATAAAATGTTATTGAAGTCGGGTTATGCAGCATTGGGCGTTCGTGCAGTTCCTCATGCTGTAGCCAGATATGGTGCATACTTAGCAAAGAATGTAGTTTTAATGCCTAGTTATGTAAATATCGGTGCTTATGTTGGAGAAGGCACTATGGTAGATACTTGGGCCACAGTGGGCAGTTGTGCACAAATTGGAAAAAATGTACACTTAAGTGGTGGTGTAGGAATTGGTGGTGTTTTAGAACCATTACAAGCAAGCCCCGTAATTGTAGAAGATGGTTGTTTTATTGGAAGTAGATGTATTGTAGTAGAAGGGGTGCATTTAGAAAAAGAAGTGGTTTTGGGTGCGAATGTGGTTTTAACTAAAAGCACAAAAATTATTGACGTGAGTGGCAATTCACCTATTGAATATAAGGGACGTGTTCCAGCTAGAAGCGTTGTAATTCCTGGTTCTTATACTAAAACATTCCCTGCAGGTGATTATCAAGTTAGTTGCGCTTTAATCATAGGTCAACGCAAACCTAGCACTGATTTAAAGACAAGTTTGAATGACGCTTTGAGAGATTTTAATGTAGCAGTATAGAACATAAAAAAATATATAATCAAGGTTTTTTAATTGCAGTTTTAGGAACTATTTTGTTTTCTACAAAAGCAATATGGATAAAACTTTGTTTTAGAGAAAGTGCTATTGACGCCACAACATTATTAATGATGCGGATGTTAATAGCATTTCCTTTTTATTTAATTGCTTTATTGTTAAGTAAAACGCCCAGGGTTCCTATCACAAAAATTCAATTTGTTTGGGCCATCGCTATGGGATTATTGGGTTATTATGCTAGTAGTTTGTTTGATTTTGTTGGCTTGCAATATATATCAGCCGGTATTGAAAGAATTATCTTATTTATTTATCCCACTTTGGCAGTGATCATCAATCGAATCATTTATAAAGTCAAAATTTCTCGCATTCAGCTTATTTCAATCGGTATCACTTATTTAGGAATTGGCATTGCGTATTGGGGTGAGTTTCAACAAATGCCAGAAACTCAAAATTTTGTGTATGGGTCGGTCATGGTTCTAATTTGTGGAATTACCTATGCATTTTACTTAGTTGGAACAGGGAAACTAGTCCCAGTTATGGGAGCAAGTAGATACACTAGTGTAGCTATGTTAGCAGCAAGTTTTGGCATTTTTGTGCATTATTTAATAAACGCGGCTTATCAACAAACATCCCTTATTCCCGAACTCCCTATTCCTATTATAGGATTCATTATTGCATTGGGCCTTATCGCAACCGTAATCCCTTCTTTTTTATTGAATTGGGGAATGAAACAGGTTGGAAGCAATAATCTAGCCATCATTACAAGTATTGGACCGGTAGCCACCCTTTTTCAAACCAACCTCATTTTGGGTGAACCTTTTACATGGTATCAGTTCATTGGGACAGCCTTGGTCATAATTGGCGTATTGCTTATAAAAAATTTGGGGTGACCAAGACGAATCTCAATCACCCCCTATTATCCTTCCCCCAAAGGATAATTATTTCATATAATGTATTTCACTAATATAATATTTCGTGAATTATTTTAAAGATCAAATTTGAAATTTATTTTAGCAAATTTTCTAAATTACATAAGGAAACAGGAGAAAAATATTTATTTTAATTAAATACTTTATTTACATATATTTATATATTAATAATATATATAATTTCTTTATTGTTATATAAGTAATTTTCTTATTGTATTTTTATATACATTTGTTTATTATTGGTACAAATGAAAAAGTCGATTGTATTTATTTTTACTTTCCTAATTGCGCATCCAATTATAGCACAAAAGGAAAGTAACCTATTAAAAAAACATGAAATAAGTTTATTAAGAATTCTGTTATCAGATTCCGTTAATAATACCTCTTTCATGCTAAGTAATACATTTGATTTTGGATTAGATAACCAGCTTTTCACCAATTCAAATATTATAAAAAAGGGAAAGGACGTTTATATTCAACCATTGGGGACAGGAAGGTTATACAAAGCTTACAAAATCAACAATGACATAAAAATTGCTAGAATAGACGGAACAATTCACTCAGGGGTTAATTTTTATGCCCAGAACTTTTTTATAAAAGATACCTTGTATCAATATGGCGGATTAGGGTTTTGGCAAATACGAGGCATTATTAGTTATTTTAGCAAGCAAACTAATCAATGGGAATTAGTTCAGACAAATCGGGCTGTTCAATGCTTTTTTGATAATCAAAATGAGGCCATTATGCATTTTGATGATAGCAGAATAGACCCGAAATTATATGTAAGCAATTCATATTATTACCCAAATTACCCTAGCTCATTTGAGACGCTCCCAACCGATAGTTGCTATCAGTATGATTTTCACACTAGAAATTGGCAGACTTTGGGTAAACTAAGCAATGATTTTAAAAAAATAATCAGGAATAAACATTCTCAAGAGTTTGAATTGCACATCAATAATTTACTGATATTCCAAAATCAACTTGAATTTCATTGGTTAGATTTTGAAAAAAATAAGCTTGGCCAATTTAGTGCCAAAGAAAACAATAGACTTAGACAATTTTGGTTGAGTTTTTACAATAATAATAAATCGAGAGTGCAGACTGAATTTCAATTCAACTTGGGCAAAGATTTGTATTATATGAAAATGGACCCTGGAACTGATATACAATGGGCTAAAACTGAATTGAATTTAAATGAAATGGACACTGTAAATACTTTTCAGATATATAATAACCAACCATCGATTATTGAGGTATTTACACAATTTTACAATAAAAATACCAGTAGTATATTATTAGCAATACTAATTTTCGCAATGTTCTTAGTTTTTAGATTCAATTTTTTTAAGAAAAAAAATGTACCCAAGGAAGTTGTTGCTATTTTATATCAGAACTTTTTTAACTCATTAAGTATCGTTGAAAAACAATTAATTGAAGCCCTCTGTGAAAGTAATTTAAAAGGGGAAGATCTCTCAACAAAAACAATAAACAAAATTATTGGTGTTCAACAAAAAGATACGTTGACGCAGAATAAAAGTCGTAGTGACCATTTTATAAAAATTAATCAGAAATTTAAAATGGCTACTCAAAATACGGAGCAATTAATTATAAAGAATCGAGATACATTAGATAAACGTCAATACAACTACGGATTAAATAACTTATACATTCATGCCATTGAAAAGTTATTAAAGGATTAGATGGCCATGAGGCTACATCCACGTCGGTCACTATGATCAGCACGTCCAATCACTTCAAAGCTTCCGTCTTCGTATACGATTCCCATATCCTCAGTTGCAATAAAGCTGCAACTATAAATATTGGCTAAGTCAATAATATGTAACACCCCCCTACCATTAGGCTTTAAAGTGGTAGGGTCTTCGGCTTCGCCCACAAGCACTTTCATCCAGGGTGGACATTTGAAAATACCCTTACCCACCGAATAAGCTTGACTTAGCAATTCTGTCATTCCATATTCAGAGTGTATATTATCAACCCCTAAATTATTTTTTAGTAATTGGTGAAGTTCGACTCTTGTTAATTCTTCTTTTCTACCCTTCATCCCACCTGTTTCAATGACAGTTGCATATTTTAATTGTTGAGGAAAAGCAGCTGAAAAATCCATTAAACCAAAACTCACGCCTATAAACCAGGTTTTAGTATTTGTACTTTCTAATTCTTTTATTAGCGTATCTAACTGCTCGAACTCATTTAAATAAAATCCACTTTTCGAATGGCCAGATAATTGAATTAACTTATTAACCATATATACCAAGGATGAGTGCTGTCGTTCTAAATAGGAAGGAAGTAATCCTACAATACAATAATCCTTTGGACTTCCGTAAAATTTTTCAAAACAATTTAAAAAACTTGATTCATATAAATCAGTATCCGCTACCCAATGTTTACTGACCACATCCTGAGTGGTACCGCTACTTTCAAATAAAGTAGTTGGCTTTTCTCCTATATATACATCTTGATTTTTGAAAAAAGATATGGGTAAAAATGGGATGGCATTTATAGCACCGACGTTTGTAATAGATTGTTTCGATAATTCAATCCATTGTTTATAAACTGGGTTAAATTGGGCCTGATAAACACAAACCCTTTTTGCCGTTTCTAAAAAAGCTTCCTCGGAAAGATCCCATAATGTGTTTATTGCAATTGGCGGATTCATTAACCAGTTCATTTGGACACAAAAGTATCAATTATATCAAGAAAATCGACTTAAAATTAAAAGCAATTAGTAGTATCTTGCAAGCATACATTTTAACTATTTTATTATGGCAAAAGCAACAACAAAAAAAGAAAAAACGAGTTCGTCAAAAATATCAATTAATGAAAAAGCTTACTCCTTTTTAAAACAATATATAAACAATCCTTCTCCAGTAGGTTTTGAATCAAGTGGTCAAAAAATATGGTTGAATTATATTACCCAATATGTTGATGCCACTTTTACAGACCCCTATGGAACAGCAGTTGGTGTAATCAATCCAGATGCTCCATTCAAAGTGGTAATTGAAGCACACGCCGATGAAATTAGTTGGTTTGTTAATTATATAAATGACCAAGGTTTAATTTATTTGAAAAGAAACGGAGGTGTTGATCATCAAATAGCACCAAGTATGCGTGTTTGGATTCATGGAAAAAAAGGTCCTGTAAAAGCGGTATTTGGCTGGCCTGCAATACATACTCGATATAGTAATCCAGAACAAAAAGAGCCTCAACCAAAGGTTGATAATTTAACATTGGACTGTGGTGCTAGATCTAAAAAAGAAGTAGAAGCATTAGGCCTACATGTTGGTGCAGTGGTAACCTATGAAGAAGGTTTTGATGAATTAGCACATGATTTTATTATTGGTCGTGCATTTGACAATCGTATTGGTGGATTTATGATTGCAGAAGTAGCAAGATTATTAAAAGAAAATAAAAAGAAACTACCTTTTGGTTTATACATAGTTAATGCTGTTCAAGAAGAAATTGGTTTAAGAGGTGCCGAAATGATTGCGCGTAGAATTAAACCAAATATTGCTATTGTAACTGATGTAACACATGACACCCATACTCCCATGATTAATAAAGCCATTGAAGGTGATATTCAATGTGGTAAAGGGCCTTCATTAGCTTATGCCCCAGCGATTCATAATAAATTATTAGCCATTGTTGAAGATGCAGCTAAAGCCAAAAAAATACCAGTACAATTTAGAACACTTAGTAGAAGCACTGGAACAGATACCGATAGTTTTGCTTACGCAAATGATGGATGTCCTTCCGTTTTAATTTCAATTCCTTTAAGATACATGCATACAACCGTTGAAATGATTCATAAAAAGGACATTGTTGATACCATTCAATTGATGTATGAAACCTTATTGCAATTGAGTCCTAAAACAAACTTAAGCTACCTATAATGAGCTTATCACCCATACGTATAGCCATCCTTGATTTATACGATGGTGTTCCAAATATGGGCATGCGTTGTATACTTTCGATACTTGATGAATGGGCCATTGAAAAAAAATACAGTACTACCATTACCGTATTTAAAACAAGAGCTGAAAGCGAAATACCTGGCAATGAATTTGATATTTATATATCTAGTGGAGGCCCTGGTTCACCGCTTGATTCTGTAAACGATCATTGGGATAATTTATATACCAAATGGCTGGACAAAATGTATGCATTACACAAACCAGTGTTGCTTATTTGCCATAGTTTTCAAATAGCTTGTCGACATTTTGATTTAGGAACGGTTTGCTTAAGAAAATCGAGGCAAATTGGAATCCTCCCAGTTCATACATTGATTGAGGATGATTTATTCAATGGCTTACAAGAAACTTTTTATACACTTGAAAGTAGATCCTATCAAATTATTGCTCCCAATGATGAGAAAATCAGAGGTATGAATGCCAAAATTATGGCATTGGAAAAAATGAGACCAACTGTTCCATTAGAGCGTGCCATTATGGGCATTAAATTTTCTGAAAAAATGTATGGAGTTCAATTCCATCCTGAAGCAGCATTACATGAACTGGTTGCGTACTTTAATGAGCCATCAACAAAGCAATCAATTATTGATGAATTCAGCTTAGCAAAATGGGAAAATATCGTGCATCATTTAGACGCAACATCTCCAATTAATGCAACTTATAGTCATTTCATTCCAAACTTTTTAGATAAAGCACTTAAGGCATGATAACGAATATCCGAAAAGCATACAATGAAAACTTTACAGAAAATAAGTATCGTCAAATGCTTGATGATACACAAAAGAATTTTACAGGAAGTATTGAATTTAGATTAGCGGAGACTCCTGTTTTTTTAAACGCTGCAACTAAATCAAAATTTTTATTAGCTGGAGATGCAATTTGCTCAGTTATCACTGCATCCAATTTTCAGGAGTTAACACAAAATGCTTTAAAGCAGATAGCTACCCCTCCCAATGAATCATCACTTCCCAATTGCATTGTAATGGACTTTGCAATATGCCAAGACGTGGATCAAAATATATTTCCAAAATTAATTGAACTACAAGGATTCCCTTCCTTGTTTGCATTGGAAATGATCCACGATAAAGCATTTCGAGAAAATTTCTCTATCCCAAAAGGATTTTCGCCCTATTTAAATAATTTGGACGAGCATACTTACCTCCGTTTTTTGGAAGAAACCATAAAAGGAACTGAAGATAAAAAGACTGTTTTATTAGAATTATTTCCTGATCAACAAAAAACAAGGATTGACTTTTACCTAACACAGCAATTTATTGACATTCCCATTGTATGTGTTAGTGAAATATTGACGATAGGTGACAAATTATATTATGAGCGTGACGGGGAACGTTGTCCTATTGAAAGAATTTACAATAGAATCGTTTGGGATGAACTTACTAAGCAATCAAAGGAAATTCAACATAAAGCTAATTTACTTTTACAAAATTTAGATGTTGAATGGGTAAGTCACCCCAATCACTATTATCGAATAAGTAAGTTTTTGATGCCTTTTTTAGATAATGTATTTGTTCCAAAAACATTTTTTGTTTCTGAACTTAAAAGCATTCCTAAGGATTTAGAAAATTATGTTTTAAAACCTTTATTCTCATTTGCAGGACAAGGCGTTATCATTGATGTTGAACCTCATCATATTAAGGATATCAATGACCCTGAAAATTGGATTTTACAAGAAAAAGTTGAATATTTTTCGGGCCTAGTTACACCAACGGGCAATGCCAAAGTAGAAGTTCGATTATTTTATTTCCTTGATAAATTGGAGGGAAAATATATAGCAACTTGTAACCTTGCAAGAATTAGTAAAGGTAAAATGATTGGCGTAAGCTATAACAATACTGCCACCTGGGTTGGTGGCAGTATTATATATTTCGAAAATGATTCCTTATAATCTATTCCTCACCACTATTTTTTAGCTTCATTAATAAGGTATAGGCATTCTTAATCACAATTTGCTGATTTCCTAAATCAGTTTGGATTTCAATTAAACCATTTGAACTAACGCCAGTAACTACTGGTATCATTTTAAAGGCTGCTCCACTGGTTTTTACAAAAACAAAATCTTTGTTCTGCCATTTCACTATAGCATTTTCTGGAACCGCATTAACTTTGGCATTATTTAATTCCACTTCCGCATTCACAAAAGTGCCTGGAAATAGATTGATTTTTTCATTTACTAAGTGGCAATGAACATCCGTCGTACTTTGTTCATCAATATTAGGTGTGATGACTGCAATATGAGCAATTTGTTTTTTTGATGGATTGCTGTTAGTATAAAAATTGACGGTGTTGCCTATTTTTAAATTCGTCGCATCATTCTCTAATACAGTCAAACGTAAATGTAAATCACTTGGATCTACGATTTCAAACAACACATCGGTTGGATTCACGTATTTACCTATATTTACATTCACCTTCGTAACATACCCATTTATAGGTGCAGTAAATTGAATGGTTCGGGAAATATTATTTTCATTCAAAGTAGCCGGGTTCAATCCAATCAATTTCAATTTTTCACTTAATGATTTCACCATATACTTTTGACTTTCAAAATCGGATTTAGCTAATTGATATATTTTATCGCTTGTCGCTTTTGTTTCATTTAAACCCTTTTGTCTTATATAATCAGCTTCAAGAAATTCTAATTTACTTTTTGCAGTTAAATAGTCCTGTTGTAATTGAATATAACTCGGATCCTCTAATGTGGCAATAACAGCCCCTTTTTTCACTAAAAGCCCTGGTATTAGATTGGTGTTTTTAACATACCCACCCATTGGTATACTAATAGAAACTATGTTACTGGGTGGCACATCCATATGTCCACTTACTTTCAACGTTTTATGGACAGTTGTTGTCTGGACATTGCCAAATTGCAAATCAGCCATCCTTAATTGGGCTTCGTTTAAACTAACTATTTCAACTGAGGCTGTATCAATCGTAACGGAGGCTTTTGCTTCCGACGTTTTTTTATTTTCTGTACATGCAAAAAACAAAGTGCATGATAATAAACATAATAAAGTATTGTATTTCATAATATTTTTTTCAATTAATTATTTGAACTTATTTTTTCAATTTCCACTGCCGAATCATTGAGTAATTGAATATAATTTAAAAAGTCATTTTGCGTTTGGATAGTTTGATTCATTAACATCACCCATTCTAAATACCCTATTTCACCAGCATTCATTTTCTTAGCAGCTGCCTCCATTAGTAATTTCGCATTGGGGATGCTATTTTGTTGATAATCAGCTACAATTTTTTTATGTTGTATGTATTGCGCAATCGCATCTTTTAAATTAGCCTTTAGCTGTTGACTAATTGCCATTTGTTCTAATTTATTTTGCTCAATCACCATATTACTAGCATTAATTCTTGCTTTTTGAGCTCCTGAAAAAATGGGAATTCCCAAGCCTATGTTGTAAGTGCCAAATCGATAATCTGACCCAAAATAGCGTTCATTGTTTTGGGTAGTAGTTTGCCAACCAATAATGGTAGTAGAATTATACCCTGCAGTTAAAGTTGGATACAACTTACTTTTTTCTAATTGATTTTGCTGTTCCGACTTTTTGATATTTTTTTCTTGCAATTTCAATAAAGGCGTTTCGCTTAATGATAGCAAATCAGGCATTTGATTAATTGAAATCATATTATTGTCTGCCGAAGGCTCATAGATTTCTTTTGTATTCAAAATAACATTGAATTGATTTAGCAAATTTTGATAACCTGTATTCAAAGATAGAAGTTGATTATTGATTTGCGCCAATTGATTTTCAGCCGTAATTTTTTCCAAAACATCCGAATTTCCAGCTGCATATCTTTGTTTCGACTTATTTACAAAAATGCTATATATACTATCTGCCCCAGACAACAACTTTCTTTTCTCTTGCAAAATTAATAAATGATAGAAGTATTTTTTTAAAGTCGATTTTAACTCAATTTCTTTTTGAACTTTATTCAACAAGCTTATATCAATATTGGATTGATTAATGGCGCCTTGAAATTTATAAACAGTCGGGAATTGAATCGTTTGAGAAATATTGAATTGATTATCCTTATTATAGCTATTTATTTGCCCATAGCCATAATTCAAAGCCGTTTTTTCAATATCAACATTACTCTTTTTTAATGCCTGATAATATTTCAATTCCGCATCGGCTACTTTTCCATAAATATTGTTGGCTAAGGCGCTATCCATTGCAGCTTGTAAATTTATTTTAGTTTGTGACATCGCACTAAACGGGAATAAACAAAAAGCAATCGCGATGAACAACAATTTTTTAGGCTTCTTATAAAACCCTAACCCTTTTTCAAATAATATATACATAACTGGTAATACAAATAAAGTTAGCATAGTTGAAATGATTAATCCTCCAATGACTACAGTAGCCAAAGGTTTTTGAACTTCGCCACCAGCACCTGTGCTTATTGCCATTGGGATAAAACCAAGTGCAGGCACTAAGGCAGTCATTAAAACAGCACGTAATTTAGATTTAGTCGCATGAATGACAATTCTTTTAACGTCCTCCCATCCTTCCGCTTTTAGTCGATTAAACTCAGTAACTAGTAGTATACCATTTAAAACCGCTACACCAAACAAAGCAATAAAACCAACGCCGGCGGAAATACTAAACGGCATATCCCTTAACCACAATGCTATGATTCCACCCATCGCAGACAAAGGAATTGCTGTATAAATTAATAATCCTTGCTTCACTGATCCGAAGGCAAAATATAGCAATAAGAATATTAACAATAAAGCAATAGGAACAACAATGCTTAACCTATTTTTAGCTGCCGTCATATTTTCAAAAGAGCCCCCATAAACAATAGTATAACCTCTTTGCAAGTTCAATTGTTTATTGATTTTTTGCTGTAATTCTTTCATAATGGTTTGAACATCTCTTCCATTTACATTAAATCCAACAATAATTCTACGTTTAGTGTTTTCTCTTTGTATTTGATTGACCCCCTCGATTTGCTCAATACTAGCAACTGCCGATAAAGGAATTTGCAACCCTCTTTCATTCGTGATGGATAAGTTTTGAATGTCTTCCATATTCTTTCTGGCTTCACCATCCAAGCGTACTACCATATCAAACCTTTTTTCTTCCTCATATACTTGCCCAGCAATTTGTCCAGCAAAGGCGCTATTAACAACCCTATTTACATCTGATACATTCAAGCCATATTTTGCCATACCATCGCGATTGTATTTAATAACTACTTGTGGCATACCCGTAACTTTTTCTTCATAAATATTAACAGCCCCGTCAACTGTTTGAATAATGTTATTTAAAGCAGTTGCATATTTTGTCAATGAATCAAGGTTCTCTCCAAAAATCTTACAAACCACGTCTTGTCGCGCACCGGTCATCAATTCATTGAAACGCATTTGAACAGGAAATTGAAAACCAACACTAATACCTGGTACTTGTTCTAATACATTGGTCATTTTCATACTCAATTCACTAAATGATTTTGCAGAAGTCCATTCTGATTTGTCTTTTAAAATAACCATCATATCTCCTGCCTCAAATGGCATAGGGTCAGTAGGAATTTCAGCACTACCAATTTTGGTGACTACTTTTTGCACCTCTGGAAAATTTTGCATTAATAACTTTGCCGCCTTTTGTGTTGACTCAATCGTGTTATTAAGATTACTTCCTGTTAATACCCTTGTTTCAACTGCGAAATCACCCTCTTCCAATTGAGGTATAAACTCACCTCCCATATTTAATAACAGTATCATTGAAATGGTAAATAAAGTAACAGTTGATAAAATTACCGCCTTTGGATAATCTAAAACTTTATTTAAAAAAGGCTGATACCTCCTTTCCAAAAATCGTATAAACTTATCCGTTATAGTGTCTTTATGATTTAATTTTTTATTCAAGCACAAAGCTGCCATCATTGGGACGTAAGTAATAGAAAGAATAAAAGCACCAAGTATTGCAAATGCAATCGTATAGGCCATTGGCTTAAACATTTTACCTTCAATACCTTGTAAAGAAAGTATTGGAATGTAAACGATTAATATAATTATTTGACTAAACACAGCGGACTTAATCATGGACCCAGTGGAGGTGCCCACTTCTCTATCCATATCCTCCTGATTAACATTTGTTAGGGACCTAAAATGTTTGGAATGAACAAATCGATGTAAAATAGCTTCAATCACAATAACTGATCCGTCAACAATTAATCCAAAATCAATAGCCCCCAACGACATTAAATTTCCTCCAACACCAAATTGATTCATCAAAATAACTGCAAATAACATAGCCAATGGGATAACAGAGGAAACAATTAATCCTGCGCGTAAATTACCCAGGAAAAACACCAATACAAATATTACAATCAATGCGCCTTCCAATAGATTCGTCTCTACCGTCTTAATAGCATTGTTAACCATTTTTGTTCTATCCAAGAAAGGTTCTATCACCACGCCTTCAGGTAACATTTTTTGTATCTCCGCTATTTTTTCTTTTACTCTTTTTACAACCAAAGATGAATTTTCACCTTTTAGCATCATTACAACAGCACCTGCAACTTCTCCTTGATCATTAAAAGTCATTGCACCATACCTAATGGCAGCTCCATATTGAACTTTAGCCAAGTCTCTGATTAATAATGGTGTCCCATTACTTAACACCTTTACAACGATTTTATTGATATCTTCTAAATTAGCTGTCAACCCTTCACTGCGTATATATAAAACTGTTGGCCCTTTTTCAATATAGGCGCCTCCTGTATTTTGATTATTTTTTTCCAACGCTGAAAAAATATCAGAAATGGTTAGTCCAAATGCTTTTAACTGATCTTGCTTAACGGCAATTTCATACTGTTTTAATTTACCTCCAAAGCTGGAAACTTCGGCAACACCTGGTGTTCCAATTAATTGCCTTCTTACAATCCAATCCTGTATAGTTCTTAACTGCATGGCATCAAACTTACCCTCATATCCTTTCAAGGGCCTAACAACATATTGATAAATTTCTCCGAGTCCAGTGGAAACTGGTGCCAATTCAGGCGAACCTATTCCATCAGGAATATCTTTTTGAACAGTTTGTAGCTTCTCAGTAATTTGTTGCCTTGCCCAATAAATATCAACCTTGTCTTCAAATACAATGGTGATTAAGGATAAGCCGAAACGAGAAAAGCTTCGAATTTGTTTGGTTCCGGGTATGCTACTACATGCCTGCTCAATTGGAAATGTAACCAACCTTTCAATATCAGTAGCACCTAATGAAGGAGAAACAGTTATTACCTGCACTTGATTATCAGTAATATCAGGCACTGCATCAATAGGAAGTTGTGTTACTTCATAAATACCCCAACCCACTAAGGCTAGTACAAATAAACCAATGATTAACTTATTCTTAATGGAATAAGCAATGATTTTATTTAACATAAAAATCTATTATTCAAATAATGATGAAATGAAGCACATGGTGCTTATATAAAAATCAACAATTAACTATGCGCGCGGAGGCTGGAAAATATTTCCATGATTCAATGATGCATAATCACCCTCATTAAAAATGCGAAATTGTTGATTAGACTCGAAAAAGATAGCCGCTACAAATGGCTGTTTCGATGAAAATAAGGTTACAAAATTTAATAAAGAAACGGTGCGATTGGAAGTCTTAAAGGGCAATTGCATGTCTTGTTGATAATCACTATCATAAGTTTGATTATCAAAATAATGCATATCTATAAATTTTGAAAAGCTAATCCCTTTATCAAATTGTTGATGCGTTTGATAGTGCTCAAATAAATAAGGCAGTTTCATTAATTGATATGCCTCAGTTGCACCAAGCAAATACAAGGAAATTAAAAATATGACAATAACTCTTTTCACTCTTTAAAGTTACTGAATTTTACGTTTTACCATTAATATCTCCCTTAAAAGCATAAAAAAACCTCCCAAAACTGGGAGGTTTAAGCCATTATTTGGTTGAATTACTGCTTTTTAGTCTTACGATCATATTGGCAGCACTCATCTAATTTTTTATACGCTTCCTGACTTGCTTCCTTGTGCTCAGTGTCATAACCAGCTCCCGCAATAGCGGTCTCAATTTTATCAGTATTAGTTTTACTTGCATCAAAGCTCACTGTCAATAATTTGGTAACCTTATCCCAGCTTGCAGTAGTTGCTCCGGCATCCTTGGCCGCTTTTTCAATATGCTTTTTACACATTCCACAATTCCCTGACACTTTAATTTTTGTTGGGGCTTGGGCAAAAGTGAAAATACTAAATGTCAAAAAAGACAAACATAGTAACATTGATTTTTTCATAAAATAAAATTTTAGCTATCTAATATATTAATAATTACTTTTTAATTA
>Ga0114975_10001545_pt1 | contig 16335 bp, 8 predicted proteins | sample S_130626_EF_Meta_FD_87031 | JGI IMG/M metagenome (GOLD analysis project Ga0114975, IMG submission 87031) | Freshwater microbial communities from Lake Simoncouche, Canada to study carbon cycling - S_130626_EF_MetaG | ecosystem: Environmental > Aquatic > Freshwater > Lake | place: Lake...
GATAGAAGAATGAAAAACTGGATCACTGGATCTGTTGGAGGTGCTTACACTTCTGATCTTGATGCAATGCAAGTACACTTCTTATCTGAAAGATGTTTAGTTACACAAGCTGCTAACAATTTCGTATTGTTCACTGCATCAGTGTAAAAATATGGTGATATTACCCTCGTTGAATTGACGGGGGTAATTATTACCTTTTAAAAATTTATTAAATTATATTATATTATGGCAACACCAATTAAAAAACAAACCGCACCAATTAGTGCAAAATCACAAACTACTACGCAAGACGTTGATATGGTTAATGAAATAGAAGTTAACGAACCTACTCAAGTGTTTGATGAAAAAAAATATGCAAAAAAAGATTCTAAACCTGTTTGGGAGATAAAAGACAGAACCTATATGATAGCGGACAGTCATTCACCAATAACATATACATTACAGGGTAAACACACTGGTAGATACCCACTTATATGGTTTGACAAAGAAACAGGTCAACAAGAAGAATTAAGATATGCAACAAATCAAAATTCACCTTTAGTTAGTCAACAAAAAGGACAAGTAACATTAGGACATATCATCTTTGAAGAAGGTATTTTAAATGTTCCAAAAGAAAAACAAAATTTACAAAAACTATTATCTATATATCACCCTGGTTTAGGTTCTAAATATACAGAATTTGATCCTGCTTTTGAAGCTGAAGATGATTTAGATTACTTAGAATTAGAAGCTGATGCAATGAATCTTGCTTTCCAAATGGATATTGACGAAGCAGAAGCAATTGTACGTGTAGAAGTTGGTTCTAGAGTCAATAAGATGAGTTCTAAGGAGATAAAAAGAGATTTAGTATTGTTTGCTAGAAGAAATCCTAGTTTGTTCTTAGAATTAGCTAATGACGACAATGTTCAACTTAGAAATTTAGCAATTAGAGCTACTGAAGCAAACATTATAAAACTATCACAAGATCAAAGAACATTCTTATGGGGTGAAAATGATAGAAAATTAATGACAGTTCCATTTGATGAAAATCCATATTCAGCAATGGCGGCATTCTTTAAGACAGATGAAGGTATTTTAGTCTTCAGATCGATAGAGAAAAAATTAAAATAACATGTAATATTAGTATGTATAGGCGGTAGCTCTCAGTTATCGCCTTAATACTATAATAAATATACAATATGGCAGTAAATGTGAATACAGTTTATAGAACTGTTTTATTAATTCTTAATAAAGAGCAAAGAGGTTATTTAACTCCAGATGAGTTTAATAGAACTGCTGCTCAAGTTCAACTTGAAATCTTTAATGAATACTTTGAAGATTTAAATCAACAATTACGAGTTCCTGGAAATGACAGTGAATATAGTGATCGTATAAAAAACTTAGAAGAAAAGATAGCCATATTTCAAGAATCTGCTCCATGTACTTACACAAGTGGAGTATTTAATATAACTATACCTGCACTAACACCTCAACCTGAGTTATACAAATTAGGTACTGTTATATATAAAGATGAAAAAGAAGTTCAATACGTTCAACCAAATGAATTACTAGAACTTAACCTATCACCAATTACAAAACCTTCAACATATTGGCCAGTATATACTTATAAAGATTTTAATATTAAAGTATATCCAGCAACTATTACAGGTAATGGTGTAATATCTTGTACTTATTTAAGAAAACCTTATGATCCAAGATGGGGTTTTACAACTACAGCACCTAATTATCAGTACGTATATAATCCAGCACAGTATGATCCAATAGGAACACCAACTGGTTCTCAAAACTTTGACTTACATCCTACAGAACAAACTAATATTATAATTAAAATATTACTTTATTCAGGTGTAATTATAAAAGATCCACAGATTGTACAAGCAGCTGCTCAACAAATACAAACTGAAAACGTTAACTCAAAAAGCTAATAACACATGCCAATTCCAAATAACGGTTTAATAACCGAAACAAATAGACAATATTACGAAGGTGCTCAAGGGTTTATTGGAGATGGTACAACACTATCTTTCTTAACAACCTTTAACACAGATTTAATATTTGGTAGTGAAGATCCAAATGCTATTGACTATGCTTTAAATAATTATAAATTATATAGTAGTTTTACTGGATTTCCAAGTACCTTTACTGAAGTAATAGCAAACTATTCTGTTATTGATAATGCTATTGTTTTTACCGCTGGAAACGCTCCAATTCCTGGAGAGTATATAGTTGTTCAGTTAAAAATATTAGACGGTGGTAATTACGGAGATCCAAATGTACCTGGAAGTTATGCTTATGGTAATACAGTTGAAGAGAATTATGGTAGTTATGCTTACACATCTTTAAACGATGTTGTTAATAACTTTATGGTTGGATACGTTGGTACTGGAAAATTAATAAACTCCGTTAAAAGAACTGACGTTATATTCCATGCTAAAAGAAGTATGCAAGAATTTAGTTATGATACTTTAAAAAGTATTCATTCTATGGAATTAAATGTACCACATAGTTTAAGCATTGTGCTACCACAAGACTATGTTAATTATGTTAAAATTTCATGGATAGATTACCAAGGTGTTAAACATCCTATTTATCCTACAAATAATCTTACTATAGATCCTTATGAAAATCCAGTTCAAGACACTAGAGGAGTTCCTATTCAGGATAATTTTGGTGACAATATTGAAGGTGATTCTTTAACAGAAGAAAGATGGAAAAGAAATAATATTGGACCTATAACATTTGACGCTCAAAACTTTGTTGGCGATTGGTATAATGGAGATATGTGGGTTCAAAGTGCTTGGTATGGTAGAAGATATGGAATAGATCCTCAGTTTGCTAATATAAATGGTTATTTTACAATAAACGATAGAGAAGGTAAAATATCTTTTAGTAGTGATTTAATCGGTAGATTAATAGTATTAGAATATATATCAGATGGTTTAGCTTATGATTTAGATTCAAGAGTACCTAAATTAGCAGAAGAGGCAATGTATGCTTATATATTACATGCTATAATTTCTACTAGAGCAAATCAACCTGAATATGTAGTACAAAGATTAAAACAAGAAAAAAGTGCTAAATTAAGAAACACTAAGATTAGATTATCTAATATTAAATTAGAAGAAATAACTCAAGTATTAAGAGGACAATCCAAGTGGATTAAACACTAAAAAATATGGCAGAAGTAAAAAATAGTTTTCTACAATCCAAAATGAATAAAGATCTAGATGATAGACTTATTCCTAACGGAGAATATAGAGACGCTTTAAATATATCAGTAGGTAAAGCAGAAGACAAAGACGTTGGAGCGCTAGAAGCTGTTCTTGGTAATGATCTTGCTGCTGATACTGGAAATAATAATTTAGTTTGCATAGGTCAAGTTGCTGATAATCAAAACAATAGAATATTTTATTTTTGGACAGACTATACCGACACTTTTAATACTTTAATACCTCCTATTTCCGCAGACATGCGTATTACTGTTTACGATCTTAATTCAAGTCCTCCATTAAAAACTTTAGTTTCTGGACCTTTTTTAAATTTCGCTACAAATCCACAATATAGAATATTAGGAGCAAATGTTTTAGAAAATTTATTGTTTTGGACTGATAATAGAAATCAACCTAGAAAAATAAATATATCAAGTGCTATTACAAATCCAAGTTATTATACAGATGAAGTACAAATATCTGTAGCAAAATATGCACCTGTATCACCAATGAATGTTTATCTAGATATACCTGTTACAACAACAAGTGTATCTAGTAATCCTACAACTCAATCTGTATCTTTCACTGTTTCTGCTGCAGATTTTGCATTGTTACATGTTGGAATGCAACTGATAACAAATCTATCTACTCCAGCATTAACATTAAACAACTATGCCGTAATAACAGAACTAACTAACGTTGGTGCTGTTTATACTGTTATAGTCTCTGTTCCTGTGGCAACTACAATTCCACTAGGTTCTGTTTTACATTTTTATGGAACATCTATGACAGATAAAGCAGACGAATTAAACTGGCCTGGAGATCCAAATTATTTAAAAGACAAGTACGTAAGATTTAGTTATAGATACAAGTTTGATGACGGAGAATATTCTTTAATGGCTCCTTTTACTCAAATAATGTTTATACCAAATCAAAATGGTTATTTTTTAAGTGGAGATGAAGATGCTGCATATAGAAGTACTATAGTATCTTGGATGGAAAATTTTATAAATAATATAGAATTGCATGTAGAATTACCTGATACTGGTAATAATATAGAAAATTCATATAAAATAAAAAGTATAGATATTCTATATAAAGAATCGGATGCTCTTGCTATAAAAGTATTAGAAACTATTAGTGTAAACGAAATAAAACTACAAGCAACTTCAACAAATAATTATACTTATACTTATAGATCACAAAAACCATACAAAACATTACCAGAATCTCAAACCGTTAGAGTATACGATAAAGTTCCAGTTAGAGCAAGAGCTCAAGAAATAGTTGGTAATAGAGTTGTATATGGTAATTTTATAAGTAAAAGCACTCCTCCTGCTGCTATAGATTATAATCTAGCCGTAACTAAAAAGACTGATTCTTTTACTAGTTGGGCAGAATATCCTAATCATACATTAAAACAAAATAGAAATTATCAAGCAGGTATAGTTTTATCTGATAAATTTGGAAGACAATCAACAGTTATATTATCTTCTAATGACATTGGAAAAACAGCGGCTGGAGTTAATTTAGTTGGATCAACATTATATTCTCCATATTATGTTCAAAGTTCTAATTTAAATGTTAAAGAATGGAGAGGTAACACTTTGGCTATGGTTATTAATTCACCAATAGTATCTTCTATAAATGAAGGAGCTGGAACACCTGGTCTATATGCTATAGTTTCTGGTGTTAATGGACAAACAGGTAATGGTTTTGCAATATCTTCTGGATATATAGTTGGTGGTACACAATATTACTACGTTTTACAAACTGGTACCTCTCAAACCAATGTACCTGCTTTAGGTACTTACTTAAGAGGAAAATATACAGACTATGTGAAAGTAATAGATGTTGATGGACATGTAACTTGTGATGGTGTTATTAGTGATATTTATATCTTTAGTGGATCAACTACTCCACCTGATATTAAATATGCTTATGATTTAAATCAACCAGGTTGGTATTCATATAAAATAGTAGTAAGACAACAACAACAAGAATATTATAATGTTTATCTACCAGGATTTCTTAACGGTTATCCAATGTTTCAAACTACTTCTACAGGAGGTACAAATCCTACTATATTTCCTTCAAACGAAGTAGATAAAACAGCTCATACTGTTTTGTTAAATGATAATATAAATAAAATACCTAGAGATTTAACAGAGGTTGGTCCAGATCAAAAACAATATAGAAGTAGTGTTGAATTATTTGGTAGAGTAGAAAACCTATTAGAAGCAACTATAACCAGTAATAAACAATATTACCCAGCTAAGAAAGCAGATGTGGCATCTACTATTGCATCGTCAGCAGATTTAAATTTTTTAGTAACAAATACTCCTGATAATATTGATGGAACTGCTTCTAATAATTTTTACCAATTAAGTACTAGTCCTATTATTGCTAGAATATCTACAGTAAATAAAATAGGTGTTATAGCTAGTGATCTTCCTGCTGCTGCACCTCCAAATGTTTTACAAACAATGAATCCTTTTTTAAGTATTTATGAAACAGCGCCGGTTGTTTCTTTACTTGATATATTTTGGGAGACATCATCTTCAGGTTTAATATCTGATTTGAATGCAGACGTATTAACTGGTAGTGATATTGCGATAGGTTTTGATAACTTAATATTTGAACATAATGAGTTTCAAGAACCTAGTGGAATATTAGGTCCTTTAGATTATGGAGATCAAGATTCCCCGTATATAACTGGATATTTTTCTCCTATAAATAGTTTAGGATTACCAATAAATATAGATAGTATGTCTATGACTGTTTACGACTTAACCGGAATAAATAGAAGTGGTGATTTTGAATTAATTAGAGTACCAACATTACCACCTACTCCAGAATCAGGTAAATTTGCTATTAAAATTATAAATCCATTTGTATTTTTAATAAACTCAATTCAAAAAGAAAGTTATATATTTACATTTAATATAATAGACACTACTAATGGTAACGCAACTTTAACTGCTGTAAATAGTTTAAACAACTCTTTACCAGTAATAAGTTATCCTACTTATCAAGATCCAGTAGAAGTGTTCTATATTAACGACTTGATAGTTGGACCTATAATATCTTGTGCTGGAATAAACGGAGCTCCTACTATACCTGCAGATCTTACTTTTAATAAACAACAATTACAATGGTCTGTGTCTAGTTTAACGCTAGATTTTTCAACTTATTTTAGTATAGATCCAGTGACAGGAGTTATTAGTTTAAATAATATAACAGTACCAGTTGGTATTGATTTTGATGTGGCTATTACACTTACAGACGCATATAACTTTGCTACAAGTACTCCAGGTACTGGTTCTTTGTCTGCAACTAGAAATATAATAATAAATGTACCGGCTAGTGCTGATTTCTGTTCTGATTGGATAAGTGGCGTTACTACTGGTCCTGGTCCTGAATTTGATTATGGTAATTTTATTCGTGGAAAATTTAATTTTTGGAGAATGTTTGGACCTGGTGAAACTATAGACGTTGCTAATACTAATGTAGAAATATTTAGTTATAGTGCTATTGGTGGTGGTATTTATAGTCCACCTCCTGGTCAAAATCAACTTACTTTTTCTTCTAGCAATTTTGAGGGTACTTTTGCTTTTACAGCAAATCAAGGTCAAACAGATTTTAATCCTGCAGACCAATTAGAATTGTCAGGTAGTATTAGTGTGTTACCTTCTGGAAGAACTATACCAATAGATTTACAAAGTCAATATACAGGTGTTCCTACTACGTTTACATCTAGATCAGAGACATGCAATATTGCTCCTAATCCTTATATTCCTCCAGTACCTCCTAGTACTAATAATAAAAAATGGAAATTAACAAATGATAATTTAACAACTAGTATTAGATGGCAGGCGTTAACTTCTAATGCAGGAGCAGTTATAGGAGGTATATTAACTCCAGGTAATTTTGTAGGTAGTACATTCTACGGAGGAACTTATACATGCATAAGAGATAACACTTTAAGTTACGGAACAGGTGGAACTGCAATTATCGCCAATTGTTAGTAATAATATTAAAAAACAAGTAATTATTAAATATGTCAGCTACTATAGAAATAAAATATTATAATTCATTTTGGTTAAAGAAAATGGCTACTATTGTTGCTGTTAGTGATGTAGAACCTGGTTCTTCACCACCGATACCAAATACTGCTCCTACGGTTGGTAATCAAACTCCAGGTAATAATACTTTACGTATTATAAACGCTGATGCTGTTTCTGTTGGTATAGGACAAGAAGTAAGTTATACTTTATCCGGTGTTTTATATAAATACACTATAATAAAAAAAGATACAGGAGGTGTTAATACAACTTTAACGTTATCTACTCCTATTACCGTTACAGTACCTGTAGCAACTATACTTACTTTTGGAAAAATAATAAACAATGCATGGTTACCTAGTCGTTATGCGACTACAGTAGATAGAGATTGGTATATAGAAGAAGCAAGAATTAGAGGTGGATATGACAATACATCTGTAGACTTTGGTGTTAAAGCTTATATAGTAGACGATTCTCCTAATAGAGAAAAACTAATAAGTACATTAATATATTCTGGAGTATTTAATTCAAAGACAGGAGTAAATAATACTAATCAATTTTCTGTAGCAGATGATATTACTAGAACAGTAGATCCTGCTCAAGGTTCAATACAGAAACTATATGCAGAAGATACTAACTTAATTATATTTCAAGAATTAAAAGTTAGTAGAGCATTGATAGACAAAGATGCTGTTTATTCTGCAGAAGGTCAACCAATGACAACTTCTGGAACACAAGTAATAGGTCAGATTCAATCTTATGCTGGTAACTATGGTATAGGTTCACATCCTGAAAGTTTTGCTGTATATGGATATAGAAAGTATTTTACAGACAATTATCAGAATGTTGTATTGCGTTTATCACAAGACGGTATAACAGAAATATCTGCTTATGGAATGCTTGACTATTTTAGAGATCAATTATCAAATCCTAGTTTAGTAAATGGATACGTTTACGGAATGTGGGACATGCATAATAAACAATATGTAGTATCTATTCAACCAACGTCAGGAGAAAATGCAACACTTTCCTTTGATGAGGAATCTAATGGTTGGACAAGTTTCTTTAGTTATATACCTAATTTTGGAATAAGTTTAAGAAATAATTTCTATACTATTAATGAAGGTAAAATATGGAAACATTATATAAATTCTGTTCCTAAAGCAACATTTTATAACAATTTTTATAAATCAAGCGTAACACTTGTATTTAATCCTAACGTCTCTGTTTCTAAATCATTTTTAACAATTAATTATGAAGGAACACAGAATTGGGGTTTAACTAATTTTTATACAGAAACAGATACTTCTGCTATCGTACAACAATATTTCTTTCCTTCTACTTTATCTGGTTTAGAAGATCAATTGTTTCAAAACAAGTTTAAAAAGAAAGAAAATAAATACTTTGCTAATATTTTAAATATAAGTGCCGTGCAAAGAGGAGAAGTAGAATGGGGTCAATCTATATCAGGTATTAAAGGTTTTTATTCTACAGCAACTTTTACAACTGACAACGCCACTGTAGATGCGAATTTAAATGAAAAGGCAGAACTATATGCGGTATCTGCTGAGTACGTAGAATCATCATATTAAATTAAATTAAATGGAATTAAAAATAAGAGAATTAAGAGAATCAGACTGGGAAACGTTAGTTAGTTGGTGGTCATCATGGGAAGAATGGAAAACACATCCTCCTAAAGAAATACTACCAATGAATGGAACAGGTGGTTTAATAATTGAAAGTGATGGACAACCTATAATTGCTGGTTTCTTATATTTAACAAATTCAAAAATTGCTTGGTTGGAGTGGATAATATCTGACAAAAACTATAGAAACGAAAATAAAAAAGAAGCATTAGAATTACTAATAAATTCATTAGAATCTATTGCTAAAACAACCGGCGCTGAAATGATATTCAGTGTTGGTAAAAATAAAAGCGTATTAAACGCACATAAAAGATTAGGTTATACGATAGACGAAGATCCTTCGTACGAAATTTCAAAAAAAATATAATAATATGGCAGTAGTAACAGCATGCGTAGGAGCAGCAGTAGTGATCGGTGGATCTATGGTTGCTTCACATCAAGCAGGTCAAGCGGCAAAAGGTTTTGCAAATGAAGCAGATAGAAAAGCTTGGGAAATAGCTAATCTAGAAGCTAATAGACAGGCAATTCCAAATCCTTATGCAAATTTTAGAGATCTTAGTGATATAGCTAAAGATCTTAGTGGAAACATGTCTAATGCTTATGCTAATTTAGGTGTAGCAACTCAAGCTGCTGAATTTCAAGCAGAGCAAGCTGATATATCTTTAGCAAACACATTAGATACATTAAGAGCTACTGGAGCAAGCGCTGGTGGCGCAACTGCTTTAGCGCAAGCTGCGTTACAAAGTAAGAAAAGTGTTTCTGCTAGTATTGAACAACAAGAAGCTCAAAATGAGAAATTAAAAGCTCAAGGAGCAGCAGATCTTCAAAACAGACAAAACGACGAACAAAAAAGACTTCAAAATGCTAAATTCCAAGAAGCTCAAAGAATGCAAACCGCAGGTGCTGAAGGTATTAAATTCCAGTATGGTGAACAAGAATCTAGAGATATTGCAAAATTAAATAGGTTGTCAGGACAACAAGCTCAAGCACAAGCTAATCAAGCTGGCGCTCAAGCTGCTCAGGCAGGAGCAATATCAGCTGGTGTTGGAGCAATTGGTAATATAGCTGGAGCAGCAATTGGTGCTTCAGACAAAAAACTTAAGAAAAATATAAACAAAATAGGTGTTTCACCTAGTGGAATAAATATATATTCTTTTGAATACATAGATAATAAGTTTGGCAACGGAATTTGGCAAGGTGTATTATCAGATGAGGTTCCAAGTATTGCAGTTGTAAAACACGAAGATGGTTATGACATGGTAAATTATTCTTTAATTGACGTAGAATTTAAACAACTATAATTATGGGATATTATGATAATCCTCCAATAATCGACTTTAGTAAAGGTTATGATTATTCTCAAGGTATACTAAACGCTTCTAATGCTTTTGTTCAAGGAATGAATGCTAGAGCAGACAGAAAACGTCAAGAAGAACAACAACAAGAATTAACTATTAAAAGATTACAAGAAAGAAAATATGAAGTAGATCTTGCTTACAATGATAAACTGTCTGATTGGTCTGGAAAACAAAAAAATACTAACACAGAAGTAGACAATCAAATATATGGTATAGTTCAAGAAGCTATAACAACAGCTGCTGATAATAGAATAAGATTATTAAACGAAACAAATCCAGCAAAAAGACAAGAGTATTTACAATCTATTAGAGATGCCGATGCTCTTATGACTAATACGGGTCAGTTTGCTAAAGTATTAGCTGGTCAAGTAGCAACATGGAGATTAAATACACCTGCTATAAAAGTAGGTGAAATTGGTGGTAATGTTGTAAATGGTAAAGACGCTAAAGAAATACTAGACAATACTGCTGTTCTAGAAGTCTTAGGTGGTATGGATAAAGATTATACTGATACTAAAATAGATGTACAAAGAAATGGAGATAGTATTGTATTAAATGTTTCTGGAAAAAGAAAAGACGGAACAGCTTTTAGTATGCCTATAAATTCTAAAGTGTTTAATACCGCAGATCAAGATGCTAATAACGGTTTTTTATTAAGTGTAGAAAGTGATGATACTTTTATTAAACAAGCTAAAGAAGTTGTTTTTGATGAAAAAGGTAAAGATATTATACCAGGTTTATTATCTCAAACACATTACACCTTTGACTTAAATAGTAAAGGAAATTCAGACGCTAAAGGTAGTGGAGACGTATATCAAATAAAAGATGGTAGAATGCTTCAAGAGGATGCTATAAAAAAAGAAATAAAGAAAAAAGCAGAAGTAACAGCTACTGGATTAATAGCTGCCGCTGGAAGTAAACCTGCAACTTTAAGAACTTACATTAATTATACATTAAAAAAAGGTCCAGAATTTTATGATAAAAATTTTGCGACAATAAAAGATCCAACCGCTCAAACAGAAGCATTAACTCAAATGTTAACAGATCATGCTTGGGGTAAAATGACTAGAGAGCTTGAAAGTTCTACTGTTGATGGTAAAAAAGTATACTGGGCACCAGATCCTAACATTAGTATTAAAGGTAAAGAAAGTAACGCAGGAAAAGATAAAGAAGAACAAGAACCTACTTATTTAACTGAATACTATGATAATTTAATTAACGGTTACAAACCTCAACCAGGTGAACAAGTTAATGGAGCTAAAGCAGCTTATAGAACTAGAACTGGTTTAGTTAGTACTTTAAATGATCTATCAGGTAAAGTAGATAGATTTATAACTAGAGAAGATCTTGAAAAACAATACGGTAATGCTCCTTATAAATCAGGAAACTTTGATACTGGACTTACAATATCAGAAGCTATAGCTAAAGGTAAACTAAAAGGTAATGTAAAAGATTTTGTTAAAAAGATCTATGGAGATAGTTATATTTATTCTAAAGAAGGAGAAGGAAGTTATAAAGCTGTAAAAAACTATAATTTTAATAGTGCTACAGATAGAATTAAATTAGCTTTAAATTATACTGCTAATACTGGAGAAAGAAAAGCGTTACAAAGTAAATTAAAAGACGCTAGATTAGCTGATTGGTTTACAAATAATCCACAAAAAGCTGGAGAGTCAGAAGAAGCATACATTAATAGAGCAAGAAAAAATAATTAAATATAACACATGGAAGAAATATATATTTTATCAGACGGATCAAAAGTAGATTTATCTGGTTATTCACAAACAGATAGATTAACGTTTTTAGTAAAAAATCCAGGTGCAAAAAAGATAAAAGGCGGTGCGAAGAGTGCGAACGTAACGCCGAAAAAAAATCAAGCACAAACAAACGTTACGGGATCCAAATCAACAACTGGTTCTTCGGCTTCTGTAACTAAGTATAGATTACCAGACGATAACGATTTTGAAACAATGCAGAAGAAAGGACTAGTTGCTCCTCCTTCTGCACAACAAAGTACTTATTCAGATACTTCGGAAGATTTATATGATGAAACATGGTCACCGTATGACAAACCAAATAAAAAACCTAGAACTATTACCTATGGTGAATTTAAACCTCCTGGTTCTAGAGTATCAGTTCCACTAACAGTAAAATTAGATGGTAATTATGATAAACTTAAAAAGTTTGTAGAAAATTATAGAGACAATCCAATAACTGGACAGTTAGGTGAAGGTAGTAAAAATCAATTAAAAAAAATAAATCAACAGATTCAAAAAACTGATTCTGAACTTTTACATCCTTATTTATTTTACTCTTCTAAAAACCAACAACAACAAGACACTTTTCTACAAGACAATTATAATACTAAAGAACTAGAAGCTTTAGGAATAAATATAGATGACTTTGATGGTTATATAAACAAAAAAGGTTATAAAACCGACTTCTTAGATAAACAAGCAAAAGGTTTATACGAGGGACAGGGTAGAAGTGCTTGGAGTGGTTACGATATAGGTTTGGCTAAGGAATTAGCTAAAAAGAAACTACTTAACATGTACATGGAAGACATGCAAAGACGTGACTTTACTAGACAAGACTTGAATCAAGAGATAGAAATGATTTCTGGTTTTAGAGATAAAAAAGAAATAGTAAGAAACGAGTTGTTTAATAAAAACGGAATTGCTGATTATGTTGAAAAAAACTTTCCTATAATAACTCAAAAACTAAAAGACAGAGACAAAGAAAATGCTAAGATATACGAAGAGTCTAAAAAAGGCGGAACTGACTTTTGGTCTTGGGATACTGCTAGCAAAATGGGTAAAGCTGGTTGGAACGCTATCGCAGATAGAACTACCCAATTAAGTTCTACCATTTTTGGTGCTATCGGTATGGACGAGACCGCTGAAGGTTCTCGTATATTAAATGAAGAAAATCAATTAGTAAGACCAGATGACAGAGGCATTGCCTATGTGTCTGGTAAAACTGTTAAATATAATAATACAAATTATATAGTTGATTCAAAAGGAGAGATCTATGATGCCGATGCTAAAATTCGTGTTACAGATCTTTTCAACGAAGATGCTTATAAAAAATTAGTAGAAGAGTCTAAATATGGTCCAGAAGATTGGACATTTAGTACTCAAGGAGCAGCTGTGCAAACATCTGGAGTAATGGCAGATATGTTATTACAAGCCGCGATGACACGTGGTGTTGGTAGTTTAGGTGCTATTGGAGCAGAAACAAGAGTAGCTTTAAACGCTACAAAACCAACAAGTAGATTTACATCTTTAGTAAATGATACTTCTCAATTATTAAGAAAAGTACCTGTAGAAAGAGCAACTGGTTATTCTATGATTGCTCAAGGTGCTATGGGTTATTCTCAAGGATATGAAGATACTTTGAAAGCGGCAAGAGATAATGGTATAAATGATAAAGATGCGTTTAAACTAGCTACAGTCGCTGCTCAAAGAATGGCTGTATTATATAGTACCACGGGTGTTATAAATCCACAAACACAATTAGTTGAAAATGTATTTGGTTCTAAAAATATAATTAAAAAAGCAATAGAACAATACACTAAAACCGGTGAAAAAGGTTTTATAAAGTACATAGATGATATGATAAAAAGTACTCCTAGAAACTTATTAGAGTTTGCTGAAGAAGGAGGAAAAGAAGTTGTACAAGAAAACACTCAACAAATGGGTGAGATTGGAATAAACAAAATGACTAATGCTGCTGCAGGTCAAAAGATTATGAATGACGTTATGTCTGGCGACGATTTCATGAATACATCTATATTGTCTTTCATATCTTCTGGTTTAATATCAAAAGCAAAATTACCTAGTTTTCACGCTGGAGATCAAGCAATTGATGATTTAACTTCACTTAGTACTTTAGCTAAAAATAGAAAAGAGTTTGATAAAATTGCCGATGGTTTATTAGATAAAAAAGTATTTACTCCAGATCAAATAGAAAATCTTAAAAAAGATGTAAGTATATACGCTAATAACATAAATAAAGTTCCTAAAACTATAACTCCTGACGCGGCAATGCCTATAATGAGGGAGTTAGACAAAATAACTAAATTAACAGATGAAAAACAAACTGTAGATAAAGCTTTTCACCCTCAAATAGATGAAAAGATAGAGTCTATAAGACAAAATATTGTAGGTATACAATACGAAAGCGATGTAAAAGTAAAAAACAAAGCTATTGCAAGTGCTATAAAAAAAGGTATTGTAAAAAATTCATCAATGAAAACTTTTTCTACTACGGCAGAATTAGAAACTTATTTAACTACTGAATTTGATATAGACAAAGCAGAAGCTAAGAAAATGGCAAAAAGAGGTGGTTTCATGTTAGACGAATCTAATTTAAAAAACTACTCTAAAAATCCTGAAAATGTTAAACCTGGTGAAAAACTGTTTATTGTAAACGAAGAAGTAGGAAAAGCATTAGACGCTCCTGAAGTAATACAACATGAGTTTGGACATGGTTTAATATATGAAACAATAAAAAACGATCCAGAAGCTCAAATGTTATTAGGCGTTGCTTTATCTAAAGAGATAATGAAACTACAAGACGCTTCAAACCTTAAGGGAGATGGTCAAACTCCAGTTCCTGAAGCGTTTATTAAAAGATTTGGGAAATACGTAGATTTATATAAAGGACTTATAGCTGAACAAGATGCTAAATTAGAACTTGGAACAATAACGAAACAAGAAAGAGATGCTGCTGTTAATAAATATCTTGGAAATCAATGGGAAGAAATTCTTACATTGTATTCTGATGCTATTAGTAATGGTAGTGTACAATACAACGAAGGTACGTTTTCAAAACTTAAAGATGTAATTAGACAAGTTTTACAATACTTAGGATTAAAAAATATTAAATTTGAATCTGGTAGAGATGTTTATAATTTCATAAGAGATTATAATAAAAGTGTTGAGACTGGTAGTTGGGGTGTTGCGATGAAAAGATTAGGTACTAAAGGTGCCGAAATAAACAAAGAAGCTTTAAGAAAAGAAGTTGGAATGAAAGTTCCAGTTTCAAGATCAACTAATACTAGTTCTGATATTAAATACTCTTTAGATGAAAGAAAGTCATCTGAAAACATTAAAAAAGATGTAAATAAAAATTACGATAAAGAAAAATGGAGCGCTGGAACTAATAGTAGAGGTGAAAACCCTGCTATTGATAGAGTTTTATTTGATATTTTAGGAGAATATGATTATATAATAAAAGGAAAAGCAAGAGCTCTTAGATATGACAAACTTCCTGGTTATACCCAAGACGACTCAGACATGATAGCTGAAACTAAAATAGCTTTAATTCCTCATATTCGTAATTTTAATAAAGAATTTTTAGAAAAAAGAGAAGAATACAAAAAAGAGTTAGAAGATCAAGGTCTAGATCCTAAAAGTCAAGAATTTAAAGACAAAGTAGAAGCACAAGACGAAAAAGGATACAAAGGTAAAAAGGGCGTCGTAAAAGAAAACAACGATTTAAATGCTTGGATAAATTCTCAACTTATTAATAAGATGGGTAATGCACTTAGATCTGGAAACGTAACTACAAAAGTATTTACAGAAGACATAGAAGGTGAAGGATTTAAAGAAACTAGAGTATTATCAGATTTTGCTGGAGACGTTGGTGAAGAATCTACGTTTTTAGATGAATCAGATAATATATTTGATGCTCAACAAGAGTTCGAAGAAGAACAAAATAGACTTGCTGTATTACTTACTGATCCTGTGTTTAGATTTACAGATGAGAATGGTAAACCTTTAAATATAGAAACAGTACCTTTTGGTACTTATGTTACAGAAGTTACAGATCCTACAATTGCTGCTAATAAAAAACTAAAAACAGAAACTGATCCTAATAAAATAATAGATTTAAAAAGACAGTTAAAAGAATTAGAAAGAGGATTAGAACTTCAAAATAAATCAGACTTAACTTACGAAGAAAAAGAAGAACTTAAAGGATTGAAATCTTTTAAATCTTATGATCTTTCTAGCGGAATGATGATAAACACGTTTGAAGCTCTTTCTGTTGAAGA
>Ga0114975_10001546_pt1 | contig 16327 bp, 9 predicted proteins | sample S_130626_EF_Meta_FD_87031 | JGI IMG/M metagenome (GOLD analysis project Ga0114975, IMG submission 87031) | Freshwater microbial communities from Lake Simoncouche, Canada to study carbon cycling - S_130626_EF_MetaG | ecosystem: Environmental > Aquatic > Freshwater > Lake | place: Lake...
CTAAAGCTGAAAAGGTGAGAGGTAGTTTTGAAGCCGCTTATATCGATGCAAATTCAACTTATAATGCCTTTTAACATCTTCGTCTGACATTTATTTCAGGATTGACTCTTTTACCTACGCTGGCATTTATAACTATGACACTTCTAACAATCGTGGTAATGGATTTTTTGCTTACAAGGTTGATAACGGTAAAGTTATTTATAATTTAAGAGCCGAAAATATACAATGGGATACTGCAACAAAAAATTGGCGATTGGTTGAAGTAGTAGAAAGAAAAGTTTTGAGTAATAAAGAAATTGTCACTTCAGCTGTAGAGCTTAGAAAAAACTATCCCTTCAAGCCAGCCGATATTGAAAAAGATAGATACACGAAAGACAAATTAACCACACCCCAATTAATAAGACAAATCAAATTGGAGGAACTCAGGGGGGCTGAAGGACTTAATGAACTCAAAATTGAAAGGTATCGTCGAGATGCATCACCGGTATCGGTATTGTTATTAACCCTAATTGGCGCCATCGTTGCCGGAAAAAAGGTAAGGGGTGGAAGTGGTGCGCATTTGGCGCTAGGCTTTGTTATTGCAGCATTGTTTATTATCACAGATCGCTTTTCAACTATCTTCTCTACAAAGGGAAATTTACCTCCATTATTAGCTGCTTGGATACCCAATATGATTTTTATATGGGTGGTGTATTATTTGTATAAAAAAGCACCTAAATAAGTCAATTTTAGTTAACTTTACGTGCCCTTTTAAAAGGGCATTCATCATAAACTAAAGGTGCATTTATGGAAGCGATTAAGGATTTGTTCAGTGTTAAAGCAACCGCTGCTGGTGCTGAGATAAAGGAAATCATTAAAACACACGGTGATAAAAAAATTGGTGAAGTAACACTGGCACAAGCCTACCAAGGTATGCGAGGTATTACAGGATTAGTTACAGAAACTAGTTTATTAGATGCACAAGAAGGAATTCGTTTTCGCGGATTCTCTATTCCTGAATTACAAGATAAATTACCAAAAGCTCCAGGTGGAGATGAACCTTTACCAGAGGGTTTATTTTATTTAATGATGGTAGGCGAAGTACCTACTGCTGAGGATGTAAAAGAAATCACTAACAACTGGCAAAGACGTAGTCATGTACCATCGCATGTATTTGATGTGATAGATGCATTTCCAGTGAGTGCACACCCAATGACCATGTATGTTGCAGCTGTGATGGCTTTACAAACGGAAAGTAAATTTTCAGCTGAGTATGCTAAAGGAATGAACAAAAAGGATTACTGGCAATATACATATGACGATTCAATGGATTTAATCGCAAGATTGCCAAGAATTGCAGCATATATCTATCGCAGAAAATATAAGAACAACGAACATATTCATCCAAATGGATTATTAGATTGGGCAGGTAACCTTGCTTACATGATGGGCTTTGAGGATGAGAGCACAAAAGAATTAATGCGATTATATATGACCATTCATGCTGATCATGAAGGGGGAAATGTATCAGCACATACCACACACTTAGTAGGTTCTGCATTGAGCGATCCTTATTTAAGTTATGCAGCAGGAATGAACGGATTAGCAGGTCCTTTGCATGGGTTAGCAAACCAGGAAGTAATTAAATGGATTTTTGAAATGCAGGAAGCAATTGGTTCTGATAGTCCAACTAAAGAACAAATTGTGGACTATGTTCAAAAAACATTGGCTTCCGGAAAAGTAGTCCCAGGATATGGTCACGCGGTGTTAAGAAAAACAGATCCTCGTTTTACAGCACAAATGGCATTTGGTAAAAAACATTTACCTGATGATAAATTAGTAAATACTGTTTGGAATATTTATGAAACAGTACCACCTATTTTAGAGTCATTAGGAAAAGTAAAAAATCCTTGGCCTAATGTGGACGCACATAGCGGAGCATTATTGGTGCACTATGGTATCGTTGAATATGAATTTTACACCGTATTATTTGCAGTAAGTCGTGCATTAGGAGTTTTAGCTAGCTTAACTTGGGATAGAGCATTAGGCTTCCCATTAGAGCGTCCTAAATCAGTAACTACCGAAGCGGTTAAGCTTTGGTTGGATGGCAAAGGAGAAATTTAGTAGAAATTACTTTTGAATATTGAAATAGCACCTGTTAATATAGGTGCTATTTTTTTTATATGCCATTTGCGCTTAGCTTTGCACCCTTTAAGGGGAATTAGCTCAGTTGGTAGAGCGCTTGCATGGCATGCAAGAGGTCAGCGGTTCGACCCCGCTATTCTCCACATATGAGTTACAGCAAGTCTTTGGTTTTATTCGGTTTATTTTTCATTCAATTTGGGCAATTAACTGCTCAAAATACCCAGGTGCGTATTAAAGTGGCCGATAAAAATGGTAAACCTTTTAGCATGGCTTTTGTATTGTTCTATCCAAAAACTAAGCCTACTGAAACCTTCAATTTACAAAAGGCAAAAAAAATTACCGTTGACTCTTTAGGTATTGCAGAATTAAATGTAGATACGACTAAAAAATATTTTTTTCGAAGCAGTTGGGTGGGATATCAAATCACGGATACCTTATTTAATTTTTCATTCAAAAATGAACAAACTATTGTTTTAAAAGAAAGCAATTCCATGTTGAATGAAGTGGTGGTTAAATCAAGTAAGCCATTAATTCGTCAGGAGGACGATAAGTCGGTGGTGGATCCGGAGCCTTTAGCTGCTAGCAGTACAAATGCTTTTGAAACAGTTGAAAAAATTCCAGGCATATTTGTTGATCAAGATGGGAATATTTATTTAAATGGTTTATCGCCTGCCGCCGTTCAAATTAATGGCAGAGATTTAAAAATGAGTGCATCCGATATTGCTATACTGTTAAAAAGTTTGCCACCTAATGCGATTCAAAAAATTGAATTAATCAGAACGCCGTCTGCTAAGTATGATGCATCTGGTGGCGGTGGTGTAGTTAATGTGGTGTTGATGAAAGGCATCAAATTAGGCTTAAATGGATCGGTGAATAGTGGCTTTGCACAAGGATTGTATGGGAATCAGTTTATAGGATTTAATTTGGCAAACAATAATGATAAGTTGACCTCATACGTAAATGCGCAGTACAGTAATAACAATGGGTATTCTATTACAACCTCGGACAGGAGTGTGACTTTGGATACTTTGCTTAAACAAAATGCAAGAACCGTTTCTCCCAATACTTCCATAAATCTAGGATATGGTTTTGGTAAAAATGTTGGCAATAAATGGGAGTTGAATTATGATGGTAGAATGAGTCAAAATAAGTCTGAAAATAGCACTATAAATTCATCTATTGTTAAAGTGCTTTCACTTAATAAAAATTTAAGTGAGCTATATTCATTGGTTGAAAATAACGCTTCTAATAAATTTATTAATCAATCCTTTAGAGCAAAATATAAATTAGACACTGTTGGAGGAGAATGGGTAAATGACTTGGCATTTAATTTTTCAAAAAGCAATACTGACCAAATATATAATAATGTGTTGGTAAGCAATAGTAATTTGTCAAGAGGAGATGGGGAATTTGGAAATGACAGAAATTATTTTACATATCAATCTGATATAAAAAAGAAATGGATAGGGCTCACTACAGAAGCGGGTTTGAAGACCTCTACTTTATTATTTAAGAACCGATCTAATTATACAAAGACAATCCAAAATGTCACCAATCCGGATCCATTTAGGACAAATAGTTTTGACTATAAAGAACAAATTAATGCTGCTTATGTACAAGCGTCTAAAACCTGGGGTCCAGTTATTTTAAAAGTGGGTACAAGGTTTGAACAAACTATCATGCAAGGTCATCAATTAGTACCGAAGGATACTACTTTTTCAGTCAATAGAACGGATCCTTTTCCATATGTGTATTTGAGTAGAAAAATACTTAACATCATGCAATATGAACTGCGTGGATTTTTAGTTTACAGAAAAACGATAAGTAGGCCATCCTATGATTATTTAAATCCGTTTGCAAGGTATATTGATCCCTATTTGTACGAAGCAGGGAATCCTAATTTAAGGCCGCAATTCACCACTAATTATGAAGCAAATATTAGTGTAGATGATAAGCCTTTATTTGCATATGGTATCAATGAAACGAAAGATATTTTCACGAATGTAGTATATCAGTCACCAACAAATAAACAAATTAGTTATCGTACCTATGATAACTTAGGAAAAAGTAGAGAAACCTATTTTAGAATTTTGGGCGTAATCCCACCTGGCAAAAAATTCTTTGCCGTTTTAGGAACACAGTATAACCGCAATGATTATAATGGATTTTATGAAGGCAAGCCAATTTCATTTAATAAAGGAACCTGGACTTTGTTCACTTTCCAATCGCTTAAATTAGACGGACTCTCAACTATTACCTTGAATGGTTTTTGGAGATTTAGTGGTCAGCAACAATTTTATGAGTTATCAGATTTTGGTTCATTGAACACTTCTATTAACAGACAATTCTTTAAGAAAAAACTAATTATAACAGCAAGCTATAATGACTTTTTATTTACGAATAAAAACAATTTCACATTGCGTCAAGGTACTCAAAATGCAATTGGTTATAGAGAAAACGACACAAGACGTTGGGGTTTATCTTTAAGGTATAATTTTGGATTTAAACCTAAAGAAAATAAAATGGATATGTTGGATGTAGGTAGTGATAATAAATAAGTTCTAATCGCAATTCTTTAGGACAATACTTTTTGCCATTTATATATTATTTTCTTAATTATTTAGCAGCACTTATTTTTTCAATTACTGCAAACACACTCATTGTTCCCATGAGTATTACTACTAACCAACCGCTTAATTGAATCCATACCGGATAAGCATACTGTTTTAATACTGGTATTTTCCTGCTCGCAATGAGCATAATCGCTAATGCAAATGGTAAAATAAATCCATTCAATAATCCAGCTAATAAAAGCAATTCCTTTGGCTTTCCTATGATCACAAATAATATTGTAGTGAATATAATGAAGCCACTAATAATGATTCTTTCTTGCTTAATTATTTTAAGCTTTACATGTTTGATAAAACTAAAGGAGGTATAGGAGGCCCCAATGACGGATGAAATTGCAGCACTCCATAAAACTATTCCAAAAATGAATAAACCCCATCTTCCACCTGCTGATTCAAAAATAGTAGCTGCCGGATTATTTTTATCTAAATGAATCCCCTTCGTAACTATACCTACTGCAGCTAAAAATAAAATATAACGCATGATGGACGAAATAATAATACCACTACTTGCACTTTTTGTTACAAATGGAATTTGGTTTGGCCCACTAATGCCAGCATCAATTAAACGATGCGCACCTGAAAAAGTTATATAGCCACCAACGGTACCACCAACAATGGTAACAATAGCAAGTAATGAAATTTTTTCAGGAACAAAAGTGTGATGTACTGCGTCTAATATAGGAGGGTTAGCTGCGTACACTATTAATAAGGTTAATCCAATTTTAATGATGCCTAAATATTTTGTGATTACATCTAACATTTTACCAATTTCTTGAATCCAAAAAATGAGTATAGCGATAACACCACTTATCATGGCACCTTTTGCAAATGAAATACCCGTTAAAATATTGAGGGCTAGTCCACATCCTGCTATGTTGCCAATATTAAATGCTAATCCACCCAAAACCACAAGTATAGATAATAAGTTGCCAAGGCCTGGTAATAATTCATTGGCAATTTCTTGCGCTCGCATACCACTTAAAGTGATGCATCTCCAAATGTTTATTTGAGCCCCTAAATCAAGTAAAATGGATATTAATATTACAAAACCAAAGCTGGTAATAAGTTGTTCCGTGTATACCGAAGTTTGTGTAAGAAAACCTGGTCCAATAGAAGAGTTGGCCATTAAAAATGCAGCACCTAAACTGACTCCTGTTAAAGAGGGGAGGGATGCATTTGTTTTAGTATTTTTTAATTTCAATATGATGATTCTTTAAGGCTTCATAAATGGATGTTGAAAATGCAATGGCATTAGGACCATCACCATGAATGCAAATGGTATCTAATTTCAAATCAATGATATCACCTTGCAAACTAACAACTTTATTATCCTTTATTAAGCTAATTACTTGTTTTATTACTTGATCCTCTTCCTCCAACATAGCATGCGATAAATGTCTCGGGGTTAGTTGACCATTTTTTTGATAAGATCTATCTGCAAATGCTTCTCTATAAAATGGTTGTCCATTCATAATTGCTTCCTGTATTGTATAGCTTCCACTTAATCCATAAATGATTAAGGTTGGATCAATTGCTTGAATGGTTTGTACAAATGTTTTACTTAAAAGTGCATCTTTCGCACAATCATTATAAAGTGCACCATGTAATTTAACATGGTGAATGGGTGCACCCAACTCGTTTGCAATTTTTTCAAACAAATAATATTGTTCAGCAATGAGTTCAGCTAATTCAAGTACTGAAATAAATTGAGATACTCTTCCAAAGTTTTCTCTATCATAATAACTGGGATGTGCACCAATCGCAACTTGATGCGCTAATGCAATTTCAATGGTTCTTTTAATCGTATCTGCATTTCCAGTATGTCCTCCACAAGCAATATTAGCACTGCTTATAAATGGCATGATATAGGATTCATTTCCCATGCCTTCACCCATGTCACAATTAATATCAATACTTAAATGGTGCATACATTGATTTGTATAATGTTTGTGCAGTATCCAAATTGGTTAAACTAAATTTAAATGGAATTCCATTTTTCATTTGTGCAAACCTTGGTAAATCTACCAAAATTATTTGACCCAAATTTGCATAACCACCAATGGTTTGATGATCGGCCATTAAAACAATTATATCTCCGTTGGGTAATAGTTGGAGAGTACCTCTTGTTACCGCGCTTGATAAGTAGTTAGTAGGATTAGTGGTTGATAGCTTTGGTCCATTTAATGGATAGCCCATGCGATTACGTTGTGCTGAAATGGTAAATGGTTTTTTTATAATGTCATGTATTGCACTTTCATTTAAGTCATTCCAAGCTGGACCTGGAAGAAAACGAATGGGGTCATGATTATCAAACAGATAGTTGTGTGTTTGTTCAATAAGCACGCCATTCAATGCATTATTAATTTGTTGTAAGGTTTGGTTCAAGTCATTATCAGTGGTTGTAAATTGCAAAATATCATCAGCAGATAGTCTTTTATTATTGGAAGCATGACTATTTAACCATGTTGGTTCGTTACAACTTCCTTTAATAGCTAAATAAGCAATAGAGCCCTCTAATGGTTGCAGCATAGAAAGAATATCATTTTTATGCACCACTATAGGGCTATTTAAGGGGATGCTTTTTTCATTTAATACTGGAACAAAATTTGCCCCTGTAATACAAATAATAGAGTCGTCTAAAAATTGAATTTTACTACTTGGAAAATGTATTTCAATAACCGGTGAATTCAAATCATTTTGTAGAATAAAATTTGCAAGAGTGGATGATAACACGTCCATACATCCATTTGGCTGAACTCCAAAATGTTGAAATCCATATCAGCCATTATCCTGAATGGAGTCCGCAATTCCTTTATGTAAAATTTTTATAGACACATTAATTAATTATATTCATTTATGGCATCAAAAGTTTCTTTACTTATCTCATAAAATTGTATTCGATCACCTACTTTAAACTTAGCTAATATATTAGGATTGGGATCAAAAATTTTCCAAGGAGTTTTTCCAATAATTTGCCATCCACCTGGACTATTCGTTGGGTAAATACCTGTTTGTAATCCAGCAATACCAACACTTCCGGCAGGTACCTCTTTTCTGGGTTTACCGTGTCTTGCTATTTTTATTTTTTCATCAACCATGCCCATGTAAGTGAAGCCGGGTAAAAATCCAATGCTATAAACATCGTATATAAGAGAAGTGTGTATTTGAATAATTTCTTCACAAGAAATTTGATTTAATAAACTTATATTTTCTAAATCAATTCCAAAACATTTGTCGTAACAAACAGGAACCTGATGAATGTTTGACTCGATTTTTTTTTGTGCTAAAAAATTATTTTCAAAATCAGTAATTATATTGTTACAAAAAGATAATAATTGGTTATTGGCTGTTTCAGCGGTTGCTAAAAAATTATGAATATCATAAATAATTGTCAACGTATGATAGGAGGGGATGATATCCATTATCCCAGTCATTTTTTGGGCGATAATATATTCGTTTAAATGGTTGATTTTTTGCAAAATCAATACATCCATTTTGGGTTCTAATGCAAATACAATTGCATGATCCCCTAAACTATAAAATGACCAATTATTTATTTTACCTTTCATATACTATTCGTTACACAATTTAATAAGTTAGTTTTTATTGCTACATATTATCGACTTGGCAATTAGAATTCCCCATAAAATCGTTTTTTTGGTCTAAATCATTCTTATTTTAATGTGTATTTATTACACATTAAATAACCAATTATGTACTTTTTATACCCATTTTATATTTTTTTTAAAAAAACCTCGGAAACGTTTGCGATTGTTAAGAAACTGTTATATTATTGATATACGATTGTATTAATATTTTAAAATCAAACCCGAACACTATGCGAAAATTCCTACGTTTAATTACGGTTCCTTTGTTGTTATTGGGTCTTATTGCGAACGCGCAATCAAGAACCATCAAAGGACAAGTAGTTTCAGCGACAGACGGTAAAGCCGTTGCTGGTGCTACTATTACAGTTAATGGTTCTAAAGTCGCTGCTATTTCTAGCGAAGACGGATCATTTGCTGTAAATGCTAATGGATCTGTTACACTTTCTGTGAAGTCAGTTGGCTACTCAGCAAAGTCAGTTTCAGTTTCAGGCTCTCAAAACACTGTTAAAGTGGCACTTTCTGAAGAATCATCACAATTGAATGAAATTGTGGTAACTGGTTACACTGCACAAAAGAGAAAAGAAATCACTGGTGCGGTATCAGTAGTAAGTGTAAAAGACATGAAATCAGTTCCATCAGGTACTGCAGAACAAATGTTACAAGGTCAAGCATCTGGTGTAACAATTATTGGTTCTGGTAGCCCAGGTGAACCATCAAACGTATTTGTACGTGGTATCACATCATTTGGTAACTCTACTCCATTAGTAATTGTGGACGGAGTACAATCAGCTCCTGGTGATTTATCTAGCTTCCGTGATTTAGCAGCTTCTGATATTGAATCAATTCAAGTATTGAAAGATGGTCAAGCAGCGATTTATGGTGCTCGTGGATCTGCGGGTGTTATCATTGTAACAACTAGAAAAGGAAGAGGTAAAGCAAGTATTACTTACGAATCATTTGCTGGTATTCAAATGCCAAAAACTGGTAACGTTTGGAACAAGTTAGATGCACAAGGAATGGCTGACTTATATTTCTTAGCTGCTAAAAACTCTGGTGCAGTTGATGCAGCAGGTAACGTTTCATCTCCTCAATATGGTACTGGTAAAACACCTGTATTACCTAACTATATCAGATACGGTACTAATTCTGGTTACAACGGAGCTGTTGACTTAACTAAATACAATAATAACTATTCAAAAGGAGACATCTTCTTAATCGTTCCAGCTAATAAGAAAGGAACTGATTGGTGGGATGTAATGTTTGATCCAGCTGGAATGCAGTCTCATACAATCACTGCAACTGGTGGTCAAGACAAATCTTCATACTTATTCTCATTAAACTATTTCGACCAAAAAGGTACATTGTTAAACACTTATTTAAAGCGTTATTCTGCTAGAATTAACACTACTTATAATGTTAAAAACAATATCCGTTTAGGTGAGAATTTATATATTTATTACAAGCAAAACCCAAGAATTGGTAACAACCAAGAAGGTAACGCTGTAAACAACACAGCTTGGGAACAACCAATCATTCCTGTATTAGATGCAGGTGGTGGATTTGGTGGTACTTCAGGTGCTGGATTAGGTAACTCATCTAACCCATATGCAAACCAAGTACGTTCTAAGGACAACGTTAATAACGAGTGGGTTATACAAGGTAACGTGTTTGCTGAAGTTGATTTTGCAAAACACTTTACTGCTAAAACAGTATTTGGTGGTAACCTAGGAAATTTCTATGGTTTCTATCATAACTATCGTTCTTATGAAAATGCTGAGAATGGTTCTTCAAATGGTTATGGCGAGTATGGTGGTTATAACAATAACTTCAACTGGACAAACACTTTGAACTACTCGAATGTATTTAAAGAAAACCATTCAGTTAAATTAATGGCTGGTTACGAGGTATTAAAAGTATTAGGCCGTCAAGTGGGTGGATCAAGAGTTAACTATTTCTCTGATAACACTGACTACTTAAGTTTGAACACTGGTTCTCCAATTGGTCAAAACAACTACTCTAACTATTACAAAACAACTGGTAATTCTATTTTAGCGAAAGTTGATTATGCTTACAAAGAAAAATACTTAGTTGGTTTAAACGGTCGTCGTGATGGATCTTCAGTATTTGGTCCTGATAATCGTTATGGTAACTTCTGGTCAGCTTCTGCTGGTTGGGTAGTTTCTCAAGAAGATTTCTTCAAGAATGTTAAGTTTATCAATACATTGAAATTACGTGGTAGCTATGGTATCTTAGGATCTATCTCTAACGTAGGTGCATTAAACCAATATACTTTATATGGTGGTAGTGGTGGATCATCTTACTATGACTTATTCGGTACCAGTAACTCTACAGTGATGGGCTTTTATGCAACTAACTTAGGTAATACTGCTACTGGATGGGAAAAAGATAAAATCTTAGACTTCGGTTTTGATGCGACTGTTTTAAACAATAAGTTAGACATCAGTTTTGATTGGTATAAGAAAACTGTTGAAGGTTTATTATTCCAAGACCAAGCACCTGCTGTAGTAGGTGTGGGTTCTCAATTACCACAAGTTAACATTGGTGATATGCAAAACACTGGTATTGACTTAGGTTTAAACTACCGCGGTAAAGTAAACAATGATTTAAGCTACACTGTTGGCGTAAACGTTGGTTCTTACAAAAGTGAAATCGTAAACATTCCAGGTGCTGCAGGATTCTTTGAAACTGCATACACACACAATACTGGTCCTCAAGTAAGAAACCAAGTTGGACATCCAGTAGGTTCTTTCTTTGGATACAAAATTGCTGGTATCTTCCAATCAGCTGCTGATGTTGCAGGTTGGGCGAAAGAAACTGATGCGGCTCCAGGTCGTTTCAAATACGTAGATGTTGTTAAGGACGGCGTAATTGATGATAAGGATAGAACTTTCTTTGGTAATCCAAACCCAGCATTTACACTAGGTCTTAACTTAAATGTTACTTACAAGCGTTTTGATATCTCTACAGTATTATATGGTTCATTTGGTAATGATATCTTGAACGAAACTCGTTATTTCCAAGATTTCTATCCTCAGTTCCAAAATGCTAAGAGCATTCCATTGTTAACTGATTCATGGTTACCTACTAGAACAAATGCTAAATATCCAATGGTAGAGAACAACTCATACTTCAGTACTAACGGTGTAATTAATGACTTCTATGTTGAAGATGGTTCTTATATGAGAATTAAACAATTAAGTGTTGGTTATACAATCGATCCTGTACAATTGAAAAAGTATGGTATCGACAAAGCACGTATTTATTTACAAGGTGCTAACTTGTATACGCTTACTAACTATTCTGGTTTAGATCCTGAAATTCCAGGTAGCTCAACTTCATTTGGTGTTGATTGGGGTAACTATCCTCCATCAAAAACATTTAACATAGGAGTAAGCCTTACTTTTTAATTTAATCAATAAAATAAATTAATTACATTATGAAAAAATATAATTTAAAACATATAATGCCAGTGGTACTTTCCTTCCTGGTTATTTTATATGCTTGTGATAAATCATACCTTGAGGTACCAGCGGCCGGCGCTTTGAGCCAGGACGTATTGGCAAACAAAATAGGTGTGGAAGCCTTATTAGTAGGTGCTTACTCATTATTAGACGGAGAGGGTAGTTCTGCAGGTACCAACAATGGTCCTTGGGCAACTTCTTCAAGTAACTGGGTTTATGGTTCAGTTGCGGGTGGTGACGCTCACAAAGGTTCAGATCCAGGTGACCAAAACTTGATCACTCCAATTGAAAGATGGGCTGCTACAGCTTCTAATGCCTATTTAGATCAGTTATGGCAACAACGTTTCGATGGCGTTCAACGTTCAAATGAAACATTAAGAATCTTAAAATTAGCAAAAGACGTAACTGCTGCTGATGTAACTCGTATTACTGCTGAAGCAAGATTCTTACGTGCTCATTACCATTTTGAATTAGCTAAAAACTTCGGTAATATCCCTTATATCGATGAATCAATCACTTATGCTGCTGGAAACTACATGGTAGCAAATGGTCCAGCTTTGGCTAAAATTGAAGCTGATATGGCTTATGCTTATGCTAACTTACCTGAGACAATGTCATCAGTAGGTCGTGCTAACAAATGGGCTGCTGCAGCTTATTTAGCTAAAATTTACATGTTTGAGAAAAAGTTTACTGAAGCAAGAGCTTTATTTACTTCTATCATTGCTAATGGTAAAACATCTTTAGGTGTTAAATACGATTTAGTAGCAAAATTTGGAGATGTATTTGATCCATCTAAAAAGAATAGTGCTGAGCACGTATTCTCAGTTCAAATGACTGTTAATGATGGTACTGGAGCAGCTAACGCTAACTCTGGTGACGCCTTAAACTTCCCTTATGGAGGTCAAACAGGATGTTGCGGATTCTTCCAACCATCTTTCTCTTTAGCTAACGCTTTCCAAGTGGATGCAAATGGTTTACCATTTACAGATACTTATATGTCTAAGGCGATTAAGTCTGACATGGGTATTTCTGCTGATAAAGCATATACTCCTGATAACACAACTCCAATGGATCCACGTGTTGACTGGACAGTTGGTCGTCGTGGTGTTCCTTATTTAGATTGGGGTATCATGCCAGGTTCAACTTGGGTACGTGACCAAGCATCTGCTGGTCCTTACGAGCCATTAAAGCACTTATTCCGTAAATCTCAAATTGGAGTTTATACCGATGGTTCTTCTTGGACAAACGGTTTCACTGCAAACAACTATCCTTTGATTCGCTTTGCTGACGTATTATTGTTAGCTGCTGAAGCAGAAGTAAATGGTGGTGGTACTTTAGCACAAGCTTTGACTTATGTTAACAGAGTTCGTACACGTGCTGCTAACCCAGCTGGATTTGTAGGACCTACAAATAACGCAGGTGATGTTTCTCCAACAAATTATAAAATTGGTAACTATACTTCATTTGCTAGTGCTGATGATGCTATGAAAGCGATCCGTATGGAGCGTAAATTAGAATTAGCGATGGAAGGTCACCGTTTTTATGACTTAACTCGTTGGGGTTCTGCAATTGCTAAAGCTGAATTAGATGCTTATGCAGCTGCTGAAGTTAAGCAAGGGTACAATACAATGGTTGGTGCGGTTTATACATCTGGCAAATCAGAGTATTTACCTATTCCACAAACACAAATTGACAAATCTCAAAAAGGTGGTAAATCAGTGTTGACTCAAAACCCTGGTTACTAATTGAAATAGATTTTCAATAAATATTCAAAGGGCTCCGAGTAATCGGGGCCCTTTTTATTTTAAAAATCCCTGCTTTTTGGTACCTTTAAAACAGCTTTTATATCCTTGTTTTAAACTATCATTATGCGATTTTTTGTTGTTTATTCTGTTCTGGTTATTTTACTCTTTGCTGCTTGTAATTCAAAAAAAACATTGTTCGATAAATTAGATGCATCCCAATCGGGCATTGAATTTAATAATGAAATTAAAGAATCAGACTCCTTAAATGTGTTAGACGTGTCTAATGTTTACAATGGAGGTGGTGTTGGTATTGGTGATTTTAATGGTGACGGGTTATCGGATATTTATTTTACGGGTAATAAAGTGGCCAATAAACTTTATTTAAATAAAGGAGCTTTAAAATTTCAAGATATTACCAATGAAGCTGGTGTAACAGGTGAAGGTAAATGGAGTCGTGGAGTGAGTGTAGTGGACATTAATAATGATGGGAAGTCTGACATTTATATAAGTGCAACTTTAAATATTGATACGAATAAACGTAAAAATATTTTATATATTAATCAAGGCAATGATCATAAAGGATTGCCTCATTTCAAGGATATGGCTGCTGAGTATGGTTTAGCGGATACCACTTTTTCTACCATGGCGAATTTCTTTGATTATGATAATGATGGTGACTTAGATATGTTTTTAGTAGTGAATGAAATTAAAGATCCACATGTGCCCAATGTGTATCATCAAAAAAATCAACTCCCAGAATTATACAGTAGTTCAAAACTATTTCAAAACAAATGGGATAGCAGTTTAAAGCATCCCGTTTTTACCGATGTAACAATAAAGGCTGGAATGGTAAAAGAAGGATATGGCCATAGCGTAGTAGTTACTGATATTAATAAAGATGGTTGGAAGGATGTTTATGTAACTAATGATTATTTGCCCAATGACTATTTATATATCAATAATCACGACGGCACATTCACCGATCGATTAAATGATTATTTTAAGCATACTTCGGTGAATTCAATGGGAACCGATGTTGCTGATATTAACAATGATGGCTTAATGGATTTTATTACACTCGATATGAATCCGCGTGATAATTATCGTAAAAAAATGATGATGAATCCCAATAGTTATCAAACATTTCAAAACAATGATTTGTATGGATATAATTATCAGTATGTGCGCAATACTTTACAAATAAATCAAGGTCCAAGGGTAAATCAAAATGATAGTATTGGTGCTCCTATATTTAGTGAGGTAGCTTACTTGTCAGGTATAGCTGAAACTGATTGGAGTTGGACGCCCTTATTAGCTGACTTTGACAATGACGGTAATAGGGATTTATTTGTCACCAATGGATTTCCTAAGGATGTTACCGATCATGATTTTATTATGTATCGCAATAAAGCATATAGTTTTGTTACTAAATCGCAATTGTTAGTCGAAATTCCAGAAGTAAAAATTCACAATTATATTTTCAGAAATAATGGTGAACTATCATTTGAAGATAAGTCAGTACAATGGGGTTTTGATACACCTAGTTTTTCAAATGGTGCGGTGTATGCCGATTTAGATAACGATGGTGATTTGGATTTGGTGATTAATAACATCAATGATAAAGCAGCTATTTATGAAAATAAGCAACGTCAATTAGCACCTCAGGCAAGTCATTATATTCAATTTGATTTAAAAGGAGATGTACAAAATTTATCGGGTATTGGAACTGAAATTGCTATTTATTACGATCATGGAAAAAAACAAATAGCTGAGCAAAGTCCATTTAGAGGGTATCTATCAACAACACAAAGTAGGGTGCATTTTGGATTAGGCGTTGTTGATAAAATTGACTCTGCGGTTTTTATATGGCCTTCAGGACAAAAACAGGTGCTAAAACAAATCAAAGCAGACCAAAGCTTAATAGTTGCCATATCAAATGCTGAACAAGAGGGAGGCGCGTTAAATGCCATTAAAAATAGAGAAACAATATTTGCTTCCAATACTTTATTTACAGAAATCACCAATGCTTTAGGGGTTAAATATATGCATATACAAAATGATTTCGTTGATTTCAATAATCAAAAATTAATACCACATAAGTTTTCAGAATATGCACCAGGTGTTGCGGTAGGAGATATTGATGGGAATGGGTTTGATGATATGATATTGGGTGGGTCAGTCAACAATAGTGCACAAATTTTATTGCAACAAAAAAATGGAAGCTTTATTCAAAAACCGTTATTACCTAATTTAGGATTTAATGCTAAACCATCCATGGATGAAGGATTATTGTTGATAGATGTTGATGGCGATTCTGATTTAGATTTATTGATTACCAGTGGTGGTTATGATGCACCTGCAGGATCGGATGCTTATTTAGATAAGTTTTATGTAAACGATGGTAAGGGTAATTTTTACATTCAAGAAAATGTTTTACCCAAAAACAAAACAAGTAAGCTTTGTATAAAAGCATCGGACTATGATAAGGACGGTGATTTAGATTTATTCATTGGAGGTCGTGTTGACCCATTGGCATATCCAAAACCTGTATCAAGTTATATTTATCGTAACGATACTAAAAATGGGATCGTAAAATATACCGATGTTAGTTCGTCCGTTGCACCAGCATTAAACAATATAGGTTTAGTTTGTGATGCCTTATTTACGGACTTTGATAATGACGGATGGGTGGATTTAATTTTAACAGGTGAGTGGATGTCTATCACTTTTTTGAAAAA